>Ga0209425_10001869_pt1 | contig 24249 bp, 18 predicted proteins | sample COG_05_FD_184749 | JGI IMG/M metagenome (GOLD analysis project Ga0209425, IMG submission 184749) | Pelagic Microbial community sample from North Sea - COGITO 998_met_05 (SPAdes) (version 2) | ecosystem: Environmental > Aquatic > Marine > Neritic zone/Coastal water | place: Helgoland, sampling...
GTTCCAATTCCGAGTTGGTCGCGAAAATGTGACCTTTGTTCACGTATCGCTCGTGCCCGTGATGGGACCTGTGGGCGAGCAGAAAACAAAACCTACGCAGCATACGGTCAAGGAATTGCGTGGTCTCGGAATCACACCAGACATCCTCGTCTGTCGTTCATCTGCCCCTCTCAACGAGGAGACTCGCAACAAATTGGCTGCCTTTTGCCACGTTCAACCCAATGCAGTAATGTCAACCCACGATGTGCCCAACATCTACCATGTCCCACTTATGCTTCAAGAGCAAGGTTTGTGCGACATATTAGAAGTAGATTGCACCGCTACAAATCTGCTTAAAGAATGGACAACAATGGCTCACCATCTCGATACGCTGGTCGAAGAAGTTCACATTGCGATGGTTGGAAAATACACCGACCTATCCGATGCCTACCTCTCTGTCATCAAAAGTTTGCAACATGCTGCGATGGCCGTTGACCGTAAACTTGTCATCGATTGGATTGAAGCCAGTCACCTTGAGCCACAGTGGGACAAGGACGAAGGCAATGCTGCGTGGGCGGCACTGAAGAATACGGACGGCATCTTGGTCCCCGGTGGCTTTGGTGACCGTGGTATCGAAGGAAAAATCGCTGCTGCCCATCACGCACGAACCAATGAGGTCCCCTATCTCGGCATTTGCCTCGGCCTTCAAGTGGCGACCATTGAATTCTGTCGCAACGTGCTCGGTTTAGAAGGTGCAAATTCAACTGAATTCGAAGACAATCCTGCCCATGCTGCCGTTGTGTTCATGCCTGAAATCTCTAAAACGCACCTTGGCGGTACGATGCGTCTGGGCACTCGGCCAACCCTATGGCAGGTTGACTCATGTCAAATCCGCACTCTTTACGGGCCAGGCGACGCCGTTGATGAACGGCATCGCCATCGCTATGAAGTCAATCCTGATTTGATTGAACGCATTGAAGCCGCAGGACTCGTCTATGTTGGCAAGGATGAATCGGGGCAACGTTGTGAGATCTTCGAACTCGAAGGGCATCCGTATTACGTTGGCGTTCAGTTCCATCCCGAGTTCAAGTCAAGGCCCAACCGCCCAAGCCCACCCTTCCTTGGATTGCTTCGGGCTGCGACTCAAGAAAAATGAATCAGGGGGTACCCTCTGACGCGATGGGTAATCAGAGGAGCCCCTATGATTAGGTTGAGCCTGATTTTTTACAGATTCCTTGTCTGTAGAGGGTCACAGTTGCCAAGCAAACGACTGTGATTCTATTTAGGACCTGTCAAGACGATACTTGAACGGAATCGACTTCCTTCGGCTTTGCAGCAGCATTCACCTTTCCTTGTAGTTCGAGGATTATTGGGCGGAGATTTAGCCAATAATGATATGAAAAAGTGGGTGTGTTAACTACAAGCGTCCCGTCGCGACGATAAACCTCGAACCAGCACGAGGTGGATGCGTCATCGCCTTCACCGGTGTACTCTCTAAACCGGGGGTCGTCGCCGTGCTGCATGTCGAAGGCAAAGAAGGTCTTCCTCCTCTCCAACTTTCGAGAGGCAAAGGCCACGTTAAGGTGGTGCGAGACGGGATCCCACGACACGACCATGACCTTGTTGCGGTCCAAGAGCCCCTTGATGGAGACGGCGATGGAAAATAGGAAGACCAAAAAGACTAGATCAATTACTTGACTGCTTGATTCAGGCGAACCCCTGAGGGCGTCAATGACCAAGAAGACCAAAATAATGGATAGGAGGCCAAGACCAATTTGAAGCGCTGTAGGATCACTTTCAATGACCTGTTCACCGACCCCTACGGTTGTCTGAGGCACTGATGGCACGGACATGTCTGCCTGAACGGTAACTTCGTCGTTGACAGCCTCGGGTTGGCTCCAAAACGGCTCAGCCATGAAGGAACCGTTAGCGAGAAACGATTTGAACGTTTTTCTCTGTACCCTTGACAAAACGAATCAACCCATAATCCGCTTTAGCATTCATCATATCAGAGGGTCAATGCACAAACCCACTGATTCGTTTTGACCGAATCAAAGGGCATTCGGTGGGACGAAGCACACGCTACCGTATGAGTTGGCGACAAGGTCAATGCCCGAAGGCGCCCTATCTCCAAGCCCATGAGGTTGAATAGTTCGCCCGCTTGGATGCACATGTGAGCACAACCTCCTTCGAATCACTTCAATGGTCACGTCGTTTCCTCGACGAGACGCCTGGTGAAGAACAGGTTGGAGGAAGGCCGCGGCAAGTCCCCAACGTTTGCTGGTCTCGGGTTCATCCGTCACCAGCACCCTCGCCTGCACTCCGCCTTTGGTCTGAAGACATGGGGCTCCAACTGGGTCTTGAACCCGGGCATGAAACCGTATTGAGTGGGTCGGGCGCCGTGGAGGGGATGGACCCCTATTCCCAACGATATGGCGGACATCAATTCGGTCATTGGGCCGGGCAATTGGGGGATGGACGGGCAATTACCTTGGGCGAAGTCGGAACGGATGGAGGTGTTGTAGAACTGCAATTGAAAGGTGCCGGAGCAACGCCCTATTCGAGAACCGCTGATGGGAAAGCAGTGTTACGTTCATCCATCAGAGAATTCCTCTGCAGTGAAGCGATGCATCACCTTGGCGTTCCAACGACGCGGGCTTTGTCGCTTGTAACGACGGGGGAGGTCGTGGTTCGTGATGTCCTGTACAACGGCAACCCTGCTCCAGAACCCGGTGCAGTCGTTTGCAGGGTTGCTCCAAGTTTTCTTCGATTTGGAAGTTTCCAGATTCACGCAGCGCTGGGAGATCGTGATACGCTGGCTACGCTGGTAAAGCATGCAGTAAGGCATCACTTTCCAGACCACTGCGTTGACGATGATGACGGTCGAATCGCTTGGCTTGACTGCATCGCGGAAGACACCGCTATGATGATTGCCCATTGGAATAGAGTCGGATTTGTTCACGGTGTGATGAACACGGATAACATGTCCATCCACGGATTGACCATTGACTACGGCCCTTATGGCTGGCTTGAGGATTACAACCCGAACTGGACCCCCAATACCACTGACGCTTCGCGCCGACGCTACAGGTACGGGCAACAGCATCAAATCGGAGCATGGAATGTCGCCCGACTTTTGGAATCAATCGGACCTTTGATGGAGGACCCGGAGCGCCTCCATGAAGTGCTGAAGACCTACTATGCTGCTTACGAGAAGCACAACAACCGCATGTGGGGTGAGAAAATTGGTTTGGACGAATTCAGAGCCTCTGACGCACAATTGGTGGAAGAACTCGTTGCACTCCTGCAAAGGGTTGAGACGGACATGACCATCTTCTTTCGCCTGCTCTCGTCTCTTGAGGAGCCTAAAATTGAGCACTTGAGTACGGCCTTTTACGATGGCGCAGAGTATCCTGAAGAGGAATGGAATGCATGGCTGAGCCGCTGGTGGCAGCGGACCGAAGGGGAGCCGAATCATGAACGCATGCGGCTTGCCAATCCCAAATATGTGCTACGCAATTGGATGGCTCAGCTGGCTATTGAAGCGGCTGAAAATGAGGATTACTCGGTGGCTGAACGTCTGTATGATTTGCTGAAGAAACCATACGATGAGCAACCTGAGTTTGAGGATGAATGGTTCAAAAAACGCCCTGAGTGGGCGAGGCACAAAGTCGGATGTTCAATGCTTTCCTGTTCGAGCTAAGCCTCATTTGAGCGGCAATGGATTGGAGCGCATTCGCAGACCCAATGCAAATCCAATGGTGTTAACGACGAGGTCGGAGAACTTGTTGTCCCACGTCTCGTTCACGAATTCAAAGGGCAAGTATAATTCGAGCACTTCCCAACCGAGGGAGAGAATGAAAAAAACAGGCCAATTCGTGAGTAAAAAGCGCCCTACTGCCGTCCACTGGAGAAAATGACCGAGCGACCAAAGGTTGAGCAAGACCATGTACAGGGTTTCACCCACCCCTTTATGATGCTTCATGCGTCACAAAACCACGGTTCTTTCTCAAACAACTTGTCCCGAACCGATTATGAACACTTGGCTCGTGAAGAGGACCGAGGGGGAGCAATGCGGGACAACTGGCCACCAGAAAAAGTCGCCTTGACGCAGGGAAAGCGCGTGCTCTTTTTGACCAAAGATTTGGACCTCATCAAACAACAACTCTACGACGGTCTTGACCTGAGAATGGAAGACCTTTCTGTCGAAGACCTGCTCGACGACATCAATACTGACGTCATGACCCCAGCATGGGTCTGTTTTGACCACGAACCTGCTGAGATTGCGAAGAATGCGTATGCTGGCCTCATGCACAACGGATTGCGAGTCTTCCGGGAAAAAGCACTGAAGGATGGAAATTTCGAAGTCATCGTATCCGGTCAGCGAAAAGGAACGGGCTCAAGCCGTGAAACCGCCGCTCAATGTGAACGGTGGGCTGGCATTAACATCGTCATCGCAGCATCCTTCGCGCCCATCCACGAACGCAATAACATCAACCTCGGACAATTGATGGGTGACTACGCTATGCTGGAACGCCTCCAAAACGGTGAAGAAATCGCACTCGCGGAATTCACCGGTAGATACGACCCGGTCACCCAACTGATTCTGGAACGAGGGGGGCTCTTCCCCTTCGCAAAGGCACTCAAGGCGGGCAGTCTCGAATTACCTCCACTGGACACCCCTCCTCGGCCCATGACCATGGCTGAGCGAATCATCAGTCGTAACCTCGTTGGCCAACCAGATGCGCAATGCGTCAAGCCAGACGACCCCGTCATCGCTCAGGTTCAAGGTGGATATTCTCATGAATTTACCACCGCACAAGTTCACACCTTCCTGCAAGAAGAATATGGAAACGATTACACCCTTCCGAACCCAAGTAAGTTTGCCGTCTTCGAAGACCACCTGCTCTACGCACAACACAACCCCAAATTTGTTCCTTTCATGCACAAAGTGCAAACGCTTCGCGACCTGCAAGTCGCCTTCCAGCAACATGCAGGTGTGCGCGATTATTCCGCCGTTGACGGTGTTTCTCCGGGAATTTGCCACCAAGTTGCTCGTGAAGAATTCATTGAGATCGGTGATTTCATTCAAGCAACCGATTCTCACACCTGTATGGGTGGAGCCTCCAATGCTTTGACTTGGGGTGTTGGTGCAACGGAATATGCAAACCTCGTTAGTGCTGGATTCACCTTCGTCAAAGTACCCGAGTCCATCCGCTTCGAATTGGTCGGAAAACTGCATCACGGATGCACTGCTAAGGATGTCATCTTGGCTATCTTGGCCGACCACGCCCGAAAGGAATTGACGCTCAACCGAAGCATGGAATTCGGCGGTCCCGGACTCACTTCTCTTTCGGTGGACGAGCGAGCCACACTGTGCAATATGGCGACGGAATGTTCAGGGCGAACGGGTATTTGTGAAGCCGATGATGCGCTCATGGAATGGATGCTCAATTCTCAATCCCACCTCGATGAAGTCGAACAACGCGCTCGCATGGCAAAGCCCGACGAAGGTGCTCACTACCACGGCGGCGTTCATACAATCGACCTCTCCACCATCGTGCCCATGGTGGCTCACCCGGGCGATCCTGACGAAGGAATCCCGAGCGACCCCACCAACGGTGCGAACATCAGCGATATTGGAGCAGTGCAGGTTGATATCGCCTACGGAGGTTCATGCACTGCAGGAAAAGAGGACGATATCGCCTATTACGCTGAGGTATGTCAGGCTGCGAAAGACGCAGGTCTGACCGTGAAGGAAGGCGTCGACTTCTACATCCAATACGGCTCAGGTCAGGTCAAGGCTCTCGCTGAGCGAAAGGGCTGGCACGACCTCTTTCTCGAGGTCGGTGTGAAACTCATTGACCCAGGTTGTGGCGCTTGCATTGGTGCTGGGCCTGGCGTTTCGATCACGCCCGAACAGGTGACCGTTTCCGCCATCAATAGGAATTTCCAAGGTCGCTCTGGACCGGGCAAGTTGTACCTCGCTAGCCCACTCACCGTTGCAGCTTCGGCCTTCACTGGAACCATTTCAGCCTGGCACACCCAACTCTTTGCTTGATTGACCCTCAAAGTAAGGGTGTAATTTCGGCGAATTTCATGCTACGTTGACTGTTGTGTATATTTACCCTCAAAGTCGGGGTAATGACATCTGTTGGCCCGACGTCGTCAAGACGGAGGAGGACCGAGGGAGTGGATACGATGGCAGGAACTGCAGAACGAATGGCGAGCAATCAGAAGCAAGTAGCAATTTCTGAATTTTTTGAAAAGAACAAGCATTTCCTCGGTTTTGACTCACTGCCCCGCTCACTCATCACCGCTGTTAAGGAAGCAGTTGACAATTCCCTTGACGCTTGCGAAGAGGCTCGGATTTTACCAGAGATCAAAATTCAAATCACCAAATTGGACTCCAACAAAGACATCATTGAATTGAAAAGCGAAGATAACGGGCCGGGAATTCCCAAGAAAAGTATCGAGAAAGTATTCGGACAATTGCTCTTCGGTTCTCGCTTCCACGCCATTCGTCAATCGCGTGGACAGCAAGGAATCGGTATCACTGGTGTGGTCATGTACTGCCAGTTGACGACCGGGCGTAAGACCCATGTGCGTTCAAAAATCGCAACCGAAACCTCCGCAGCCATTGTCGATATCGGACTTGATACTCGTAAAAACAAAGCCACCAAGAGTGGCGAAGGCCGAGAGTTATGGGAATTGCCAGACGGTACCCTGAAGGAGCACGGTTTGGAAATTACAGCGCGAATGAAAGCCAAATACCAACGAGGGCGGCAAAGCGTCTACCAGTACCTACGGATGACCAGCATTGTCAACCCCCACGCCGATATCACCTTCGTCGACCCCGATGGTGAAAGTCACCACTGGCCGCGTGTGACCGAACGGCTGCCGCGAAAGGTGGAGAGCATCAAACCTCATCCGCACGGCATCCACTTGGGCACCTTGCAGCGAATGTGCACTGAATCAACCGATTCACGAATGACGGTGTTTTTGCGCAATAATTTCTCAGGCGTATCTTCACGAGCTGCAAAGGAATTACTCGCAGCAGCAGAAATTGAAGAAAAGGCGAAGCCTAAATTGCTCAAAGCAGACCATTATCGCGCCCTCTTGGAGGCTTTTCAAGGTGAGCGTATGCTCAACGATAAGCCGGTAAAATTGTTGAACCCCCCGACCAATTGTCTCTCGCCCATTGAAGAATTGCTGATCAAGAAAGGGTTGTCCAAAACCATTGACTCACGCTATGTCACCACGATGACTCGCGCCCCCACCGTCACCCAAGGCAATCCCTATCAGGTCGAGGTCGGACTCATTTTTGGAGACGGTATGGCTGCCGACAAACCCGTAGAAGTCCTTCGCTTCGCAAATCGCGTTCCACTGATGTATCAACAAGGCGGTTGTTTGTTGACAAAGGCCATCGAATCGGTTGATTGGCGGCAGTATGGATTGGACCAAGCGGGTGGACGTGGTGTTCCAAAGGGTCCAGCAGCGATTCTTGTTCACCTTGCCAGTACCAACGTGCAGTTTACTTCCGAAGCCAAGGAAGCCCTCGCGGATAACGCCGAAGTGATTGATGAAGTGCGCAAAGCACTGCTCGAAATGGGTCGTGGACTGCGCAAGCACCTTGAGAAAAAGAAGAAAATGGCCAAAACGCAAGAGAAATTCGAGTTGGTCAACGACATCATCCCCGCCATTGCTGCAAAAGCCGCATCAATTCTTGACCGGCCAGTACCGAATCTTTCGGGCTCCATCACACGAATCATGGGAGCGGTCATTGCCGAGCCAACGACCGCATGGAATAAAGAAACCAAACAAACCGACGTTTCCATCACACTGTTCAACTATACGACTCGGGCTCGCTCCTACACGCTCTTAGCATCGTGGCCTGAACGAGATGGAGCGACGATGGTCAACAATGAACAGGGCGGGCGCAAGGAAGCGACGGGCGTTTGGGCGTGGAAACTCGATACGCTCGAGCCCGGTCAAACCATCACCTTCACCTATTCACTCACAGGTTTGGAACGAGGTGATTGGACGGATACTGACATCTTCTACCGAGGAAGTCAGGAAGTCATTGGCGCCTCCAAGATGGATGAAAAACTCCTCGAGGAAATCCGACGTCAAGAAGCCGCTACAACCGGAGAAGATGAAGTCTCACAGGATGAAGAGGTTGAGGCTGCGCCTGAAGCTGTTTCAGAAAACAACGCGGAGGTCCCTGCGAAAACAGGCCAGCAGACCCTGATGGGGTTCGGAGGTGATGAATGATGTCCGCCATGCACACGAGTGAAGAAACGAAGACGGCCCTGCACGCTGTTGTTGAAGAGATGTATGACAAAATTGTCAAAGGTGAACCGCCTACGATGACCTTGCCTGTTCGCACCAAAAACAACATCGGCTTTGACGATAAACTCGGCGTATACAAGTACGGGAAAAAGCGATCCATTCGCGACGCTACGAGTTTGGGTTCTGCCAAGCAATTGCTTCGTGCTCTGCACGTTGTAGAATTCATCGAAGAAATGATCGATGCTGGAAAATCGTCAACACTCAGAGAGATGTATTACATTTCTGAGGCATGGGGCCTTGGGAAATTTTCATCTCAAAATGAGTCGAACAATCTCGCTGAGGACCTTGAAGTCGTTACGAAATGCATGCGTGAAGATTTCAAATTACGACCTGAGGAAGACGGGGCTCGCATGATTGGGAACCTCACCCTGCGTGAACGAAACCGACGAGGTGAATGGATGCGAATCAATGCTCGTGACGACGTCGGGGATTCCGGGTACGGCGTACCCTACAATGTTGAAGAAGAGAAGATTGAACTTCTTGAACACGACATTAATTTCATCATGGCCATTGAGACCGGTGGTATGTTTGACCGTTTGATTGAGAATGGGTTTGATGAAGCATACAAATGTGGTTTATTGCACCTCAAGGGACAACCTGCACGGTCGACGCGGCGAATTCTCAAGCGCATGAGTGAAGAATGGGATTTACCCGTTGTTGTCTTCCTTGACGGCGACCCCTGGTCCTTCCGCATCTTCGCATCTATCGCTTATGGCGCCATTAAAACGGCCCACATTTCGGAATATTTAGCCACGCCATCTGCAACGTATCTCGGTATCACCGCAGACGATATCGAAGCCTACGACCTTCCGAGTGATGATTTGTCTTCACGCGACGAAGACGCCCTCAAGGCTGAACTTTCAGACCCTCGTTTTGCTGACCCGTGGTGGCAAGAACAGATCAACATGATGTTGGAATTAGGGAAGAAGGCTGAGCAGCAATCGCTTGCAAAATACGGTCTTGATTTCGTAACCGATACCTACCTTCCTGAGAAATTAGCCGACCTTGGCTTAGCCTGAGCCCTATGAGCGAGCCTTATGGAGGAAGAGGGTTTGGGGAATAACGATGCAAGCCGTTGAACCTGCCAAGCGGTCCCCTTGGGCCATGCGCCTTGCCATCGCAGGCGCAGTCATGGTCGTCATTGGAGTCGTACTCGTCAGCAGCCAATCGAGCAGCATTACTGCGGCGATGGACCCGCGAGAAAACTATCATCAAACCTTTGACGGCCCCGGGAGTGAAGTCACAGGACAATTGGATGATGTGTGTTACCGCTTTTATCAACTCAAAGAAGACCCAGAGATGAGTGTTGAATTATTCCGCGTAGAAGGTTCGTCCGTTTCGGGTGAAGCCATTGAAGAAGCCGATTGCAAACTTGATTTTCAACCCATGACAGAGGAGGGTAATATTCTCATTGAGCGGGCTTCGTGGAAATTGAATGAATCAGGCGAATACGCCGTCACCATCACCTGTGAAACTCCATGTGAAGAAGCGAAGGCTTGGTTGTCTTCAATCGATGCTTTCCAATCGAAGTTGTTTGAATCAACCACACTTCTCTTTGGCGCTACCATTTGTTGCTTTGGTGTCTTTACAACGCCGATTGCCCTCATCATTTATCTCGCCTCCAAGCCCAGTAAAACCCCTCGCGTTATGATGGTTGGAGAAGACGGTCGCCTGATCCCCATCACCGACCTCAACCCTGACAACCCAGTCCTGTTTGACCAGCCCCAAGAGCAAGCGAGGCCTGCACAATCTCCGACGGTGGCGCCACCCTTCGCAGACACGGCTGAACAGAATCAGCCGGATGAATTCGTTGATGGCTTACCCGACGTCGCAGCGGGCAATCTTCTCACGACCGAACAAGTCTACGCGTTAATGAAAGGCGACGTAGAAGCAGCGCAAGAGCATGCTCGCTCCGGTCGCTATCAGGGCTCTACGGCAGAGGATGCAATCGAAGAAGCTGCTAATGTTGCAGCCATTGCTTCGTGGGACGAGGGAGTATCCCTCGCTCAATCTGGCGATGAAAAAGTACTCAAGCAACGGCCAGCAACCAAGCCTGCAAAGAATAAATCAACGAGCGTAAGTGACCAATCTTGGAAAGAGTGGGAAGAGCTTTGAAGCGAACGATGAGTTCAAAGAGGGGCGAGGACTACCCAACTTCAGGTTGAGAAGATGACTGACCTTGATAGCGCCCTCTATTTGCTCCAAAACAAGATGCGGCGTCAAATTCTTGAGCGCTTGATTCGAGAGCCGCACTACGCGATGCAGCTGTCTCAAATTATCGGTGCAAGTCAACCCGCCATCGTCAAGCATCTCAAAGAACTCGAAGATGGCGGTATGGTTTCAAAATCAAAAGTTCCGTCACAAAAAGGCGGTCCTCCTCGAACCATCTATTCGGTAGAGAAAGCCTTCTCAATCCAAATTGACCTTGGCCCAGATCTCTTTCGTTGTGAACAACGCAAACTTCCTGCTGGTGGTCCGATGAGGCTCTCAACTCAACTCCCTCCATCCTCCATCCCTGTTGCTGAAGCATTGGGGGGACGAAAGAAAATTGCAGTGGCTGAGGGGCTCTCTCACCTTCGCTCACTCAGTGAAGTGCTTGATGAGTTGGACGCGCAGAGGGATGCGGTTATCGCCCTTCATCAACACGTTCGTCAGCGTGTCTCGGCAGGAGTCGGTTCTGATTTCGAACTCTATGAAGAACGAAGCATCATTCAGTCCATTGTTGAGTCCAACGGTGAGCGTTTGGACGTGGCTTCTCTCATTCAACGTGAACTCATTGGAGAAACCAATGTGGCAGAACTCATTGAAACTCTGAGGATCCAACTCGAACGTCAAATCGCACAGCGCTCAGGCCAAATCATTGCTGCTCCGCTCGATACGGAACTCCGCTGGTACCTTGGGCCAAAGCCCAAGTGATCACCTTCACAGATTCTCTTCGGACAGAACCGTCACAAGTGACGACTGTTCGGCCAATCGCTTGTTGACGTCATCACGTCGGCCCTTGCCAACGAGATAAACCACGCCAAGTAGAGCGATGGTGAGTAGAATCACTGCGAAGGGGAGTGCTGTCTTACCAACAACTTCCTGAGCCAGGTCAAGAATCGGGTTCTCGGATTCGAGTGCTTCACCAATCGCCTTGACGTTGTCACGCTCATCGGATTCAACGATTTCATTCATCGGGTCAACGACGACGTAAACACCCTTACTTCCCGCAGTGACGGGGTAGAGGAGGTACAATTCAATCTCCTTGGCGTCTTCGGTGTCGTCCGGTGCGAGCAGCGCTCCAACAACCTGACGCATGACGACTCGTTCTTCGTCACAGCCGTTCTTGCGGATTTCGTCAATGAGGTCCATATCGTTGACATCATCGTACTCGCAGAGAACGATTTCGATGTCTGTAGCATGTACGTTTCCGGTGTTCTGTAGGATGATACCGATTGGGATTGTTGAATCAACTTCTCCGTTGAGTGACGGTGGTAGGATGATTTCCTTAATCTCAAGGTTCGGTGCACGAAGACGGAGCGTCACAATGAATTCGTTCGAATCAAAGTTTTCGCCGTCCCATTGTGGGGAGTCGTCGTGATCGCCGTTGTTTTCCATGTCCCCGTGCATTGAGACGACCTTCAAACCAAGTTGACGTGTGTCGAGCTTGGCGTTGATGCCGATGGAAACTGCCGCTACTGCGGAGATGGTTTCGTAGGGCGCCATTTCAGGAAGGCGGAATTCACCCAAGTCAGTGAGGTAGACGCAACTGTCTTCGGGGTAGGACGAAGCGGTAGAGACCTCTTGGATACAGGCTTCCTCAACCACTACATCTGCGCTGAGTTGTTTCATCATGTACCATTCAACACTCCAGCCGTCAAGCATGTTCATGCCGGGAGATTCGCCCCAAAGCAGGTCGTCGCCGTCTTTCTGAGCCGTATGGTTGTTCAGCGTTGGAACATCTGGCACGTTTCCGTTGTTGGTCACGTTGAAGGTGAATCGAACGATCTTGCCCGGAGCGGATGTCTTGACTGCATTGTCAACACTGGGGTCCATCGAGATTTGCATGTCGTGGAATTCCTTGACCGTCACCGTGAGGGTGATGGTGTCTCGGAGGCGAGTTTCTCGTCCACTGTCGTCAGGGTAGGCTTCTTCGGAAAAGGCTTGGAGTACGATCGTGTACTCGCCCGCTTCAACACGGTCCGGCACGTTCATGAGAACGTCAAAGGCCTGGTAGGTGCCAGGAGTAAGTTCCATCAAGTTTTCTCGAGGAATGTCAATGTCCCAGATGACGTCAACGCCGAAAGCGTCAGTGACACGTGCGAGGCGGAAGTCAAAGCGGTCAGGACCGTTTCCGTCGTTGCTTACAGAGATTGGAAGCGTGAGTTGCTCGCCGGGGTTAACTTCGAGCGATGTCCCAACATCGGGGTCAATGCCAGCATCCAAATCATAAACGTGAATCACGTTTGTAGAGAGGATGGCCGAGTCAGATATTCGTGGATATCCGTCGAGGTACGCCTTGAGCGTCACTGCAGGTCCGAGTCCTGAACTGGCGTTGGTGGGGGCGCAGACTGAAACGCTCACTGTCTTGGTGACCGAGTCGTCGTTACCTTGAATCGTCCAAGCGATTGGGTCGCCGAGGCCGTCACCAGCATCAGCAGAGCCAGCAGCGTTTGAAAAGTCAACGCTCACCACCCAGTTCTCTTGCCGCCATGCATCCATGGTGATGCCGTCGGGCTTTACTTCGGGAGCGCCAGGCGTAACAAAGACAAGTTCTCCAGAATCGAAATTCTTGGTCACGTCAATATCGTACTCAGCACAGTCGCCGGGCAAAACTTGCTCGGAACGGTCAGGGACGCTAAACTCAATATTTCCAGTTGAACGAATCGAGACGAAAACACCCAGTTCAAGGATGTCATAGGTTCCTTTTTCAACGGACTTGATCGGTTCACCTTCCGACCAACCCTTGACGTAGATGACGAAGGCTCCGGGGTCTTCGGTTGTTGGAACACTTACCTCGAGGTTCTTCGTTACCGACTGTCCTGGGTCAAGTTCAACGCGGATTGGGAAGTTGATTTGCCAGCCAAATGGAAGGAGCCATTCTTGTTGGCCTTCCAAACTATTGGGGTCCCAGAAGACAAAGGCGTCGTTGACGTTTCCTGTATTTGTGATGGTGATTGAAAACAGGGCGGTTTGACCTTGCTCAATGTCGGCCATGCTGTGGGAGGTATCCAGGTTGATGCCGTGTACGACGTCCATCAGGGTGAGCGTGATGATGTCGTTTTGGATTGCTGGGTCCTTGTAAGACTGCGCCGTTATGCGAATTTCTGCTAACTCGTCTCCGTTGGCCTGATAGATGGACGGTGCTTGCACCCTCATGTAGAAGCGTACATCTTCGCCACCTTCGAGGAAGATTGGCGTATCGGGGAAAATGCTGGAATGGTTGCTTGCGAAATAGAGGTTTGCTGTCCAGTTCATCGGTACACCGGAGATGTTCAATCCGTAGGTGTCAGCAACCAAATCCTTCGGACCAGGTGTTGAGTTGTTCATGGTCAAGTTGTAGATGGTCTGCTGACCTGGCTCAATCACGTGATAGAAGGTCTCGCCCTCATCGAACTCGACGTCAACTTGTCCGGTAAGTACGTGAGAATAACAGATGGTGAATCGATTGTTATTTCCTTCGTCACCGCACTTGTTGGTATCCGACCACGCAATGTGAGCTCCGCTTCCCAAGTCATTTGAGAATGCTGGCGGCATTCCAACACTCGGCTGCCGGCCACTATTAGGTCCAAGTTTGTTTGAATTCCATGAGGTCACAGCAACGGCTTCCCAAGGGTCCAATGCCGTTAGGCCGTCACCCGTCAGGTCAGTTTGATTGAGGCGGGCGTAGAGTACTTCTTCGTTGGCCGAAGTATTTCCAGAGTCAACCCACGCAATGTGGACGTTGTTTTGGTCATCGGTCAAGAGTGAGGGGAAAACAGAGTTGCCTGCATAGGGGGAGGCGGGCGGTAGACCGCCGTTGCCTTCAACGTTGGAGATCGGTGTGTCGTTAATCTTCTTGATAGCATAGGTGGAGAGACCTTGGTCGGCTCCGTCCCAGGCGCCTGCGCCTTGAAGGCGGAGTTTCGTGTAGTAGACTTCGTAGTTGACGTCCTTCTCGAAACCGTAATCTCGTCCATCCATCCAAGCAATGTGGGTGTTGCCCTGCATGTCCACGCCAATCGAGGGGTGGAAGGAATAAGCATCATCGATGGTGACACGGGTGTCATTGACCACAACCAGGTGTCCGTCTGCGCCTGCACCAGTATCTTCGTAATAGTTGCCGCCTTGGACCCAGTGACCGGTTGAACCGGGAGTAAAGGATGGGTCGTTGTTCATCTTAGCATAGGGGTCCAGTACGGACATGTAGATTTCTCGAGAGTTGTTGGTCGAGATGTACACCATTGCTTCAACGAGGAGAGCCATTTGGTTGGTTCCTGAACCTGAAGGGAACTCGTACGCCTGTCCGCCAGCGTCAGTGTTGGCCAGCGTATTTCCAGGGCAGTTGCGTGTTTGGGTTGAGACAACCCCGTTCGGGCACTGCACCAAATCCATGAAGTGAGATTGGATGTTTCCTGCACCTCCGTAGCCTTGTCCGTATAGTCCAACTGGGATGACGCCTGAAAGGATGCAGTTGTCGTGTGCTTCTTGGATGGCTGCCTTATCATCTGCTTGTTGAGAGGGGTCGCCGTCCTTGGGTCCTTCGTCGGAAACTGGAATGACGATCTTGGTTGCGTTGGGGTTCCAGCGGTGGTCAGATTGTGTTGGAGGATTACCGGGAACGTTGCCTGAGGCATCCTTCCATGAGAGACAGGCCCAATTGGAACCGGGTCCCCAGTCTTCGCCGGAGTATCCAGAGTATGTATTGCCGTTGTAGATGGTTCCAGGCAGCTTGCGGATACCTCCTGAGTCATCGCCGGGTGTTTGTCCGAGAGGAGTGGTTCGTGGACCTGTGTTCTTGTTGTATCCCTGGCAGTTGCCTGAACTTGCAGCACCTGGGAGGGTGTTGCCCAAACCGTAGATGGTTTCGAACACCGTCATGTTGGCGACTTCAAGCATCGGCTTGATGCCTTGAAAATAACCTCCAGAGGCAAAGTTTCCACCGTAAACAACCGTGCAGATATCTGCCCACTCGGAGTACATTGAACCCGAAGTATCTACGATGAAAGCCAATTCGACTTTCCCACCACGGGTGTCATCCCATGCGATTTGAACGTAATCATTTGCGTCAACAACGACGTCGGGGTGTCCTTTGTGACCGATGATTGGCGTAAGTAGTGTGTCATCAAAGAGGGTGACGACAGCGCCTGAGCTGATGTCGGGTTGAATCATAGAGTAGTAAATTTGAGGTTGGTTAAAGAAACGACCAAGTTCGTCATAGTTGTCTTCCCAAACAATGTGAACGTTGTTCTGGCTGTCGATGTCCAGGGCCGGCCAATCGCGGTTTTGGGAACGGCGTGAGATGATGGTGTCATCGATAGCTGAGAGGGTTCCGTCATCGGATGCCATGCCGTCCATTGGAGCAGAGAAAGGCTGCAAGGCAGTGTACATGATAGCATGTTGGCCAGATTTGTCAGCCCAAACGACGTGCACACGGTCGTACTCGTCAACTTCAAGATCGGGGTGCCAAATCTTGTGGAGTCCCGAATTTGTAATTTGAGTAGCATCGATGAGGGTCTCGCCACGAGGTGAGATCATCGAATAGTAGAGGTGTTGGTTGTTACGAGTCCAAACGACGTGAACGTTGCCTGAACTATCTGAGCCGACGGCGGCTTGAGCATCGGATGCGGTCCCACCGTCAACAATCTGGACGGCTTCGGTGATAACAACGGTACTGGCAGTCACTGAAACGCTCGCGAGAAGGAGCGAGGACATGACGGAAAGCACCATGATGGAGGCTAGGCTGATCGATTTCATTTTTTGGCTCATGGAGTCACCTCAAAGGTTCAACAGTTTCACTAAATTCTTATCATACTTAACCGCGTTCCCTATCGGTCTCAAAAACCGCGTGCGGACGGGGCGTAAGGCGTCTGTTCTCACATCTACGGTTATTGGCCGTTAAGCCCATTCACTCGGGTCAAAACCGCTTCCAAATGACATCTTTTCATCAAACTCAACTTGTGGTGCGGTTCCCTCACCGTCAGATGATTGGCTGCCGTCTGGTTTTGCCTTTGATTTGGGCCAATCATCAACCGGTCCTGGTTTTCCAACGCCCGGGCCATAAGAATACTTTATTTCGTGAATGAGGGCAAGTTTTGCCAGCCACAATCGGCGGAGATTGTTCATGAACTCATGCTTGTTCAATCCATCAAACCATATGGGGAGGCTGACATTGAATGCCTGTAGTGGGCCCGGCTTTTTTTCGCCATCATGACCCATGTGGATGGCCCAATCTACACCCGTTCGAATAAGGTGTAATCGGCTCTCATGAATCCATTCAGTCCAATCACTGTCCTCATCATCCATGTGGGCCTTCATCTCTTTTTGTTGGCCTTCATCAACGCGAGTCATGCTCGACAAAGCGACGAGGTCTCGCCCTTTAGGAACAACGACGGCGAACATGTGACCCTGTTTCCCTCCGGGATACCTCACGAGAAAGTGGGCATGCGCTCGCGGGTCTGTTTGAGATTTCACAGTGAGTCGCTCTTCGGTAAGCCACTGTTTGATTGAATCAACCACTTCATTGGGCGTCATAGTTCATCCCAGACCCTCATCCCGTTTGAAACACACTCTTTTTGAGCGCTAAATTTGACTAAGAAGATGAAAAAGGCGGTCTTTTTGCTCGCGATTCATGGTACGGCGCTTCCACACGCCTCTGAGGTCAACCCAAGCATCCCATGCTCGGGCGAAGGTTTTTCCACTCATCCAAAAGAGGGGGAACATCAAGAAATATACGGCGATGGTCGCCAGCCTTTGTTCACTCATAGTGAGACTCGTCCATGCGGGTAAAACGGTTGAGAAGACGTCGAAAACCGCGACGGCATTGAACCAAAATGCGCTGGTCCAGAGTAGTGCGATAACGGGCCACACGAGCAAGGAACCGAAAAAGGCAGCAAGGAATTGATAACTTGTCCTTGCATCAAGCCCTTCGTCGGTTGAATCGCCAAGGAGACGCCCGAGAAGAATTTGGAGTCCGAGCGAAGAGAGGGAGAGTGGAAGAAAGAGCAAGAAGGCAAGAATGGCCACGCCGTTCATCGGAGCCTTGACGAGGCGTCCGCTTCTCAACCCCGTTCCTGAAGCATTGAGGGCGCGACCATCGAGTTGGTTGGCCTTAAGAATCTCTGCGGCCTCAATGGCATGCGCCATGCGCTCATCGGCCATGGGCTCGGGAGGGAAAGCGGTCGGGTTCGTGGACCATTCGTCGCGGACGCGTCGTGCTGCGTGGACTTCATCCTGCCACCGAGCCAATTGATGCCCTTCCCTGCGAGCGTTGAGATGTGCAACGAGATGGAGGGCTCGGTGCTCTTCCCATGTTGCAGTGTTCGGTGTTTGGAAGGGGAGTTGTGCTTGAAGGCGGTCTCGCAGCGCATGGACAACTTCCGCAGGAGGTTCGACCCAGCCCCCTTGTTTTACAGCGTTGATCATTTCATCAGGAATAAGGTCGCTTGAAAGTTGGATGGGTTCGCCGAACTCAACGTATTGGTCTGTTCTGAAATCTTCTCGGCAGCGGAAATGCAAGCCGACAGGAAGCAAATGAGGGAGTTCCAAATCACTGGCCTTGGCCAAAGCAGCCGAGGCTAATACGGTTCGGATCGGACCTGTTTTGAATCGTATCATGTGAGATTCACTGTGACTTGTTCCCTCGGGGAAGAGAACGCATCCAAAGCCATGCGCAACGCCGTTTGCTAAGGCCAATAACGAGCGCCCGTTGAGGTGCATGGCTTCTTCTTCTGTACATCCGCCGCGCAAGAGTTCTGCCTTCCTCACCACCGGTTGAACGGCGAGGCGGCGCGTCCACCAGCCCAACAACGGTCGAGTTACGAGGTCGTGACGAGCGCCAACAACGAACTCTTTGGGATGGTTGAGGAAAATGCCGAGCGGGTCCATGAGGCCATTCGTATGCCAACCGCAGCACATAGCCCCGCCTCCAGACTGAGTAAGAGGTGTGACGTGGGTTGTGCTGGTGGTGCGAAATTGTACGGCGGCGACTCTTCGGCACATCCAAAAAGCGACTTTGGTCCAGAGATAGGACCCCGGGATGGAGTTCGTGTAAGTGGGCAGCGGCGTGGCAAGTAATTTGTCAATACGCATTTTTTTCGCTGAGGCAGAGAGAATTGGCAAGACCTCCCCGTTGTGGACTGCTTCTTCTTCAGTCACAATCGTTGCCATCAATTCAACTCCTGCAATGATGTTGCCAATGAGGCCAGGGAATCATGGTCGGGTTCGGCATGAATGGTCTTGGGCCACATGGACATCAGCGTCCCGCCTCCATCCCCCTCGGTCCGAGGGATGACGTGGAAATGAACGTGGGGTACTTCTTGACCTGCGAGGGGGCCGTCGTGAAGGCAAACGGTGAAATCTGAGGTGGAAAAGTGATTCCCCAAGCGTTCTTGGACCGCAGTAACGCCTTCCATCAATCCGCCCAATTCAACGGGATTGAGTTCAGAGAGACGTTGAACCGCCCTTCGGGGAATGACAAGAGTGTGTCCTTGTCGTCGCGGGAAGATATCCAAAAAGGCGTACCATGATTCACCTTGGGCGACGCTATGAGATGGGATTTGACCCGAAAGGATGCTTTCAAACAAGGTCCCCATGATTGACTTCGAAGCCGTTCATGCCTTTCGTCATTGTGGAGCGAGAACCCAATGACCGCCTGCTCCTTTCTTGATAGCGAGTGTTCCAGTCACGCCTTCGTGGTCAACGGTCACGTGATGGAGGAAGTCTTTGTTTGCTTCTGGGAAATCTTCTCGCACAAAAGAACCCCGAGTTTCTTCGCGAGCGAGGCCGCTTTGTACCGATGCGGTGAGAAGACGTACGGAGGCTTGGGTGCGCAGCACTTCGAGGAGGTTGGTGTTGGCGATCAGGGAGTGCTGGTCCAAATGGAGTGATTCGGCCGAATGGCTAGCCGCCTCGAGTTTATTCAGAAGGGACGACATTGAGGCTGAGGAAAAGGTCGGTGTCGAAGCAAGGGCGGAGTGTACTGATGCCATGACGGTACCACAACGTACGACGTGCGTTTCATCGCTGTCCCCCATCATTGCGGAGAGGTCTGCTGTAGCTTGGTCGACGGCTGCTTGGATGGAGTCGGGAGTGTTGAACTTGCGGTCTGCAACCCAACCAGCGGCGTGCTTGCCGGCGTTTGCACCAGATTCCAGGGCGTCGAGGAGGCGGTTGCCAGGCAGAGATGCAGCGCCGTGAAGGCCCGTGCAAGCAGCGTCTCCTGCTGCATACAAGCTGGTGAACCACCGGGACCAAGTTCCGACAACGCAGCGTCCGTTGCCGTCAACAGGCAGTCCGCCGATGGTGTGCCCCACGACGGAATCGAGGGGGACGGTTTGGCGATTCATGTCAATTCCCGTTCGCTGCTCCACGAGCCGGAATAAGGAAGACCACCAAGCAGCGGATTCACCCATGTTGCGCGCATCCAGAACGGGTTGAACCGCTGCTTGAATGGCCAGGGACATCTCGACGGGGCTAAGGTCTGCTATTTCGATGGCAGGGCCTGAGCCTTCGTGTAATTTTGCACCGTCATTGAGTAAACCGGTTGGCAAAAAGAGACTGGTGCCCTTGATCGTGAGTGGGTGGTGTGTCATGAATTCCATGTCTCGCAAGGCGATGCCTGCTCGGAAGGCCATGTCCATGCCCAATCCTACGACGCCTGATGAAAAGGCACCTTCAAAACCCTCGTCAGCGATGATGAGGGCTTTGCACTGTAAGCCAACGACGCGCCCGTTCATCATGTCCAAAGCCACGAGACCGTCAACCGATTGATTGGAATGAACGAGAGTGAGTGGGACATGATCGCCCCGACGAATGACGCCGTGACGCATGCATTGCTCTTCTCCAATTTGTTGGAGTTGTCGGGCTGTCGCGCTTCCGGCATCGACCGTGCGAGGTTGGGCGTGCCCAATCGCTTTGCGTACCATAGGCAACCCTTGCGAGTCTCGGCGGAAGTTGATGCCTCGGCGCTCAAGGAGGTCGACGTGACGGTTGGCATTGGCCGTAGTTTGGGCGACGACATCTTGGTCGTTAAGGAACGCACCGCTACGAATCGTATCCTCGCGGTGGCTGCGATTGTTGGTCTCTTGGAGCGAGGCGGAAAGGCCTTCGAGGGGCGACATTCCGGGTTGTCCAAGGGCTGTGGATGAAATCATCAGCGTGCTTGCTCCGTCTCGTGCGGCTTCGGATGCCGCATTCATGGCAGCAGGGCCGTCTCCGAGAACAATGACATCCCATGCTTCCATCTTGAATCCCCTCAAGGCTGGCGAAGTGGCGGACTGACATAAGGTGCGCGCTTGAGCCACCTCTGACTCAAACTGGATTCTTCGCTAATGTGTGGAGTTTCAAAATTTAGGAAGGGGGCGCACGGCCCACTTTCTTGCCCCTTCTAATCGCTTGTTCTTCTTGCGATAGTGACTGCTGTTTCGGCGTTTGACAACCGTCCTTAGAACACGAGATTCAATCACAACGCCTTCCTCATTACGAAGAATAACTTGGACGTAACGGTCCCCCTGTTCCCGCTCAGGCCATGCAACGCCCAACCACAAGACAACGCCCTGCTGCAGGTAGCGAGGAACCCAATCAAGTGCATCATCCTCTCCTGCAGTATAGAGATTGACGGCTTGGCGCGGTGGCGGACAGGCTTTGAGTTCAAAGCGGTGGTCGCGCGCGAACGGTTCACCTCCCGGGCAAACGACTTCGATACGTGCAACGGCATGTTCGAAGGTCTGGTTGTTGAGGGCAATGAAGAGGTGTCCCGTTCCTTCATCGCATTCCGGATCGAGTGCCACGTCCATGCGCCAGGGTTCGCGAAGCATCATTGGAGAGCCAGAGAGCAGATCCAACTGAAGTCGTTCAAGGAGGCGGAATGCGCTTGGTTGCCAGACTCTTGCATGGGCGAGCAGGCGTTGGAGTGAGCGCCAGTTGAATTTGGCTTCAGGGTCCAAGAGGATGTCGTTCATTGCATCGGGGCGAATGAATTCATTCAACTCACCGTGGGCGATTGAATCGCTGAGGTCGCCTTTGGCGTGAAGGTGTAAAATGTACAACACACGCTCCCAAGACTGGTCTTTGTCATAGCCCGGCAGGATGCTGTTTCGGAAATCGTTCAACCAACTGAGCCAGTCAAGGTACAAATCAGGGTCAAGGTGCAGAACGATGAGTTCACCAAGAATAGAGCCCAATTGAGTCGGATGGTGTGTGGGGGCGTGGTGAACCAAGCAAGGCATCAAATCGCCTTGCTGGCGTACGGAGTCATAGGTGAAATATGCGTGAAAGGTGTGGGCGAGGCCAAGCGTCATTGAAACCAAAAACGACAGGCTCCAAACGATTGATTCCTCGGTAATAACGGTCCCAAGTCCGAGTAAGAAAACTGAACTGAGGGCCAAGAGAGCGTTCACTGAATTATGGCGGCGTACGTCTGTGAGCCCCTCGAGGATGCGGTCCATTCCGGGTTGGGAACGTAGCGAGAGTTTTCCGCCGGTGGATTCACCGTCGATTTCCCTTAATGATATACGGGCTTGGATGGACTGCCACATCGCTTCACCGGCCATGAGTGCGGGCACGGTGGCGAGCAGAAATGGAATGCCACCAAAGAGCAGAACATAACCCGGATTTGGCGGAGCGTATTGGGGTAATAACACCGAAATGAGCGCTGTGACTGCCACGATACTGCCAAAGCACACGCGCAACCCTAACAACGCGGGATGTCGAGCGAGAAGGCCAAAACGGAGGCGGAGGCGTTCTTGGTGCAACCATTTTTCTGTAGTACGTTCAACCGGATCTTCGGTGCGAGCGAAACCGTGTCCGTAGGGGTCGGGCAAGGCACCCAAAGCATCGACTTCGTCCTCGGAACTCACGGCTTCACCCGTTGAGGCGTGGATGCTCATCAATATGGCTCTTGTCCAGAAACTGGCGGGCGCGGCAGGATTCGAACCCGCGATCTCCGGCTTAGGAGGCCGGTGCATTATCCAGCTGTGCTACACGCCCAATGGTGGCTGCTCGCCTCTTGGTGAAGATGCTTACGATTGCTGAGCGGTTGCAGCGGCTCCGATTTCAGCGACTTGGTGAAATAATTCTTCCAGTTGAATCCGTTGTTGGGCCGATCGTTGAAGAGCAGTGTCGCATCTTGAAAGGGCGTTAAGGAGCGATGCAAGAAGGTCATCATCGTAATGAGAACGTCCTGCTGTGAGGAATTGATGCATTCGATCCAGGACGCCTCGGGCATCCAAATCATGCGTTGCCATCAATTGGTCAAGAGCTCCCATGGCACCTTTGAGCACCCGGCTGCTCTTTTCCCCCTGACGTTCCCACTTCCAATCATGAACACGTCCGCGCAAGGCCTCTTCCAAAACGAGTTGAATCTCTCGTAGACTGCTGTTTGACATCAGTGTTTGGACGTTGCGTCGGTCGTTGAGGAGATTGCGCTGAGCGAGAAGTTGAAGCATGAAAATTGCTTTTCTGAGATTCCCGTTGGCGACGTGAGCAACATCGCCTACGATGCCCAGTGTAGAGGGTTGCGCTTCCTGTTCAAGAATCGCTTCAAGTCGCTGTTCAATCATCAGGCGGGTTAGTGTCGGCATGCGAATGTGTTGCGTTCGGCTTCTCATGGCTTCAATCATTCGAGATGGAGTATGGGTGGTAAAAATAAAGCGGGCACTGCGACTACTTTCTTCCATCATGCGGCGAAGATAAGATTGTCGTGCATGGCCGAGATAGTCGGCGTCTTCGATCACGATAATCCTCGAAACTGGAACAAAATTATCGCCTTCACGCTTTGAGTACTCTTCACCTGCAGGGGCAGGGGATTCGTCACTGCTAGCGCTGATGTTATGGTCAAAGGCATCAAGACTGGTGCGTCCAGCAAGGGTGTCTTCAGAACCACTTCCTTCCGGGCGAAGGAAGGCTTCGAATTTGGACATCGCGCCGGCGGTTTTTGCGAGGTCTCGGGCCTGTAGCACGTGGGTGGTGGATCGCCATGAAGGACCGAGGACTTGGCGGCAAACGAGTTGGTAAGCCGCAGTCTTACCGCAGCCTGTAGGCCCTGAAAGGAGGAGGTGGGGTGGGTTCGCTTGAAGGGAAAGTTGGCGAAGTGCCGCAATGACGCTTGGCGAAGTAACCAAGTCTTCAAACAAAATTGGCTTATGCTTGTCAAGCCACATCGTCATAGCAAGCGAGTGTAGACCATGGTCTTTGAAGTCTGCGAAGTGAAGAAACCATCACTCGGCGCTGAGGCGCTTGGTACCGTGACGGCGGAGTTTCATGAAGATGCGAGATCCACATCCCTTGCAACTGATTCCGTTTCGCTCACGGTGGAATGATTCAAGACTGCCGCAGTTGGCGCATTTGTAATCGACGAGTTCAACCATATGTATCTCTCCGTGCCACGCGACCGTGCATCCTGTTTTGAACCTGTTCATTGGTAAGAACGTCGCAAGATGGCGTCAAGGGTTGCAGCAGAAAGCACGATAACGTCTCCTTTGGAAAAAAGATCAATGACCTTGAGCATGAGTTCTTCCACCGTGCGATTGTGAACCTCAGTCAATTCCTGCGGAGTGTATCCTTCCTCGAGATGGGCGATGAATACATCTTCTTCCTGAGGCGTCCAATGAGGAGGTGACGGGGGCATCAGCAGTACAGGCCACCAACGAGGCCTGGCATCATGCGAATTCGGCTACCCACTTCGAGGTCCATGTCGGCAATGTCAGCTGCGCTGACAAGTTGGTCGTTCACGAACAC
>Ga0209425_10001872_pt1 | contig 24221 bp, 25 predicted proteins | sample COG_05_FD_184749 | JGI IMG/M metagenome (GOLD analysis project Ga0209425, IMG submission 184749) | Pelagic Microbial community sample from North Sea - COGITO 998_met_05 (SPAdes) (version 2) | ecosystem: Environmental > Aquatic > Marine > Neritic zone/Coastal water | place: Helgoland, sampling...
CCCCTTTGCAGGATGAAAACCAGCTGTCCTAACCGATAGACGAAGGGACCGTGTTGAGATCTTTTATTTTAAAAGTCATTATTTATCAAGTTTAATTAATTTAAATGATCAAATCTAGAATAGTTAATTGAAGAACTTTTTTATTATTCCAAATATTTTCATTGATTTGAGCCAATACATTTAAATTTTTTTTATAATTTAGCAAATGTTCGCCAACTTTATTATTAATAGAATTAAATGATATAGATTTAATGGAAAATCCAATTTTAGATTTTAAAATAACAGATAAATGTTTGTTATTTAGAATATTTATCTTAATTACTTTTAAATCTTTAAAAAGAAATATAGGATTTGGATTACTCGTTCCAAATGGTTCTAATTTTTTTATATCATTATAGAAATCTGAATTAAATGCTTGTGTTGAAATTTCAGCATCATATAAAAATACATCATTTTTTATAGTCATTGAATTTGAAAAATCTTTTAAAATAGTGTCTTTAAATTTACTAAGTTTATTTTTTTCTAACGTAAATCCAGCAGCCATATTGTGCCCACCTCCACTACTAATTATTTCTTTATCAGATAAATTTTTAATAGCACGACCAACATTGTAGTTATGTACAGATCTGGCTGATCCTTTTAATGTTTTAGCTGAACTTGTTATAACTACCGCTGGTTTATAAAAATAATCTTTTAATCGAGCGGCTATAATCCCAATTAATCCCTCATTAATACTTGGGTTATAATAAACAATAATATCTTCATTTTCTTTATCAATTTTTTCAAAGTTAATTTCATCTAAAGTTAATTTTTCAATTTTTTTTCTTTTATTATTAAGTTTGATTAACTCTTGAGATTTTAAATTCACAATATTTTGATTATTTGAAGACAATAATTCTGATGCAAACGCTGATTTACCTAATCTTCCACCAGCATTAAGTATGGGACCTATTATATAACCAAGATCCTCGATAGTAAGTTTACTTTTTTTATTAAGTAAATCAAATAACTCTTTAAATGCAAGGTTTTTATTTATTTTGAAATTTTTAAGTGCAACTATAGCAATTAATCTATTAAGTTTTCTTAATGGCATCACATCACAAATTGTTGCCAATAGAACATAAATCAAAAAATCAGATATTATCATTTTACTTTTTATTTTTTTTGACAATAAATCTAAAAAAAAATAAACCAACGTAGTAGCACAAAGATAATCATATTTAATGTAACCATTATTTTTTTTTGGGTTAATTATACAATTGGCTTTTGGAAAAGGTTTGTTAATTTCATGATGATCAATTATTAAAGATTTAATTTCTTTATTGTTTAAATAATCTATAGCCTCATTTGATGTTGATCCACAATCAACCATAATTATTAATTTAGGCTTTTTTAAAATAAGTTTTTTAAATAATTTTGTTGAAGCACCGTAGCCGTCATTTTCTCTGTCAGGTATATAATAAAAAAATGGTTGGTTTATACTTTCAAAAAACCTTATAAATAAAGACGTAGCTGCAGAACCATCAACATCATAATCGCCTAAAATACATATATTTTCATTATTATTGATAGCATCAATCACAATTGTTATTGATTTTTGATAATCCTTATTTTTTAAAAAAACATTATTTAGATGGAGGTTATTATCTATACTGCTTAATTCATTTTCATCGAATTTTCTTGAAGAGATCAACTTCGATACAATATCGCTAAAGTTATAATCTTGTTTTATTTTTTCTACCTCATTTTTACTAGTTTTTTTTGATTCCCAATTTCTACCTGAGACAGAAATCATTCGTTAATTTGATTAGTTTGTTTTATGATTTTTTTAAAATTTGAATTTTTATGCGTAACAAGTGTTTCAGATATAAAATTACTATTATCAATTTTTATACCAGCAAGTACATTGCTTGATGTTATTCCTGTGGCACAAAATATTGAGTCACCTTTAACAATTTCTTTTAATTCATATTTTTTATTTAAATCAGAGATACCAATTTCTTTTGCTTCCTTAATGTCTTTATCATTATCAAAAATAAACCTACCTTGAAAATGACAATCAAAAGCATCTAGTGCTGATGCTGCCAAAACTCCTTCAGGTCCTCCTCCTATGCCCAAATACATATCTACATTATACTTAGAGTCTGACACATATAGCGCGCCAAGAACATCTCCATCAGATATTAATTTAACATTTACATTTAAATCATTAAGTTCATCAATAATCTTTTTATGTCTAGGTCTATCCATTACACAAACTGTAATAGAAGAAATTGCTTTATTTTTAAAATTAGATAAATTCTTAATATTTTTTTCTAATGGATAATCAAGATCAATTAGTTCTTTATCTATATTTCCTGTTGCTATTTTGTGCATGTATGTTTCTGGGGCTTTAAATAAATCACCTTTATTTGCTATAGCCAAAACTGCAATTCCACCTGGCAAATTATTAGCTACAAAATTAGTTCCTTCAACAGGATCCACAGCGATATCAAAACTTGGTCCATTTCTAGTACCAAGAATTTCTCCTGTATAAAGCATAGGAGCCTCATCTAAAGTCCCCTCACCTATGACAACTTCGGCTGTCATATTAATCTTATTTAATTCTGATCTCATTGAATCAACAGCCGCTTTATCTGCTGCATTTTTGTCATTTTTTCCAACTAAATATGAAGCTGCTAAAGCTGCTTTTGATGAAACTTTAATAAATTGATCAATAAATTTTTTATCTATTGTCATCAAATTTTTTCATCGATTAATTCCTTTTGATTTATTTTGTATTCAAATTCTTTTAATCTTTTATAAACACTTGCTAATTCTATAATTAATGGCCATGATTTCAAAATATATTGAAGCGAACCCTCAAATTTATTAAATGCCCTTATTATTTGTTGCATAACCCCTAATGTCACTACTCCAGCAACAATTGCAGGAGCCAAAAACACATAAGCAGATAAAACATTGGCTTGCAAATATCCAATACGACCAATATCAAAAAATAAATATCTAAAGTAACTTAAATAATGAATTTTTCGTACATCTTCAAACAATTCTTCAAGAGTCTTTGGTCTCACTGTTTCATTGTCTTCAGCTATTACCAGAATTTTTCTATATGCAGCCTCTTGTTTTTGTAGATCATATTCAACACCAACTAATCTTAAAATAATTCCTAAAACTACGAGAAATATAGTTCCAGCTAATGTCCAAAGAAAAGCACCTACAACCAAACCATAATCCCAATCACCAAAAAAGAATATTGGAATACTAATGCTTAAGCCAAATAAAATTGGGGTAAATTCTAAAAGTATCATTATAGCTTCAATCAAACTTGTTCCAAGATTTTCCATTATTCTGGTAAATCTTTGTGTATCTTCTTGAACTCTTTGAGAAGCACCTTCTATTTTACGAGCCCTATCATAAACAGTGTGATACCAATCCACCATTGCATTACGCCATCTGAATAAAAAATGTGAGGTAAAATACTTTATTACTACATATACGGCCACGTATACACCAGCTAAAGAAATGAATGATATTAATGAGGCAAAATATTCTTCAATCGTTATTGCATTGGGTGCTGATAATGCCTTTTGTATCATGTCATAAAAAGTGCCAAACCACTCATTAATTTTGACATCAATCTTTACTTGTATCCATAAGGATATAAGAATTGCCATAGATCCAACCCAAGACCATATTCGCCATTTTTTTTGAGTGAAAAATTTAAACATATGTTATTTTAAAAAATTATCTGCATATGATTTCTTAACTATTTTTCTCTTTTTTGGCTCTATTAATTCAAAATCAATTTTTTTTTTCTTAGCATAACTTACAGCTAAATCCTTAGATGAAAATTCTAATTTAAGCTCTGAATATGTGTCTGTAGAGCTTTCCCAGCCCATTAAAGGATTATTAGTAGAATCGTTTGTATCATAAACAAGAATCCATTTATCAGTTTTACCCATACCAGATTGCATTGGATTTTTATTTGGAATATAAATTTTAGCTTTTTTCATAAAAATGGTCGGAGTGGCAGGATTTGAACCTGCGACCCTCTGGTCCCAAACCAGATGCGCTACCAGGCTGCGCTACACTCCGGAGGTTGTACTATTACAGTACTTATTTAATATTTAAAAGTATAAAGATTGGCAAAATAAGAGAAATTTTAAAAGAATATGATATAAAAAAGCATGATTATTCAATGCATTAATTGCAAAAAAAAATTTGAGGTTCAGTCTTCGTTAATACCAGACACTGGTCGTAATATCCAATGTGGATCATGTAATCATACTTGGTTTTATAAACCTATAAATGAAATTATTTCCAAGAAAATACCTGAGACTGATAAATCAGATAATAATGATCAATTAATACCAATTAAACAGCCTATAATAGATATAAATAAAGATAAAAATACCAATGATGAAATTTTCATAAATAATAAAAATATTTCTGAAAATGATCAAATTAAGAAGTTATCTAAAACTAAAAAATTTTTTAGTTTGGGTAAACTGTTGTCTTATGTCATAGTGAGTATAATCTCATTTATTTCAATAATAATTATTCTTGATACTTTTAAATCTTCTTTGAACAACATCTTTCCAAATCTTGAATTAGTTTTATATAATTTGTTTGAAACAATTAAAGATATTATTTTATTTATTAAAAATTTATTTATTTAAAAAATGATTCAGTATATTTCAACACCTTTTAAATGGTTCTTTAAATTAGAAGCTGCTAGTGGATTAGTTTTATTAATTGCAGCAATTCTAGCTCTTTTAATTAGCAACAGTCATTTAAGTGAAATTTATTTTCACTCACTAGAAACTTATTTATTTATTGGTATAAATGAATTTGGTTTAAAACTCTCAGTTCATCATTGGATTAATGATGCGCTAATGGCAATTTTTTTCTTTTTTGTAACATTGGAAATTAAAAGAGAATTTTTACAAGGAGAATTATCAAATATTAAACAAGCACTTCTTCCAATAATTGCTGCTGTTGGTGGCATGGTTGTACCTGCATTATTTTATATTATAATAAATTTTGATAATGCTGAAACTATTAATGGGTGGGCTATACCCTCTGCCACCGATATAGCCTTTTCATTAGGAATTTTATCTCTCTTAGGATCAAGAGTTCCTGTATCCTTGAAGGTTTTTTTAACAGCTCTTGCAATAATTGATGATTTAGGAGCAATTTTGATTATTGCTTTTTTCTACTCTGGAGATTTAAGTATACCATTCTTAAGCTTAATTTTGATAAGTTATATTTTATTGTTAGTTTTAAATAAATTTTCAGTCAAAATTTTTATACCTTATTTGTTGATTGGCTTATGTATGTGGTTTTTTACCTATAAGTCAGGGATTCATGCAACAATAGCCGGAGTTTTATTGGCTTCAACTATACCACATCGATTAAAAGAACATGATTTTTCTTTACTTGTAAAACTTGAGCACGGAATTTCACCCTACGTAGCCTTTATAATTATGCCTATCTTTGCTTTTGCTAATGCAGGTGTAAGTTTAGATGGATTATCTTTAACTAGCTTATTAAACCCTGTTCCACTTGGCATTTTACTTGGACTTTTTTTTGGTAAACAAATAGGTGTGCTTTTATTCTCTTATCTATCAGTGAAATTTAAATTTGCAGATATGCCCAATAATTCAAATTGGCTGAATATTTATGGTGTTTCGATTCTTACTGGAATTGGTTTTACAATGAGTTTGTTTGTAGGTAATTTAGCTTTTGTAGAAAATACACAATATATTGAAGGCGTTAAAATTGGTGTATTAAGTGGATCATTACTATCGACTATTTTTGGATTTTTTTTACTGTTAATTTCTTCAAAAAAATAGATGCACAATTACAGAAAATTTACTTATATATTGTTAATTATGTTTACAATTTTTAATAACGCTAATGCAAAGTACGACCAAATTTTTTTTGATTTTGTATTACAGGATATAAATGAAAAAAAATTAGATCTATCAAAATATAAAAATAAAACCATATTACTAGTAAATGTTGCAAGTAACTGTGGATTTACAAAGCAATACTCAAATTTACAAAAGTTATATGAAAAATATAAAAATAAAGGCTTAGTAGTATTGGGTATTCCTTCAAATCAATTTGGAGGTCAAGAACCTGGGTCTAATAACGAAATCAAGGATTTTTGTGAAACTAATTTTAATATAACTTTTCCTATGACAAATAAATATGATGTAAAGGGTGATAAAGCGCATCCTGTATATTTATGGGCGTTAAAAAATTATGGAGCATCAGCTGTTCCAAAATGGAATTTTCATAAAATATTAATTAATAAAAATGGTAAAATAGAAGACACTTTTTCATCTTTTACAAACCCAATGTCTAAAAAAATCATAAATAAAATTGAAAATATTTTATAAACGAAGAGTTAGACCATCATAAGCTGGTTCGATATTTTTAGGCAATATTTTTTTTATAAAATCATAGTCTAGATCGGTATGAAGATTTGTTAAAATTGCTTTTTTCGGTTTAAATTTTTCTATCAAATTTAAACTAGATTCTAAATTTAAATGTGAGGGATGGGGTTTAAGCCTTAAGCAATCAATAATTATATACTCCAAATTTTTAAAATACTTATAATCTCTTTTTCTTATATCACTAACATCACTAATGTAGGCTAATTTATTATTAATTATATAACAAATACTATCAATATTACCGTGTTTAACTTTTATAGCTTTGATAGGTACTTTTTTGTTACCATCTATTAGAAATAATTTTTTATTAATTGAATTTAACTTTAAAATTGCAGGGTACTCCTTATTATTATCAACGAAACAATATTTAAATGTATCAAATAAATATTTTTTAGTTAGTTTGTCAGCATATATAGGTATGGGTTTTTTCTTTTTAAGGTAAAATACTCTGAGATCATTAATTCCATGAGTTTGATCAGCGTGTAAATGTGAATAAAAAACTTTATCTATAATATTTATCTTATTGTTGATTAATTGTTGTCTCAAGTCAGGAGAAGTATCTATTAATGCTGTTTCAGTTTTGGTTTTGATTAATGCAGAGCATCTTGATCTATAGTTTTTTTTATTATTTGGATTACATTTACCAAAAAAACCATTTGATCTAGGAACACCCATTGAACTTCCACAACCTAAGATAATGAATTTCATATTATAAAATTAATTAAATAAATCATTAAAATTTTTTGAAGTTATGTTAATTAAATTTTCATTTGTAACATTTTTAATAATAGCTAACTTTTCTGCTGTGTATTTTATAAATGAAGGTTCATTTTTTTTTCCTCTATTTGGCTCAGGAGCTAAAAAGGGACTGTCAGTTTCAATTAGTAACTTTTCTAATGGGATAAATTCAAAAGTTTTTTGTAACTCAAAAGAATTTTTAAATGTAATAATTCCACTCGCAGAAAAAAAAGCGTTGAAACTTAATAGTTTTTCAGCGAAATTTTTTGATCCCGTAAAGCAATGCATTAAAATTTTTAATTTACTATTCCTATATTTTTCAAATATTTCTAATGTTTGATTCTCAGCATTTCTTGAATGAACAATCAAAGGTATGTTTAGATCTATAGCAGCTTTTATATGTTGCTCGAAACTTGTGATTTGATCAACTTTATCACTATGATTATAATAAAAATCTAGACCAGTCTCACCTATTCCAATAATTTTATCATTATCATTTACTTCATTTATTATTAAGTTTGATGTTACTTTATTTTTTTTAGTTTCATGAGGATGAATTCCGTAAGTACCAAAGATGATTTCATTATTTTTAATTATATTTTTTATTATCTTGAAGCTTTCAAGTGTAGTACAAATAGTAAGTATTTTTTTAATACCAACATCTTTTGATCTTTGAATAACATCATCTAAATTACTCAAAAGTGGCTCATGATCTAAGTGACAATGAGAATCAATCATGTAACTTATCTACTTTTTTAAAAAGAATATCAATTTTGTTGATTTTATCATTGCCTTTTAAATAATTATGATTTTCAAGAGTAGAAAAAATAATTTCCTTTTGCTCAATATCAAATATTTTAAGTGCGTTTAAACTCGATTGAGGAATAATAGGATAAAGCATGAAACTGATTTTTCTAACAATTTCTAAAGTCGTATAAACAATAGTATTAAGTCTTAAGATGTTATTTTTTTTTTTCCATGGTTCCTGATCATTAAAGTATTTATTGGTCTCAAACAGGATATTGACTATAAAATTTATATAAAAATTTATATCTTGATTATTTATTTTGTCTCTTATTAAATCCAAATTAGACTTAAATTTATCTAAGATTTTTAAATCCTCAGCTTCAAATTTTATTTCATTAGGAATATTCCCATCACAATTTTTTATCGCAAACGCAGTTACTCTTTGGCATAAATTACCATAATTATTTGCAAGATCACTATTGATACAGTCTTCTAATCTGTCTTGAGAAATATTTCCATCGTTACCAAAAGATACTTCTTTAATTAAATAATATCTTAAAGGATCTAAACCATATTGATCTATAATATCTAATGGATCTAAGATATTACCTTTGGATTTAGACATTTTTTCTTCACCTGAAAGAATCCAGCCATGACCATAAACTTTTTTTGGTAAAGGAATTTTTGAGGCCAACAAAAAAGCAGGCCAATAGACAGCGTGAAATCTTAAAATATCTTTGCCAATTAAATGAATTGAAGCAGGCCAAAATTCTTTAAATAAAGAGTTATTAGTATTTGGATAGTTTAAAGCACTAATATAATTAGTTAATGCATCCAACCAAACATATATAACATGATCTTTATTATTTGGCACAGGTATGCCCCATGAAAAACTTTTTCTACTAACTGAAAGATCTTTTAAACCACTTTTGACAAAACTTATAACTTCATTTTTTCTCGAAGGTGGCGAAATAAAATCAGGATTATTTTCATAATAATCTAATAAAGGTTTTTGCCATTTAGATAATCTAAAAAAATAAGACTCTTCATCCATCCATTCAACTGGTGATTTTGACAATAATGCTTGTTTTTTTCCATTTACTTCTTCTATTTCATTATCGTTATAAAAGGCCTCATCAGAAACAGAATACCATCCTGAATACTTAGAAAGATAGATATCATCATTTTTTTTTAATTCTTTCCAAAGATTTTGAACTGAAATTTTATGCCTTTCTTCAGTGGTTCTTATAAAATCAGTATTAGTTAAATTTAAAACTGTTGTAAGGTTTCTAAAAGTTTGACTTATTTCATCACAAAATTTCAAAGTGTCCATACCCTTTTTTTCAGCCGCACGTTGGATCTTTAATCCATGTTCATCAGTGCCAGTTAAAAAACAAACATTAAATCCATCCATTCTTTTAAATCTAGCAAAAAAATCAGCTATTATACTTGAATAAGCATGACCCATATGTGGCTTTGCAGAGGGATAGTATATTGGAGTGGTTATATAAAAATTTCTATCCATTTAAAATTTCTTCATCAAAATCTATAAAAAGAGACTCTTCATCTAAATTAAATTTTTTTGTATCAGAGATCCTTTTTAAGAAATAACTATATTTTTTATTTATATTTGATGAAAAAGAGTAATTTATTTTTCTAAAATAAAATTCTATTAAATCAAATATCATCGGTTTAATCAAAGTATCTTTTTTATAATAGTTTTCTTTAATTATAATTTTTAAAAACTGTTTGAGATTAAGATCCTTTAAATTAAATTTATTCAAGTCTCCAAATAAAACTAAATTAAATATATTTCCAGGTGTTGAATAATAATTGATTAAATCGTTACTGATTTTATTTTCTAATTGATCTTCTAATAAAAAGTTAGCAACTTTTAAACTTTCTTCATTAGTTAAAAAAATTTTGTAATTAATGCATCGTGAAATTAACGTCGGCAAAATTTTTTTATTATTATTATTAATTAGAATAAAATGTATATTAAAATTTGGTTCCTCTATGACTTTCAACAAAGCATTGATGGAATTCTTGTTTAAAAACTCAATATTATCAATCAGTACAAACCTGGGTTTAGTGTTAAACGAAGATTTGTTAAGTTTCATAATAAGTTCTCTTACTTGGCTAATATCAATTGTTTTTTTATCTATGAGGATATCAAGAACTAAGAGATTAGGGTTAGATTTATTTAGTATAGTTTTATATGAATGGTTTTTTAAATTTATTTGAAAATTAATTTTATTATAACAAAATTCTTCGTCTAAGGATAAAATATAATTTACTAAATGATAAGCTAATGTTGACTTACCTATACCCTTTTGACCAGTTAAAAGAAGTTTGTTTGGAAATTTTCCAATATCAAATAATCTAATTAATTTTGAAATATATTTATCTAAACAAAAAAGTTTGGTCTGGTTGATGGGATTTAAATTAATCATATTAATTTATTAATTATTTGAATTATCCTAAATTCATTATTTTTGATATTAGAGTTTGAGTTTATAATTTGATATTTTTTCTTATTTTTTTGTGCTAATTTTAAAAACCCATTTTGTACTTTTTCATAAAATTTTGTATTAAATTTATCATATCTATTAAGTGATTTTCTCATTTTTAATCTTTTAGTCATATTATTTTTGTTTACAGTGTTTAAAAAAGTAAAATCAATAACAAAATCTTTTAATAGATGGGTGTTAATTAAATTTATTAGTTTTAAATCAACACTAAGACCATAATGTTGATAAGCAATAGTTGAGTCTATAAATCTATCTATTAAAATAATTTTTTTTTTATAATATTTTTTAAGAATATTAATATTTTCACTTCTTGCAGCTAAGTAAAGTAATAAATCAGTATTTTTATTAAAATTAGATTTGTTATTTAGAATTAACCTTCTAATTTTTTCTGAATTAAGACTTCCTCCAGGTTCACGGATTTTAATGTGATCAATTTTTCTCTTTATTAGAAAGTCAGAAACCTTAGAAATATGGTGGCTTTTACCGCTACCTTCTATTCCTTCAAAAACTATAACAGGTTTTTTAGACATCGCCCCAAATTAAATAGTTCAATGACTTAATTAATCTAGTAAACATATTAACTTTATCTACATTGTTTGCGGCTAATAAATCATATTCACCAATTAATTCTTGATCATAAACAACATGTAGTTTTCCAACTACTTCATCTTTACTAATTGGTGCTTCAATTGGCCCTTGATATTTTAGTGATATCTTGAGTAGTTTTTTTTTCGCTTTTTTAATTGTCTTATAAATATCTTGATTTACATAAACATCTAATTTTTTTTGTTTTCCAAGCCATACATCAATTTTTTCGATAGATGTTTTAGATTTATTTATTTCCACTAAATCATAATTAGTTAACCCATAAGTTAAAAGTTTTAAACTTTCACGTGATCTTGCATTTTTTGTTTCAAAACCACTACCAACAGCAATCAATCTACGTCCTTTTTTTTCAAGTGAAGATGCTAATGAGTATTTTTCTACAGCTAAATATCCAGTTTTTATACCATCTACACCTATATTTTTATATAATAATGGATTTCTATTTCCTTGAGTAATTGGTTCCCCTCCTGTTCTATCCCACGTGAATTCTTTAATAGAAAACCATTTGTAAAACTTTGGGTGTTCATTTATTAAATAGTGAGACATTGTTAAAATATCTCTTACAGTTGAATAATTGTCAGGATCATTAATACCAGACGAATTAGCAAAATTTGTATTATCCATACCAAGTTCTTTTGCCTTCGCAGTCATTAAGATGGCAAATTCCTCCTCTGTTCCGGCTATACCTTCGGCTAAAGCAATACAAGCATCATTACCAGATGCTGTTATTATTCCGTGTAATAAATTTTCAACTGAAACTTCATCACCTACCATAACAAACATAGATGAATAGCCGGCTGTAGATAATCTCCAAGCTTTTTCTGAAATTATAAATCTATCATCGAGACTTAAATCGCCTGATTTAATAAGATCAAATGCAATTATTGATGTCATTATTTTTGTCATTGAGGCTGGGTAAATAGATTGATCAGGTTCTTTTTCATATAGAATTTCACCTGATAAATAATCCTGTAATATTGCTGTTCTCGCCTTAATTTCTAAATTAGCAAAGGAACTATTAATAAAAACTGTATTAATTAATATAAACAAAAATAATTTTTTAAACATTTTTAAGTATTTCTAAATTTTCAAAATATAGAGAGTTCATTTTTTCAAATGAATCTTTTAATGAATTTATATCATTAAAAGGACCTAATAATACCCTATAATTTGTTTTTGATAATTGAATAATTTTTATATTACTTAATGAGGTCTCTGATTTAATTCTATCAATCATCATCTCTGCCGTTTTTTTGTAATAAAAATCCGCGACCTTTATCGTGTAAGAGAACTTATCATTTGGTGTTTCAATAATGTCATTTTCAACATCAGTATTTAAACTGTTAATTTGAATGCCATCAATTGGTGCTTTTTCAGCAACTTCTTTTTCTTCATCAAAAGTATTTGCTTTTTTAGCTATAAAGGTCGAATTGTTTGAAATTAATATGATTTCAACATAAGGTTCTTTTGAGTCTAATTCTAGTGTTTCGGCAATTCTGCTTGTTATAATTGAGTTATAAAAATTTGAAAATTTGATTTTATTTGATTTAACCTCGGCTATTAAGGATTTGTCATTAATTGGATTAGTTATTTTAACAAGTGATTTTTTTTTTAAACTTTTGTGAAAAATTGTTAATGATCTATGTTCTAAATTTTTAATATTTAAATTATCACTATAAATTAAAGTAAAACCACTATTTTTATATTTTTTTTCTGTTTCAAGATTAATTTTATTGGAAATATTAACCTTATATGGTTCACAACCAGTAAAAAAAAAGACAACGAATAATATTAATATATTTTTAAATTTCATTTTTAAGTTTATCTTTTAGTGTACATACTGCTAAACCAAACCTTAAAGATCTATTCCATTTTAAAATTACTTCATAATTGTCAAAAACAACATATGCAGGATTTAAAGTTTCTGCGTCAGGAACAATGTCTTTGTCAGGTGTAACAATAGCTGCATTAAGATTATTGTCTAAAAACTCTAAGTTAGAGTAGTTTTTAATATATTTTTTAAATGATTTAAGTTTTTTTTTATTATGAATTTTTTTTGCAGAAACATTTAGATATTTTTTTGGAATATTTTCATTTAAATCAATTTTATAAAAACAAGGTTCATTTTGTTTCCAACCAATCTTTTTTAAATAATTTGCTGCTGATGGATATGCATCTTCATTATTTTTTAAATCAATATAATCATCTTTATTATAATCAATTGCGTAGTTAGTTATTGTACTAGGCATAAATTGAAAAAAACCAAAAGCACCAGCCCATGACCCATATAATGTTTTATGATTAATTTGATTTTTATCTATAAGTTTTAATAACAAAATAAGCTCATTAGTAAAAAATTCAGATCTTCTTTGATCAAAACTCAAAGTTGCTAAAGAGGAAAGGATATCCATTTTACCAACATATGTTCCAAAATTAGTTTCAATGCCCATTAGAGCTAAAAGCAATTCTTTTTCAATTAAAAATTCTTTTTCAACATTATTAATTAAATTAATATTATCTTTATAAAAGTTAATTCCCTTTTGTAATTTTTTTTTTGATGTTCTTTTGGTAATATAAGTCTTTGTATCTTCATAAAATTCTGGCTGGAAACGATCATACTTGATGACATTAGGTAAAAATTTTACATTAGAAATTGTAATATTAATTGTTTTTTCTGATATATTATTAGCGAGTGCTTTATTTTTAAATTTCAATTTCCATTTGTTAAATTCATGAGAATTTTCAGCAAAACAATTATTAAAACTAAAGACTAATAATATAAAAATGAATTTAATTAGTTTCATATAAATCTTTTAAATATACAATTACGGCGATCCAAATAAAGATAAAACTTACAAATTTAGGTAATGAAAATTCTTCATTATAATAGAAATAACCTAATAAAAATTGAAGTGTTGGAGTAATATAAAAGATCATACCAGCAGGTCCTAAACCACTAAGTTCGACTCCACGAACATAAAGAAATAATGGTATCACCGTCATTGGTCCTGCTAATAGGATTAGTAATGATAAAGATGGATTAGATAAAGCAAAATCATTTAATCCATTTTTAAAAACAAAATAAAATGCAAATAATGCAAAAGGTAAAATAAATAAACTTTCAATTAACAAGCCTATATCGGTATCAACATTAATTTTTTTTCTAATCAAATTGTAAAACCCCCAACTTAATCCAACAACTATCCCTACCCATGGTAATGATTTTATACTAAATAAAATTAAAATAATTATTGATATTAAAACAAGCAATATTGAAAAAATTCTTTTTTTATTAAGTTTTTCTTTAAAAAAAATATATCCTAAAAAAACACTTAAAATCGGCATAATAAAATAACCAAAACTAGCATCTATAATTCTATCTGTTGCTATAGCGTATATCCAAACAGACCAATTCATAAAAATTAACAAGCCAGAGAAAAACAATCCTAATAAATTTTTCTTATCTGAAATAACTGAAAAAAAAATATTCCATTTAGATAAGAAAGAAGTTGTAATAATTAAAGTTACTGCCGTCCATAAACAACGGTGAATAACAATTTCAACATATCCTATAAATTCTAAGTATTTAAAATATATTACTCCTAGAAAACCCCACCAAAATGACCCTAAGGAGGTTAGTAGAAGGCCTTTGTTAAATTGTTGATTCATTTTCTTGCTGTGTTGATAATAATTGTTTTAATAGACTATTTTATTGTTGAATAAAATAATTAAAATTATAAAACCTTCGCAACGGAGAGATGGCTGAGCGGTTGAAAGCACCGGTCTTGAAAACCGGCAAAGGGGCAACTCTTTCCTGGGTTCGAATCCCAGTCTCTCCGCCATTATTGTTTATAATCGAAATTCTTGAATAATTTTAGAATTTTTGAACTGATATAACCCAACTTTATTAATTTATTGTTGTAAAGTTTATAAAGTAAATCATCATCTATATTTAAAAATTTTTCTAAATTTTTAAGATCATCGATATTGAATAGATTAATATGAGTCTCAACAAATGAACCGATCAATTTATCCATTTCTTTATTGCCTCGGTACTGTGATCTATAAAGTAATTTTTTTTTTAAATTTTCTATGTCGTTATTCATTTTTAAATTATATTAGTATTAAATGACTAATAATACATACAAATATTTATTATCTGATCTTAAAAATCTTAAAGGGGTAGGATTAAAAACTTCAAATTTATTAAAAAAGAAAAAAATTAATAATATTTTTGATTTATTATGGAAGTTACCCAAATCTTATACTGATCGGAGTGTATCAACAAAAATTAAAGATCTCAAGATTGGTGAAATACAAACTATTACCTTAATACCTTTAAAATACAATTTTCCAAGAATTAGAAATTTACCTAATAAAGTATCTTGTGAAGATGAAACTGGAAAATTAGATTGTATTTTTTTTAATAGTTTTGAAGGATATGTTAAAAAGATATTACCCTTAAATACAGAGGTTACTGTTAGTGGTAAGGTAACTAGATTTAAAAATAAATACCAAATAACAAATCCTAAATATATTTCTGAGGATGCATCAATTATTAAGAATAAACATAACAAATATTCATTAACAGAGGGAATTTCTGAAAAAATTTATAATAATATTATTAATCAAATTCTTAAAAATATTCCCAAATTAGATGAATGGCATAATCAAGATATATTAAAAAAATTTGATGGATTTTCTTGGAATGATTCAATTATTGAACTCCATAAATCTGAAAATGTTGGAAAATATAAATCTAACTTTTATAAAAGACTTGCATATGATGAAATCTTAGCATCATTTTTAGTACATTCAGAAATTAGAAAAAAAATTAAAAGAATTAAAAAACAAAAAAAAATTTTTAATTTAACAGAGCAAAATAATATTTTATCAAAACTAAATTTTAATCTTACTAATGACCAAAAAAAATCCATAAAAGAAATAAATTTAGACTTAATGTCAAATCAAAAAATGTTTAGATTGTTACAGGGCGATGTAGGAAGTGGCAAAACGATAGTTGCTTTATTGGCAGCTCAAAATGTAGTTAATTCAGGATTTCAAGTAGCAGTTATGGCTCCTACAGAAATACTTGCAAGACAACATTATACACTTGCAAAGGAAATATTTAATAAAAAAATTCAAATAGAATTACTTTCAAGTAAATCTGAATTTAATGATAAAAAATTAATTACAAAAAAACTAGCTAATAATCAAATAAATATTATTTTTGGCACGCATGCGATATTTCAAAAAAAAATTTTATTCAAAAAACTAGGATTGATCATAATAGACGAACAGCACAAGTTTGGTGTAAATCAAAGAAAAAAATTATCTGATAAAGGTGGAGATAACTGTGATGTTTTACTAATGTCTGCAACACCAATTCCCAGAACATTAACAATGACTATTTATGGAGATATGGACATATCTATTATAAGGGAAAAACCTAAGTCAAGAAAAGAAGTCAAAACCTATAGTAAACCTGAGAATAAAATAAATGATATATTAAAGTTCATTACCAAAGAAATTAAAAATGATAATCAAATTTTTTGGGTGTGTCCATTAATTGAAGAGTCTAAAAAATTAGATCATGCATCTGCAATTCAAAAATATGAATTTCTTAATAAAAAGTTCCCAAATCAAGTTGCCTTGCTTCATGGTAGGACTGATATTAAAGATAAGGAAAAAATTTTATATAAATTTTTAAAAAAAAAATTTAAAATATTGGTATCAACAACAATTATTGAGGTGGGTATTGACTTTCCAAATGCTAATGTAATTATTATAGAAAATGCTAACAAGTTTGGTCTTTCTCAATTACATCAATTAAGAGGAAGGGTCGGCAGAGGAATAAAACAATCTACTTGTATTTTAATGTTTAGGTCATCTTTAACAAATAATGCTAAAAAAAGATTAAATATATTAAAAAATTCTACTGATGGATTTGAAATATCTGAAGAAGACATGAAACTTAGAGGCTTTGGCGATATACTTGGTTTTAAACAAAGTGGTATAAAGGCATTTAAACTAGCTGACCCTATTCATAATTCTGATTTATTTGAACTTGCTGAAAAAGAAATTAAATTAATGGAAAATAATATGGATAATATTAGTAAATACAAAACTCTTTTAAAATTATATGATCAGGCTGACATTATAAATGATATTGCCTAATTTTTATTAGATGATGTTCCGGCAGATACAATAAACTTTGAAGCTTCTTCAAAAGTCATATTTAAATAAATTACATCATCAACAGGAAACATTAAAAGAAATCCACTTGTGGGGTTAGGTGTTGTTGGAACAAAAACATTTATAAGTTTCTGATTTGTTTTTTCAGCCATTTCTCCATTATTTTCTTTTGTTGCAAAACCAACTGCCCAAACACCTTTTCTTGGGTATTCAATTAATACTACACTTTTTTTTTCTCCATCTTTTTTTGAAAAGGTTTCGGTCATTTGTAAAATTGCTGAATAAACTGATCTTAAAAAAGGTATTTTTTTGAATAAATCATCTATAATTTTTAAAATTTTTTTTCCCAAAAAAGATAAAGATAATCCACCAACTATTGTGATAATTAATAATGAAATTAATATTTCCATTCCAGGAATTGAATAAGGTAAATAACTATTTGGATTTATATTTTCAGGGATAATTTTCGATGAAAGACCAATTAAAAATTTACTTAAATACAAAGTAAAACCAATTGGAATCAAAACAACTACTCCTGTAATGAAATAATTTCGTAGCAGTAGTGTTATTGATCTTTTTTTTTTTATATTTTTCACCATTTAATTAAAACTTGAATAAATAACAAATGTTATTGCAATAATGAACAGTACTAATAATATTTTATTATTTAGATTCATAAAAAATTATATATTATCAATGTTATTAGAAAATGGATAGAAGAAAATTTTTAACATATATTGGGTGTGGTTGTTGTGGATTAGTCTTAAATGGATGTTCTACTGCTCCTATCACTGAAAGACGTCAATTAAAGATTATATCTGAAGAAAAATTAAATGCCAAAGCAGCACAAATTTATGAAAAAGTTAAAAAGAAGGAAAAACTTAGTGATGACACAATAAAATTAAATGAAATTAAAGAAATTGGAAAAAAAATGGAAAATGCCATTGGTGAATATTTTGTTAAAGAAAATCTTGATGACCCAACGGTAAATTTTGATTGGGAATATATACTTATAGATAATAAGAATAAAAACGCATGGTGCATGCCTGGGGGAAAAATTGCTATTTATACAGGAATATTGGATGTTACTAAGAATACTGATGGCCTTGCAGCTGTAATGGGTCACGAAATAGCTCATGCTGTCGCTAAACATTCTGTGGAACGTGCTAGCAGAGGTATTCTTTTAGAAACGAGTACACAACTTATCGATATTTTTAGTGGTGGAAAACTTTCTCAAGTAAATAAGGTTTCTGGAATGAATACTATTGGACTTATATCTCAGATAGGAATTTTGAACCCTTTTAGCAGGACACAAGAAAGTGAAGCAGACTATTTAGGAATGATTTTCTCGTCACTATCTGGTTACGATATAAGAGAAACAAAAAAACTTTGGGAAAGAATGAAAGCATCTAAAAAAGGTAAAGAAATCTCTGAGTTTATGAGTACGCACCCATCCTCCGACACAAGAATTCGAAATTTAAAAAAATGGGAAAGTCAGATAATATTAGATTATCCTCCTTTAAAAATAAGTTAGAGTATCTGGTGAGCCCTGATGGACTCGAACCATCGACCCATTCCTTAAAAGGGAATTGCTCTACCAACTGAGCTAAGGGCCCACATTATTACATTGAATGAAATTGTATATATAGAATTATTTTGATAATTCAAACACGAATTTAATAAAATTTAAATTTTACAACTTATCAATGTATTTATTGTGAAATTCATCAAATGTACCATTATTGATATTTAAACGAATTGCACTCATTAATTCTTGATAAAAATTGACATTATGTAGTGTTAAAAGCATAGAACCTAATATTTCATTAGTGTTAAATAGATGGTTAAGATAATTTTTAGAATATTTATTTAAGTTTAAATTGTCACAATCAGGATCTAATGGTGAATTATCATTTTGATATTTATTGTTTTTAATATTTATTCTCCCATTCCATGTAAACGCTAAGCCAGTTCTACCAGATCTAGTTGGCAATACACAATCAAACATATCTATGCCTCTTTTAACAGAACCCAAAATATCTGATGGAGTCCCAACACCCATTAAGTAATGAGGTTTTTCCGGTGGAAGGTTTTGCTTTATATTATCTAAAACATCAAACATTTCATTTTGACTTTCACCAACTGCAAGACCACCTAGCGCATAACCATCAAAACCGATTTCCATAAGACCTTTTAAAGACTCTTGTCTTAAGTTATTAAAAAGACCTCCTTGAACTATTCCAAACAAACCTTTATGGGGGTTATCACCAAAGGCATTTTTTGATCTTTTAGCCCAATATAAAGAGAGATCCATCGATTTTTTGATTAAATTATAATCAGTTGTTTTTTTTGGACATTCATCCATAATCATTACAATATCCGAATTTAAACCCAACTGAATTCTTATACTTTCTTCAGGACTTAAATAAAATTTTTTTCCATCTACATGAGAATTAAAAATTGCACCTTTTTCTCTATCAATTAGATTTAATTTAGACAATGACATTACCTGAAAACCACCTGAGTCTGTTAAAATAGGCAAATCACAATTCATGAATTGATGTAACCCACCTACATGTTGTATACGTTCAACTCCAGGTCTTATCATTAAGTGGTAAGTGTTTGAGAGAACTATTTCTGAACCAGTTTTTTTAATATCATCTATAGTGCAAGCTTTAACAGTGGCTTGTGTACCAACAGGCATAAACGCTGGAGTGTGAATATTACCTCTATGAGTTTCGATTAAACCACATCTTGCAAATTTATCTTTTTTTAAAACATTAAAAGCAAAGTCTCTTAATGTCATTAATAAAGATTACAAAGATTTAAAGCTAATAATTTTGTCAGGATCAGATACAGCACCGTTATTATTCTCATCACCTCTTTTAATTTTATCGACGAACTCCATGCCTTCTATAACTTTTCCAAATACTGTATATTGTCTATCTAAAAATGACGAAGGTTTAAAACATATAAAAAATTGACTATTAGCACTATCTGGATCTGAAGATCTTGCCATAGACAATGTTCCTCTATCGTGTGGTAAACTACTAAATTCTTGTTTTAAATTTGGTAAATCGGATCCACCCATTCCAGCACGTCCTAGGTCAAAATCATTTGAGCCAGAATTACCAAATTTTACATCACCAGTTTGCGCCATAAAACCATCTATCACTCTGTGGAATACTACATTGTCATATTTGCCTGCATCAGCAAGTTCCTTTATTCTTTTAACATGATTTGGTGCTACATCTGAAAATAGTTCTATCTTAACATCACCATTTTTTAATTTTAGAATCATTGTGTTCTCCTCTGATATTGATTGATTGGTTATTAATAAAAAAAAAAATAATATTTTGAGTAAAATTTTAATCATATTTCTCTTTTAATGATTTAATTGTACTTTTTGTAGTAAATTTTTTTATATCTCCATTTAATTTTACTATTTCTTTTACAAACTTTGAGGAAATAATTTGATTCTCAATATCTGACATTAAAAAAATAGTTTCAATATTATTGTTTAATTTTCTATTCATGCCCGCTAGCTGAAATTCATACTCAAAGTCAGATACAGCTCTTAATCCTCTTAAGATTATATTAGACTTAAATTTCTTACATAAATCCGTTGTTAGTGAGTTAAAAGGAACAACAACAATTTTATTCTTATTAAGTTTAAGATCTATAAATAAAGCTTTCTTTACAATATCAATTCTTTCTTCAGAACTAAATAAATAATCTTTATTACTTACATTCGATACGCCTACAACTATTTTATCAAATAATCTTAGGGCTTTTTTTATAACATCGATATGTCCATATGTAATTGGATCAAAAGTACCTGGATAGATAGAAATTTTATTCATTAGATTAAATTATCATCAATTTTAATTGCTGAAACAACTTTTTCTTCACCAGATAATTTTATAATTCTTACACCTTGAGTATTTCTTCCTGCAGTTCTAATTTCCTTAACAGCAACTCTAATTACACGCCCTTTATTTGTTGAGATAATTATTTCATCTCCATCATAAACTGGGAATGATGATGTAATATTGCCATTTCTTGGTGAGTTTACAATTCCAATTATTCCCTTACCTCCTCGATTGGTTACTCTGTAATCAGCATGAGAAGTTTTTTTTCCATAACCATTTTCACTAATAGATAAAACAAATTTTTCTTTTGCTTTAATTTCAGATTTTTCATCTTTAGTTCTTTTACCATTTTGTTTTATTTTATCATTATCAATAACAGATAAAGATACTATTTGATCATTTTGAGCCAATTCAATTCCTTTAATTCCTTTTGACGATCTTCCTTTGAACACTCTTAACTTTTTTGCTTCAAACCGAATGCATTTACCTAGTTTAGTGCTTAAAATTATATCTTGATCGTCTTGACAAATTTTTACACCAACAATTTTGTCATTATTATCAAGTTTCATGGCTATCTTTCCAGAAGCATTAATAGATGAAAAATCCTCTAGGCTATTTTTTCTTACCTTGCCATTGGAGGTAGCAAAAATTATTTGATAATTTTTAGACTCAGTTTCATTTTCAGGCATTGGCATAATTGAGCTTATTGACTGATGGTTTTTAAGAGGTAAAATATTAAATAAAGACTTACCTTTAGATACAGTTGAGCCTTCCGGAATTTTCCATGCTTTAACTTTATAAACTAAACCCTCTGTAGAAAAGAAAAGTAATGAAGTATGAGTATTAACAGATAATGTTTGTATAACCGAATCTTGATCTCTTGTAGTAATACCAGATTTTCCTTTACCTCCTCTTTTTTGTTTTTTAACACCGTCTAGAGAGCCTCTTTTAATATATCCTTGGAGAGTGACTGTAATTATTACAGATTGTTTCTGAATTGTTTCTTCAATATCATAGTTCAAAACAGCATCAATAATCTTAGTTCTTCTTGGAACTGAAAATTTATCTTTGATATTTCTAAGTTCATCACTGATAACTTTTAAAAGTTCCTTTTTTGAAGATATAATTTTCTTAAATCTTCCAATTAATTCAGCAAGTTTTTTAATTTCAACTTCAATTTCATTGATTCCTAGGGCTGTTAACTTCTGTAATCTTAGCTCAAGAATAGCTGACACCTGTGGGTCTGATAGAGAGTAAAGATTTCTATTTTTTTTTCCTTCTACTAATGAAATTAATTTTTGGGTTTTGATAATTTTCCATTTTGTTTTTAAAATAGATTGTTTTGCTTCATCTGGTGTTTTTGATGAACGAATAATCTTAATAATTTTATCTAAATTTTCCACTGACACTGATAGCCCTAATAAAATGTGAGCTCTTTCTTCTGCTTTTTGAAGATCGAATTTAGTTTTTTTTATGACTACATCTTCTCTGAAAGATAAAAAATTACTTAGGAAATCTTTCAAATTACAATTTTTAGGTTTTCCTTCAACAATAGCTAAAGTATTAAAACCAAAAGAACTTTCTATTTGTGTATTTTTGTAAAGTTGTCTTTTAATAGTTTCTGGTTCAACACCATTTCTTAAATCTATTGCGACTCTAATACCTTCTCTGTTCGACTCATCTCTAATATCTTTAATACCTTCAATTTTTTTTTCTCTCACCAATTGAGCAATTCTTTCATTTAAAACAGACTTATTAACTTGATATGGTATTGAAGTAATTACCAATCTATCTCTACCATTTTTAAGCGTCTCCGCTGAAACTTCTCCTCTAATTTTAAATGATCCTCTTCCGTTGTTATAACCTTGCTTAATAATATCTTTTCCAATAATAACACCACCAGTTGGAAAATCTGGACCAGGTATGTGTTTCATTAATTCTTTTATTTTGATATCTTTATTTTCTATCAAAGCTAAAGTTCCATCAATTATCTCTCCTAAATTATGAGGAGGAATGCTGGTAGCCATACCTACAGCGATACCACCTGCTCCGTTAACTAAAAGATTTGGGTATTGTGCAGGTAAAACGGTAGGTTCTCTTTCTGTTTCATCATAATTACTTTTGTATGAAACTGTATTTTTTTCAATATCGTCAATAAGAAACTGAGAAACTTTTGAAAGTCTTGTTTCGGTATATCTCATAGCAGCTGCAGGATCACCATCAATAGATCCAAAATTACCTTGTCCTTGGACCAAGGGTAAGCTCATTGAAAAATCTTGCACCATCCTAACTAAAGCATCATATACTGATTGATCTCCATGAGGATGATACTTACCAATAACATCTCCGACTATTCTTGCAGATTTTCTAAATTGTTTTGACCAATCATAACCACCTTTATACATTGCATATAAAATTCTTCGGTGAACTGGTTTTAATCCATCTCTTATATCAGGTAAAGCACGACTAACAATGACACTCATTGCATAAGATAAATAAGAAGAGCTCATCTCTTCATGCATTGAGATTAACTTAATATTATTTTCTTTTGGTGCTTCAGTTTTTTGCATAGTGATTAAAATGGAATTTCATCATCCATATCATTTGACACTTGAGAGGACTCATCATTATTATTTTGTTGATTAGTGTCATTTTGAATTCCACCAGCAGTGTTTCCTCCACCAAGCATTGTTAAAGTAGAGTTATAACCCTGAAGAACAATTTCAGTAGAATATTTATCTTGACCTGATTGTTCGTCTTTCCACTTTCTAGTAGTTAACTGTCCCTCAACGTAGATTTGAGCACCTTTTTTCAAGTACTGCTGAATAACGTTTACTAAACCCTCATTAAATACAACTACACGGTGCCATTCTGTTTTCTCTTTTTTTTCACCTGATGTCTTGTCTTTCCAAGATTGACTTGTAGCTAAACTAAGTCTTGCTACACTTTTACCATTAACCATTTGCTTGATCTCTGGGTCTGCGCCCAAACGACCAATTAATAATACTTTATTTAAACTTCCAGCCATAATATTTATATTTGTTAAATTTATTAATTAGATTTAT
>Ga0209425_10001881_pt1 | contig 24134 bp, 19 predicted proteins | sample COG_05_FD_184749 | JGI IMG/M metagenome (GOLD analysis project Ga0209425, IMG submission 184749) | Pelagic Microbial community sample from North Sea - COGITO 998_met_05 (SPAdes) (version 2) | ecosystem: Environmental > Aquatic > Marine > Neritic zone/Coastal water | place: Helgoland, sampling...
AAATAATTTATTAGGGCTTATACGGCAATGATTACTAATGATATAAAAATGATAGTAGAAAAGTCCATGTTATGTTTCGTTGCGACAGTTAATAAAAATGGAAGCCCTAATGTATCACCCAAAAGCACGCTGAAAGTTTTTGATGATCATCATCTAATTTTTGCAAACATAGCTTCACCAAATACAATAAAAAATATACAACGAGATCCACGCGTTGAGATTAATTGCGTAGATGTCTTTCTACGACGTGGTTATCGATTTAAGGGTACAGCGTCGATATATAACGGAACCAGTCCAATATTTTTGGAATTAGTTAAAAATATCAAAATAGAACATGGTGAAAAAATCCCAGTATCTGATGCTATTCTCATCAATATTAACAAGATAGCACCTATACTATCTCCGGCTTATACTTTTATCGATGGAATAAAAGAAGATGATTTAAAGTTTTCGTATAAAGCTAAATACGAAGCAATGCTCGTTGATAACGAAAAATAAGGTCTTAGAGCCTGCCATTTTATTTATCCTAAAAATATTGAATAGATGAGGCATAATTGAAAAAAAAGACAATCGGTATAATTGGAGGAGGCTTCATTGGAGCAGTTACAGCAATACATTTAGCTAGATATAGTAAAACACCTCTTAAAATCATAATCATTGAACCCAGCAAAACTATTGCGCATGGAGTTGCTTTCTCCACTCAAGACGATGATCACAGACTTAACGGTCCCTCTAATATTCAGTTTTTATATCCGGAGGATATTGATAGTTTTACTAAATGGCTTGAAAATAGTGGAACGCTTTTAAAAGATCTTAGTGCAGAAATAAATGATGGCAGAATATACGCGAGACGGCGCGACTTTGGAAGATATGTCGAACATGAGCTCTTCAATCACACGACAAAAAATGCATCAAACTCAATCATCTCTCATTATCAAGATATCGCCGTCTCAATTTCACAAAACAAAAACGCTTGGGATATAAAATTTAAACAGCTTGATAGTATTCGGGTGGATAAGGTTATTATAACACCATGCAACTTTATTCCATCAATTCCAAAAGAACTAACTTCGATTTCCAGGCATCAAAGTTTTATCCCTAATCCATGGTCATATAATTTTTCTTATAAAATTAAACCCGATGCAAGAGTTCTAATTATTGGAACTGGTCTAACAATGGCTGATATCGCTATCACATTACTTAGAGATCATGAAAGAAATAACATTACAGCAATCTCGCGTCGAGGTTTACTACCACAAAGGCAAAGACAAACACCACCACGAGAACCTATTTGGGATGCGCTCATGCGCCCCATTCCTAATTTTATTGAAAGCCATGGCTTGCAAAATTCCGTGTTTGAAATTTTTAGAATTTTTCGAAAAAATGTAGCGGAGTTAAAAGAAAAGAATATTGAATGGCAGGTTGCATTTGATGATGTTAGAGATGCTGCCTATAAATTATGGCCCTCGCTATCACTAAGGGAAAAAGAAAAATATTTTAGGCATTTAAGTTCATGGTATGAGTCTCACCGATTTAGACTTCCCCCCCAAACAGCTGAAAAATTGGATAACTATAAGCAACAGGGTAAAATTACTTATTACGCAGGATCCATAATAAAAGTTGGAGTACATAATGATGTAATACAAGCACAAATACGTCTGCGCCACACACAAGAGATAATAATCAAAAAATTTGATAATGTGATCAATTGCACTGGTCCTGAGAGAAACCCGAGAAAAATCAATAATCCTATTTTTGCTCAATTAATTGACGATGGCTATGGAACACCTAGTCCATTTGGCATGGGTTTTGAGGTAAACAACAAATATCAGTCAATAAAACTGGATAAAAATCCAGCTAAAGGTTTATTTTTTTTAGGACCATTAACACGCAATACCTTCGGTGAGATTAATGGAATTCCAACGCTTATTAAGCAGATTTATACAGCTGTAGAATATATCAATCAGAATTAAAATATTTTTAAAAAACTAAAATCTACCCTTCGATTTATTTTTTAATGAGTTTTACCTAACTCTTCTGTTACGCCGGCAATGCCATCACTAACACTTATACCTAATTCATCAGGAATTTGGCTGAAATCTAAATTTTTGTTTAACCATTAGTCTTCCACTCGGATTAAATATATTTATTTTTTTCTTTAATCTGATAATATCTGTTTGTGACTTTTGAGAGCAAATTTGGTTATTAGACTGTAATTGCGAGTTTACTATCCAAATTATATTTTGCAGATCGTATTTTATTATATGAGTATTAAACTAAGTCATGTTCTAAATTCGCAAACTCTAAAATTTTGTATTACTTTAAATTAGTAGAAGAATAACTTTGCATATTAGAAATTAATTTTAAGTCGAACTTCATGAGAAATGTTAAAATAGAAAAGACCTGGTATTTAAAACTAGAGAAACACTTCTCAAGTCATTACATGGAGGATTTGAGCAAATTCCTTGGATCTGAGAAAAAGCAAGGTAAAATAATTTATCCACCAATCGATAAAATATTTAGAGCCTTTGATCTTACTAGTTTTAACACGGTTAGAGTTGTGATACTTGGTCAAGACCCATATCATGGACAAAATCAAGCAAATGGGCTCAGTTTTTCCGTTGAACTGGGAATACCCACACCTCCATCCCTGCGAAATATTTACAAAGAATTAAAAAATGACCTTGGCATAGAACCGCCAAACCACGGGAACTTAGAACATTGGGCTCGGGAGGGTGTATTGCTTCTTAATACATGCCTTACCGTCGAAAATGGCCTGGCCAACTCACATCAAGGACAAGGCTGGGAAATATTTACCGATGCGGTATTAAGTGTAATTAATGCTGAAAAATTGAATATTGTTTTTGTACTTTGGGGTCGAAAGGCACAAAAAAAGGGGAAATTTGTTGATATTTCCAAACATCTTATAATTGAAAGCGCTCATCCCTCACCTTTATCAGCACATAATGGTTTTTTTGGATCAAAACCTTTTTCAAAAATAAACCGTTACCTAAGCGCGAATGATCTACCTCCGATTAACTGGAATTTAAAATAATATAATTAGAAAAATAGGAAAAAAATAATGAGTATGTTACCAAGTGAACGAATTACTTTTAATCCAGTAACCCAACGTCCAAAATTAGAACTTCCTGAGGGCGTTCGCATGGTTATATGGCCTTTACTCGCAATGGAAGTTTGGGACATCAATCGGCCAATGCCCCGAGTTGTATTGGCACCGCCCCAAGGAAACTTGCTCACACCTGATATACCCAATTGGAGTTGGCATGAATATGGGATGCGATCAGGAATTTGGCGACTTTTTCAGATGTTTGATGACTTCAATATACGACCTTGCGTAACACTTAATGCACGTGCGTGCATCGATTACCCTCAGGTTGCTGAAGCAATCTTAGAGAGAGATTGGGAGTTTAATGCACATTCTTATGATCAAATTGCGATGCATAAAGTTGAGGATCAACCAGAGATGATTGCGCGAACTATTGATATTATCAAAAAATTTTCTGGGAAAAAACCACGTGGTTGGTTTGGCCCAGGCCTTACACAAACATTTGATACTTTAGATCATCTAGCCAAAGCTGGAATTGAGTATTTTGGCGATTGGGTGCTAGATGACCTTCCTATTCCAGTAAAAACAATCCATGGTGATATTGTTGCACTACCTTACAATTATGAACTACATGATATTGCTCAACAAATGATCCAATTTCACGAATCCGAAATATTTCTCAAAAGAGCGAAAGACTATTTTGATTGTCTCTATGATGAGAGCGCAGATAATGCCAGAATCATGTGCGTTGCAACACACCCCTATATTTCTGGAGTTCCTCATCGTATAAAATATGTTCGTGAAGCTTACGAGTATTTTTTATCAAAACCGGGCGTAATAACAATGGATGGCTCTGAAATACTGGATTGGTACCTGACCCAAGATAAAGAAATTAAATTAGCGAGAGGAATATAAAAAAATGAGCCGCCTCAACCAAGAAATAGATGATACTGTCAATTGTTTTGTCCCTCACACTCCACCCGTAATCCGTTCAACAGAAAAAGGATCACTCTCTGGTTTAACTTTCACGGTAAAAGATTTATACAATGTCGAAGGATACAAAACGGGGAACGGAAGTCCAGCTTGGCTTGAAACGCATAGAGTTTCAACAGATACAGCAGATTTAGTAAAACTCTGTTTGGGTGCTGGAGCCGATATGTTGGGAAAAGTGATTTGTGATGAGTTTTTCTATAGCTTCATTGGCGAAAATGCTCATTACGGAACACCAATTAATAGTTTGGCAGTTGATCGAATACCGGGAGGATCTTCATCAGGCTCAGCGGCATCGGTTGCTGCCGGAATATGTGACTTTTCATTGGGAAGTGATACTGGTGGCTCTGTTCGAATTCCAGCTGCTTTTTGCGGAATTTATGGACTAAGGCCGACATTTGGTCGAGTAAGTTTAAAAGGCGGAACTGCAATGTCGTCAAGCTTTGATACAGCAGGCTGGTTCGCCAGAGACATAGATACGTTTAAAAGAGTTGGCAAGGAGCTGCTCAATAAAGATACAGTCTCATCAGAAATAAATAAAATTAAATTAGGACAATTTGCTTTTGACTTTGTGGATGATGAAATATCAGATCCATTAAAAAAATGGCTAAATTCATCTTCATGCAATTTTGAATTTACCAACTTTATTGAGTCACTACCGGATAAGATTATGCTTGATGACGCTAGGGAGGCATTTCGTATTATTCAGGCAAACGAAATTTGGAATTTATTCGGGCCTTGGATTGAAAAAACCGATCCTATCTTCGGACCAGGTGTGAAAGAGCGAATGAATATTGCAAAAACTGTTAGCAATAGTGAGAAGGAAGAAAAGCTCGATTATAAAGTTCGTGTTAAAAATGCCTTCAATGCACTCGTCCCAAAAGGTTCTATTATGGCATTACCTGTAACAGCATCTCTCCCCGCAAAACTAAACACAGATCCTGCAAAGCTTAATAGTTATCGTGCAAAAACCTTAAGCATAATTTGCCTCGCAAGCCTCGCTGGTTTGCCACAAATTTCAATACCCGTAACCAATACAAATGGGATACCGGTTAGTCTTGGCTTATTAGGCTGGGAAGGTGGGGACGAGGCTCTTATAGAGTTTGCTGAATCGATTGCGGTATAGGTTGGTATGAGTTTGACCCAGACTTTTAAAAAAATATCAGTCTGTCGTTTTAAATCTACTGCGTTGAACGATAAATATCGCACCAATGGGAAGAATGAGCATCAATAATGTTACCGTAATAAGTAAAATACCGAGTTCGCTATAGTCAGGTGTAGACACGATTTGATTTGTAACTTTATCTTTTACCTCTCGCGTTATTATAAAAATTTCGTTTAAGTATTTGGTTAAAAGCGCACTAGCCGATAATGCCAGGTTTGTAAAAGATGCAAAAACAGCAAAAAATGTTGCCTTCATATTTGAAGGAGCATTTTTTGCTATCCATGCCAAAAGAGGAATCATTGCTACCTGCCCGAGCGGTGACTCCAGGGCAGTATTAATTATCGCAATAAACTTTGCATCAACAATTCCAGCTGAAATTGATGCAGTCCAGTTATGTAAGCCATAGTACATCCCAATGCTAGGCAAGAATAAAACTGATCCAGCGATTGATAATACCACAATTACGCTCGCTATTGAATTTCTGGCAATATAAGGTCTTAGAATAATTATGCCGAGTAATGTCAAAATCGACGAGAGCAATGACAAAACCGAAAAGAACTGCTCATTAAACCCAAGCACATCAATTTCAAACCAGTTCATACCTGGGCCTGGATTAGGCACTGCTCTAAAAATAAAAATAATAATGGCAGTACCAACAATCATCAATCTCTGGTTTTCGGGAAGTTCTTTTAATAATCGCCCCATAAGAAAAAGAATAATAATAACCGAACCTAAAAACACTATTTCTTGGGCAAAAGGTATTTTGAAAGATCCAACGCCTACCGAAAAAATAACAAAAACGAGACTGCCTATAAGTATTGTCCAATTAACCTCGATTTTGTTTTCACTTACTTCGATTGAATTATCAGGGGTCTTAAATCGACGGCGAACCGAATCTCTTTTCCGTTTTAAATAAATTGCTAGAAATACGCCTAATACTGAGACCAGAGGTATAACCAAGGCATATAAATAAATATTAGCATACAGCAGAATTCGATCGTTCTCGTCTAGTGAATCTACACCTTGAAATAGAATTACATTTGCGAGCGCGACAATTACAGTTCCGCCAATAATTGCGAACCTTCCTAGAGTTTGCATTGTTGTATGCATCTCCTTAACTTTATCAGAGCTAAATTTTACGCCTTTTTCATCCTCTAAAGGAACCGCTTCAACCGTCATAGCATCGGCAACCACGTCCTGAATGACGTAACCTACAGGAGATAAAATAACACTTAAAATAAACCAAGTCTCAGCAGACAAATAGTTCGCCATGAAGGTAGTATGGCCGATTAATCCGTACATTATTAAGAGACTAAAAGCGATAACTGAAGCACCAAAATAAACCATATAATTTTTATGCTTCCATATTAAATCAACAAGATGTCCAAGTGGCATCTTAAGAGCCCAGGGGAGGCCCGCCCAAAACCCCAGACTAGCCAAAAATGCCGCCGAGAGATTTAAATAATCTTTAATGAAAAACATCCCAACAATACCTGTTAGGCCCGCTATACCAGCCGCTACGTATACCATTAAGGGCGGCAAATAGCTCCACTGGAACTCCTTTGCCAATCCAACAATTGAGTCTTTAAGATAGCTGATCACTATTACAACATTACCCTATAAGTTAACCATTGAATTTGTTTACACTCTCACTAGCGTTCAGTTTTAGCAGAAGGACAATATTTTAGCACCCCCCGAAAAATAAATTATCAAGATTATAATAGTAAAAATCAAACTATCTAAAATATAATTTTATCATACTCTGAATATAACGTATTGGCGCTCAAAGTCGGAGAATATGTTAAAATAGATTTTATAATGATGAACCAATAGCCTAATTCATTTTTTGTTATTTTATCATACTTGCCCTCGAAAGATATAGCCTTATACTATTAAAAATTTCAATAATTTTGGTATAACAGAGAGGCAAAAATAGTGGCACAAGATTTATTATTAGTTGGAAGTATTGCTTTCAGCACTGCGGAAGAGGTTTTCAGGTCAATCGGTCCGCGTTTAGGAAAGTCTCTGCCTTATATTCCAGATGGCGAAACAGGCGAGCGACAATATTGGGTCAACCATATTGCTTATAGAGTTCTTCACGGGCACCCTGACATCGAGACAATTAGCAGACCTATGACTAAAGAAGGCATTGAATGCTGGCACGAACCTTATGATCATGGGATGTGGCAATTTAAACTAAAACCTGGAATTAAACAAGTTCGCTTTGGAGATCTCGGTTGGCGTTTAGGTTATGCTCGAGACGCGATTAGTTCTTATTTTATTTTTAAGACATTGCGCGATGAAGGTGTAATTCCACCCGACATTAAGTTTCAAGTATGTCTGCCTCTTACTGCAAGCGCTGTTTATCGATGGTTAGCAGATAAAAATGATTATCCAGCTATACGTGAAGGGTTTAGCGAAGCACTGCACCATGAAGTAATAACCATTTTCAATAATATACCTCATAAGGATTTGGCAATTCAGTGGGATTGCGCGATAGAAGATACGGTTATTGAGGAAGCCTTGGAAAAAGCGGGTGGTCTTACAAAAGATGTTCAGAGATTGGTTGATCAACTGTTTGAACCAGCTAGAGATGTCTCCTCCCACATTCCAGACGATGTTACTTTGGGCTACCATGCATGCTATGGTACTTCTGGCGGTTGGCCGAAAAGGGAACCAGAGGATTTAACTGGGGCAGTTCTATTGTGTAACGCAGCAATAAAATCATCAGGGAGGCGCGTTGATTTTTTACATATACCAACAATAAATTCTAAAGGCCCTAATTATTTTAATCCATTGAGTAATTTGGACCCTCAAGGTGCGCGGATTTATATGGGCCTTATACATGCCCTTCACGATTCGAACGGTATGCGCGCGCAAATGGAGGATATCAAAACATACTTTCACGACTTTGGTATTGCAGCCCCATGCGGTTTTGGCCGAGGGCCTGGAAAAATGTCGTCGCAAGATGGTCTAGCGACAGCAAATGACTACATGGAAGGATTAATAAATGCCCATAGTGAGGCCATTAAATTATTATGGGAAGTTTTAGAAAAATAGATTGTGGATCCTGAATGATTATTCAGTTTTATGATGTCAAATATCGGATCCAAAGTGGCTAATCTATTCAAAAATTAACTTTAAGTTTAAATTACAAAGGAACAATTGAATCTATCATTCTAGCGGTTTTAGTAATCACCTAAAATATCAAAAAATTTAGCGGTGAGAGCGTTTTAAAAATTGAGTTATTATAAATTACTTTAAAGATATTTAGTATGTTATGATAACATCTGGCGAAAAAGGTTGGGTATCTATAATCGTTAAAAAATTAAATTTGAAAGAATAAATGCTAAACCGACGTAAATTCTTAAAATATATCAGTACGGCTCCTCTTCTCTCACTCACACCGGGCACCAGCCTAGGCTCAGACAAAACAATAACATATAAAATTCTAGCCAAGGAGGGTAAACGGCAGTTAGGACCGCAAAAGTCTAATCTCTCATCACTCTGGCTTTACAATGGAATAACACCAGGGCCCATAATAAGAGCAAAAAAGGGTCAAGAACTCATCGTTGAGTTTACAAATAACCTAACGCAGCCCACCACAATTCATTGGCATGGCATCAGAAATCTTAATAAAATGGATGGTGTGCCTGGATTAACCCAGTCCGCTGTAGAACCTGGCGAAACTTTTATCTATCGTTTTCCTACCCGCGATGCCGGGACATTCTGGTATCACGCACACAATAAGGCTTGGGAACAAGTCGCTAGAGGTTTATACGGACCCTTAATCATTGAGGAATTGGATAGTAGCAAAAATGCGAGAGACAGACTGATCGTAGCTGATGACTGGCGCCTCACACCAGATTACCAAATTGAGGAGAATACTCTAGGCTCTTTGCGAGATTGGTCACATCAGGGGAGAATTGGGAATTGGCTGACAATTAATGGGGAGAGCAAACCAGAAATAAGCTTACCTGTGGGATCCGTAAAACTAAGACTAATCAATACCGCTAATGCTCGAACTCTAGCTTTTGAATTCGGAAATGCTAACAAATTTGAGGTTATCGCCTTGGATGGCGCGCCATGTACCCCCTTCATCCTAAAATCTATAAAATTGGGGCCCGCACAAAGAGCTGATATACTATTGAATTATTCTGGCGACGAATATTTCCTTTATGAGGTAGCTACAGGAAAACGACATGAAGCGGCAAAATTTGTTCCAAGCCGCTTAACCGCGGAACCTTATAAACTGGGCAAAGAAACAATCCCTTGGTACCCAGCCCCAAGTGCCGAAAGTGCCAAAATTATTAATATCCACATGCAAGGTGGAGCAATGGGTAATTTGTCATCAGCGTATTATTTGGGTAGAGAGATTCCCCTCAGGGAACTCGCCCAAAAACATTCAAAGGTATGGGCCCTCAATAAAAAAGTTGGTGGATATAACCAAATTTTAGCAGCTTTATCCCTAGGCGATGTTGCAATCCTTAGGGTATGGAACGATACACGATGGAAACATTCTATGCACCTTCATGGTCATCACTTCTGGGTAAACTCAAAAGAATTCTCCGGCCCTGACCGGAAAGTCCTGAGAGATACATATTTAATGTTACCAAATGAAAAGGCTGATTTTCTTTTTGTAGCGGATAATCCCGGTCAATGGTTATTTCATTGTCATATGTTGGAACATCATGCATCTGGTATGGGTGGAGTAATTAAAATTATGTAATATTATTAAGATAAAATATGCTCTACACACCAAAGGTACTTTTACCAATATAATATATTTATAGACTATATTAAAAGGGAAGAGTTATGGACTCTTATGAAGCCAATCTAATTTATGGGGTAGCATGGATAAGTTTTGGTTTAATACACTCGTTATTTGCGGCAACAAAAATAAAAGATACGCTAGAACCACTGTTAAATGGGTATTATAGACTTTCATATAATTTACTTGCTCTTTCGCACATTGTAATTATTTGGTTCATTGGCTCACATGTCTTTAATAAAATTAACTTTATTATGTTACCCATTTACATCGAAATAATATTAAATATTATATCTATCTTCGGTTTAATACTGCTCGTTATATCATTAAAAAACTATAATCTTGGGTTATTCTCTGGCGCAAGCCAAATTAGGTTTTATAAATTAAATGAAAATAAAATAAATAATGAGCCCTTAAAAAGAATAGGTCTAAATGCCTACATACGTCATCCCTTGTACTTATCTCTATACATAATTTTGTGGAGTCAGGCATCCACTGCTTTTGGATTATCGACTGCAATTTGGGGATCAATCTATCTTGCAATAGGTACTTTCTTTGAAGAAAGACGATTGTTACTAATGTATGGAAATAGCTATCGAGATTACAAGATTAAAGTGCCAGCTTTAATACCTTGGAGAGGAAAACTCCATTGACAAAAAAAGAACTCAAATTCAGGCATTGTTTTATCTTAAAAAACGAGAGTCGGTAAATATTAGTGTGAGTAATTAAAATTATTACGTATTCCTAAAATAGACCTTATCTCGAAGAAATCACTCCTATTACTTCAGATAAGTGCATTACATCAGCATATTTATGATGCAGATCAAATAGGCTGACTTTATGAGCAATTTCACTTCGATCAAATACGCATTCCTCAACAATTGAAATATGAAAGCCATTGGAATATGCATCAACGACACTTGAACGAACGCACCCTGAAGTACTTTCACCACAGACAATCAAACTATCATGGTTATTTTGAATAAGATGAGCTAGGAGTGGCGTGCCGAAGAATGAACTAGCCCTCTCCTTGCGAACAATTACGTCTTTTGCTAATGGTTTAAAAGCATCATGTATTTCATAATCACTCTCTATCAGAGGGGCTCGTTTGCGTCGCGTTGACCTTACTCTATTTTCAGAAAACTGACCTGTAACGTAATAAATGGGTAATTCTGCAGACCGACAACTTTCCAATAAGCGAACTGTTGGTTCGATAGCCTCATGCGCATATTTTCCACATGTACCTGGAAATTCCTCTGTAATTTCATGGGGAGGATGTGATCCGCCTTTGTAAACAAGATTATATAAATCGATAACTAAAACTGCTGGTTTTTTGCCAATGCAGGTTTCCCGAATAAAAGGTGCATAGGTTTTATAATCTTCATCAGAATAAAGACCCTGCCAACAATGATTTTCGAACTCTTCTTTACTCGCCATTTACTTCATACCTCTAAACTAAATATCTAACAAAATACTACTTAGACCTATTACAACGTTATGATTATTAACAGCATTCTCGAAGCTAATCATAAAATATTTAGATTTAATATTTTTACAATGATAACAATTTTCCTATTAGCCGTCATAGCCTTAATCGTATAAAAGTATTTTTTTTGTTGATTACTTGTTTTATGGGCATGATTTGATAACTTTATGATAGTTTTTTCGGGATTAAAGGGGGAGCAAAACGATGGCTATTAATTATGAATCCATAGAAGTTAATGAAATGTCACCCGCATGTGGTGCAATTATTGAAGGAATAGATTTATCAAAAGATCTTAGCAATCAAGAATTTAGCGAGATTCATAAAGCATTACTCGATCGCACTGTAATAGTTTTTCGCGATCAAAATCTCACTGAGACCCAGCACGTACAATTTGCGCGGCGCTTTGGAGATATTCAGCCAAATGCGATATCTGGATTTGCAAAACATGAGAAAGAGCCTGAAATAGACATTTTGGAGTCAGATGCTGACAATCCTCCATACGTAACTCTGGACTTATGGCATACAGATTTTGCAGGGAGAGAAAAGCCCACTCTAGGGACAGTTATTTATGCTAAAGATATACCGCCAGAAGGCGGGGATACAATTTGGGTAAGTTCATATGCAGCCTACGAGGGCCTTTCAGATAGAATGAAAGCGCATGTTGATGGTTTATTTGCCTATCATAATGCTTACCAAAACTATGATGAAACAGTCCGACCTGAGCTTTGGGAAAAAGACTACCAAGTGTATAAACGTGAGAGCAAAGCGAATTATAGACCGGCTCTACACCCAGTAGTTCGAACGCATCCTGATACAGGTAAAAAAGGTCTTTTTGTTAACGAGTCTATGACGAGTGTTATTAAGGATATGGATCGACGTGAAAGTAGTTTCTTATTAAGTTATTTGTTTGAACACTTACGGACTCCCGAATTCCAGTACAGACATAAATGGCGGAAGAACGACTTTGTAATTTGGGATAATCGCTTGAGTCTACATTATGCACTCTTTGATTATACCGAACACAGATTAATGCACAGAGTAAATATCGTTGGCAGTAAGCCAATATAATTTTAGCGTGTTTGGCATCTAAGTTTTTAATACCTCAAAAATTTTTATAGGCATAACGATCAGAGTTGCATCAAAGAACCAAGGTATCTAGAAATTGCATATCAGTTATTGAATAGAAACGCTACTGATTCGAAACATTTGGTGTTAATCCTCATTCATAAATACGAAAATGAAAGGATTACAAAATGTTAATCGTAATAGCAAAATTTACAGCATGGTTTAATAAAATCACTGAGGCATCGTATCTGGCGTGGTCAAAGCATCAAACTGACCAATTCTAGAACTTATATCGAGAGCAGGGGTTTCTAATATATTAAATTAGTCCCCTACCCCGATGTGGTTTATTCGAAACAGACTATAAGAATGTCTATAGATCCTCAAATCAAAAACTAGAAAACCTAGAGAAGTATTATCAATTAACTTCTCGCATATCATCAGCAGTTGTACCGGTGCTTGTATTAAAAGCATACTTGGCCCAACTCTTGATTAATTTATCTTTCGACAATTTCGTAACTTGAACACAGTAACTCTCCTCCATAATAGAGAGCCATTCCCTCAATTTCTCACAATCATCAGGTATATCAAAATTCCGATAATGTTGCAGCGCACAAAAGCGCTGAAGGTGGGGATAAAAAGTTAAATCTACTAGACTTAAATTATCCCCAAGCCAATAGGGGCCGGAAGATCGTTTAGCTAAACCTTGATGTTCCATCATAAGAAGTGCATCAGTTAACTTTCGTGCATGCTCACTTTGAAGGTGTCCACTTTGAGCCAATAGAATTTTATAAATCTGAGGTGCAAAACGAACGTTAGCGAAATCTATCCATACTCTAGCGGCTGCTCGATCTTCGGGATTTTGTGGCAATAATGGTTTTTGAGGAAAAATCTCTTCGATGTATTCATTTATGATCGAGGACTCAAACACAACATAATCACCATTTCGAATGACTGGCACTTTGCCGTAGGGTGAGAGTTTTAAAAACCAATCTGGCTTATTATCTAAATCGATTTCAGTTAAAGAAAATTCGATTTCTTTCTCAATAAGAGCCATTCGAGTTCGTTGCGCAAAGGGACAACTACTAGAGCTAATAATTTCGATTTCATTTTTGTTCATTTTGTAATTGTCTCCAATGAGTTAGCATAATGTAACGCTATAAAAGGCAATTTAATCATAAATACTTAAGTGAATTTTTATTTACCGTCTCATTATATATTTTAAAGGGGGAGTTTGCTATTGAATAAAGGTGTTGAATTGAAATAAAAAAAGGGAATGCATCACATCCGCAACGCATTCCCTTAATTTTATGCTTTTACTATAAACTAACCTTTGGCAGACTCACTGCTAGCAGCAGCCCAAACTAAGAGACCAAATGCAATTTTGTTAACAAAATCAGCTAGGTTATAAATCAAATTTAACGCATTGGCGTCAACTGAACCCATCATATATCCTAAGAGATATCCTAGCGGGTAAATTGCCCAACCAATTAAAACGATTAAGCGCATAGCCTTAAACGCTGACTGAACGCCTTCAGATGCATTACCCATTGCCGTCCCTGCGTCACCAGCAAAGATATAATAAAGGATATACAACCAACCAATCATTCCAATTACAAAGCCAACTGTCGAATCAATTGCTCCAACTTCTCCAAGGTAACCACCAACTAACATTACTAAAGTGCCAATTAAGAGGTTCCAAAAAACCTTAATTGTCGCTAGACCAACGGCGGCAAGGATAAAATAAAATTCAACCATCAAAAGTGGAACAGTAATCAACCAATCAACATAGCGAAATACGGTTGGGCTCGTTCCTGTAGCCACCCAAACATCTCTCATGTAAAAATAATGGACAGCAGCAACCAGTGTCACGAGACCTGATACAACCACAGAAGTCCGCCACTTTGCCGTCATTTTTCCTGCCTCTAAGAAGAAAAATGCTGTCGCAGCAACCATCGATATTGAAATAATCCAAAAACTGATACCAACATAGTCTTTAGGATCGAGACTGCCGGCCGCAGCCATAGCAATACTCGGAACAGATACTAAAACTGACGCTGGAACCAATGTAGCCAGCAACTTCTTATAATTTTTAAACATTAAGAAAACCTCCTAAAAATAAACACAAATCCAAATAATGGGACTTCAACCTTAATACTCTATCTTACGTAGCCGAATGTTTCTCGAAATTTATAAAAAAGTCAACCTTCTACTTTAAAAAAAGAAGCATCCAAGGTTATAGATTTTAATAACCTACTTTGGGACGATTTAAATATTATAAAAAATAATATGACAAAATTATATTTTTAACTCATTATGATAAAAGTTTTGTAACTTAAATCCAAAATATTATGGCAGTCAGACTATGTTAAGAAATAAATTGGCTACGGCAGCCGTCAAAGAAATCTCAAAAAACAGAAGTATTGAGAATCGATCGGGGTATTCTAAATATTTTAATCCAAATGATTTTTCAAGTCTCAAAAAATCCATAGACAAATCTATAGACAGTTTAGAAACACACCTACACGTTGCAGCCAAGTTCCACTTCCAAAGGCCAGGCAAACAAATTAGGGGTTTATTGAGTTTATCTTCCTGCAAATGCCTTGGTGTGAATAAAGAAGACAGCCTAAAATGGGCTACGGCAGTAGAACTTTTACATAACGCATCACTTATACATGATGATATTTGCGATAAAGACCAAAATAGAAGAGGTCAACCAAGTATCTTTGCAAAATATGGTGAGCAAACTGCATTATGTCTGGGAGATGCAATTGTTTCTCTTTCCTTTCAGTTATCATGCCTAAACGATAAGCCTCAAGATATGGTAAGACTCTTTTCAGACAGAATGCTAGGGGCTGTAAGTGGCCAAGCATGTGAACGCAACAACGTTTACCCGGATTGGATGGAGTACTTAGAAATTACACGCGGAAAAACTTCGTCTCTTTTGTCATTGCCAATTGAAGGAGCACTAATATTATCAAAAGATTCAGAGAGCTGCCCTCAAGTTAAAACTTACTTTGATTTCGCTGGTCCTATTTTTCAAATAATAAATGATATTCGTAATTTTGATGGAAGTGATGGTGCTCAACATACCTTCTCAGACCTATGGGATTGCCGACCAAATGCCATAATCTCACTTTTTCGAACATATCTAAAAAATGGATCGGTGGAAATTTTTGACAGTTGGGTAAGCGACAGACGCAGCAATCAGAATCAGTCGGATCAAACAAAACTATTTAATTACTGGAGAGATAAGATTATTGATTCACCTGCAAGAGAAGATTTGTTAATAAAATTAGATGATCTTTATGAAGAATCTCAATTAAACTTAAAAAATTTTCCAAAAAATTTAAATCCTATGATAAATAGTTTTAATTCATGGCTCACAACAGAAGTTACATCAATAAAAAAAACTCCATATTTTAATATTAATATGAATTAAAAATGGACTTTGAAAACGATAAGCCAAATACTAGACGCGAAAATACAAAATTACCTCAAAGTGTAATTGTTATCGGAGCAGGCTTTGGCGGTATTTCAACAGCATTGCGATTGAGGGCAAGAGGGTACACTGTCACTCTTATTGATCGGTTAGATAGCATTGGCGGAAGAGCGCAAGTTTTTGAACGTAATGGATTTAGACACGATGCTGGTCCAACGGTAATTACAGCGCCTTTTCTTCTCGAGGAGCTGTTTCAATTGTTTTCAGAGAAACTAGAAGATCATATAAATATTGTTCCATTAGACACCTGGTACAACTTTTATTTTCATGATGGAAAATCATTTAACTATTATCGAGATTTAGATAAGACAAAGGATGAAATTGCCAAATTCAACCCTAGCGACGTAGAAGGTTACGACGCACTTCTTAAAGATTCTAAGAATATTTTTGACGTAGGCTTTTCGGAACTTGCAGACCAACCATTTGTAAATTTTTCAAAAATGATCGAGCAAATTCCAAAACTATTAAAACTAAAAAGCTATTTAACTGTCAGCCAACTTGTAAGAAAACATATAAAAGATGAACATATTAGGCGTGCGTTTTCCATTCACCCATTATTGGTGGGTGGAAACCCATTTTCGACAACTTCAATTTATGCACTTATTCATTACCTAGAGAGGCAATGGGGTGTTCATTTTTGTATGGGCGGAACGGGTAAACTTGTGAGCGAGTTACGAGATCTGATGCTCAGAAATGGCGTAAAAATTGAACTCGGCAGACAAATCGATGAGATTATTATCGAGAATAATCGGGCCACAGCTATAAAAGACACCAATGGCAATCAAACAACAGCGGATATTGTCGTGTTTGGAGGAGATGCTCCTTATGCTTACGAAAAAATGTTGCCGCCCAATCTCAATAGGCAATTTATCCGTAGGCCCAATAAATTAACAAAATACTCTATGGGCATGTTTGTTCTTTATTTTGGCGCGCGCAAGACCTGGCCAAATGTAGCCCACCATACGATCTGGTTAAGCGCTCGATTTAAAGAACTTTTAAAAGATATATTTGATAACCATATTTTGGGCGAAGATTTCTCAATTTATTTGCATAGACCCACAGCCACTGACAAAAGTTTTGCGCCGCCAAATTGCGATAGTTTTTACGCTCTATGTCCAGTTCCTAATCTTCAAGCCTCAATAAACTGGGAGAAAGAAGGCCAAAGATTAAGAGACCGAATAATCGCAGCGCTAGATCAAACAATATTACCTGGAATAAAGGACACTATCACTGATGATTTTTGGATGACACCAGAAGATTTCGAAAAAAACTACTTGTCGAAATATGGAGCAGGATTTTCAATATCACCGATTTTTAGTCAATCGGCCTATTTTAGGTTTCATAATCGCGATCCACAGATAGAAAATTTATATTTTACAGGAGCGGGAACACATCCTGGGGCAGGTCTGCCAGGCGTAATTTCATCAGCTAAAATAGTAGAAAAATTGATTGTTGAGGATAATATAAACTGAATTTAATTTTGTTCTATTTAGGATGCCGAGACAATGCCAAATAATTTTTTATATCCTGCTGGATTTGAGTCAAAGGATCCCGAACATGTTCTAGCGCACCATGGTCGAAGCTTTAATTGGGCAAAACGTTTTCTTGGTCAAGAAAAAGGTATTGCCGCGGCGAGGTTATACCAATTCTGCCGATACGTTGACGATCTCGCCGATGATACGGAAAATGATCACATTACAAAACTGGAGGAAATCCGTTCTACACTTACTAAGGGATACGTAGATAGTGCAAATGACTATGTGGTTGAAGACTTCCTAAAACTGACGACCGATTACGATTTGCCAATTTTAGCTGCGATTGCTCTATTGGACGGTGTCATTGGAGATCAATCCTTTTCGAGCACATCAAATGATGCGGAGTTAATAAGATATTGTTACCATGTTGCTGGAACAGTTGGATTACTCATGTCACCAATACTTGGAAATAAAATAGATAAGGCTCTACCGCATGCCATTGATTTAGGTATAGCGATGCAATTAACAAATATTTGTCGAGATGTCCTTGAGGATGCAAAACAAGGTCGCTGCTATCTACCAATAGATCATAAGGGAGATCTATCAGCTAAAATCATAAAAGCTGCTACTGACGAGTCAGATCCTTTTAGAAAAATAATATCAGAACATATACGATATTGGCTAAATATTTCGGACTTATATTATAGCTCTGGACTAAAAGGCCTATGGCATCTTTCAAAATCAGGGCATTGCAGTATTTATCTTGCAGCGGAAATTTATAGTGAAATTGGAAACAAACTTAAAAGAAATGGAATTTCGTGGTGGGAAGGCAGAGTGGTTATAACTCCACTTGAAAAAACCTATGTTACGTTAAAATGTAGTCATCGACTAATGCTACCCTTTCTTCTTAACAGAAAAATGTCAGATGTATGCATAACAAAATCAAATCATGATTCCACTTTGCACGAGCATTTAACAGGATTGCCATATGCCAACTGTTGAAGAAAAATTTGATATTATTATCATAGGAACAGGTTTAAGTGCTTCTTGTTTTATTTACGAACTCATCGAGAAACTTGAAATAAAAATTAATTTGTTATGGATAGGCCCCTTAGATACGCGCCCCCAAACTGTTTGTACATGGGAACCAAAGAGTTCTGATCCTTGGTATAAGGATTTTATTCAACAGAAGTGGAATAGCTGGTATTTTAAATTTGATAACGAAACCATATCGCATGCCTCCATAAATTATAATTATATCGCAATAGATGCTCAATTATTACGAAAAAAAGCGATGAACAAAATTGCAGACTTCAACTGGATTACTCGAGACACATCTTCCGTTCTCGATGTTAGTCGAGACAATGGTCTTTTCACTATAAAAACTTCTGAACGCAGTTTTCTTGCCGAAGACGTTATCGATACTCGGCCGCCAGATTATCAGAAAGATTCGATTCTCCAGCATTTTTATGGATTAAAATTAAGAGCTAAGTCGAGAGATTTCAGGAGTTTTCCAAAAGACGTGTGTTTAATGGATTTCGATATAAATCAAGAAGATCCAACGGGCCCATGTTTTATTTATGCATTGCCATTTTCTAATTCAGAAATACTCATTGAAACAACTTTTTTTTCAAAAATGATAAAAAATAAGGTGAGTTATATTTCACAAATAAGAACGTGGCTAAAATCCCGACATAACTTAGAATTAGATGACTATGAAGTAATTGAGAGTGAGCATGGTGTTATACCTATGGGAAAAATAATTCCAATTGATGATTCTTTGGCGAGATTGGGTTCAGCTGGATATGCAACAAAGACTTCCACCGGTTACACATTCGAGTATATTCTCAAGCAAACAAAAAACATAATTGATCAAATCCACCAAAAACAGCATTTAACAACTTATAATCCACATCCAAAACCTTTAGCCGCATTAGACTATATTTTTCTTAAAGTGGTAAAAGATAATCCAAGTCTGATGCCGCATATTTTTATGCAGATGGCATTAAAACTAAAGCCAGATACTTTTGTTGAATTTATGAGCGAGAAAAATACGTTTTTAACATCTTTTAAAATGATTATGGCAATGCCTAAAATTCCATTTATAACTTCATTACTGAGAATTGGGCTCAAAAGAAATGTTTGAAAATGACCTTTATTTAACTTTTTCTTTTCTTGCTATACTCATCTTTGGCATACCTCATGGTGCTTTTGATGCATCAATCGCAATAACCATAAAAAATCACGGCGAAACAAATTTCAATAGTCCTCTTAGAAGAGTTCCACACTTAATCTTGTCATCGCCATTTCTTTATTACTTATCATTTTTAATTATTTATATGTCACTTGCATTTTTGACAGTAATTGCGTGGATATTTTGGCCATTTATTTGTTTAATAATATTTCTCTTGATCTCTGGAATTCATTTTGGGCGCGGCGACTCCAATGGTATATCTAATAATTTAGATTATTTAAACTCAGTATTTGTCCATGGTGGTCTAACTATTATCGTGATCCCATTTGCTCATCCAGAAGATGTTTCCCTCCTGTTTAATATATTATCAAAAGATAGTAGCGAGTTCATATTGCCAATCATCAATAATCTTATGTACGTCTGGGTAGCCTGTTTAGCCTTCCATTGTTATTTGCGGTTTAAAAATAAAAAAAGGAGAATTAGAGTTTTAGAAATCGCCATAATGTTATGTATTATATCCACGGTTCCCCCTGTCGCTTCTTTTGTTGTATATTTTTGTTTGGTACATTCACCGCGTCATACACTTAAAGTTTGGAATTTAATTAGCGGTTCTCAAAAGAAAAAAAATATTATAATCACCACAACTCTTATTACTATCGTTACTTGGATTATGAGTGGTTACGGTATTTATTTTTTAAATGAAATTGATGGATTTTTCAAAGCCACGATACAAATAATATTTATAGGTCTTGCCGCTCTCACAGTACCGCATATGATTTTAATTGATTATCTTCTTTCGCGTTCATTACCCATTAATCAGAACGTCCGATAGTCTTGGCTTTTTAAAAATTTAACATAATTTCAGCAGATAAAACTTTTTCGTTTAAACCTTTTATTCGATATAATAACCTAGTAGATAGTTTTCCAATACATGACTTTGAATGACCACCACTAGCTCGCCTGGAGAAGAACGATGTCGGAAAAGCGCCCTAATTTTTTATTTATCATCACGGATCAGCAAAGGGCCGATCATGTGGGTTGTTATGGTAACGAGATCCTCCAAACGCCGAATATTGATAGTCTAGCGAGCCGCGGGTTAACTTTTGATAAGTATTATGTTGCCTCTCCAACGTGCATGCCGAATAGAGCAAGTCTCGCAACGGGACGGATGCCCTCTGCGACCGGGGTAACTACAAATGGTTTTCCTCTCCCTTTAGACAGTGTAACTTTAATGGATGTATTGAGTGCGGGTGGTTATCAAACAGCTTTGATGGGAAAATCACACTTACAATATTTTACGGATAATAAAGTACGGCCAGAAACTTTTGGTATTAAATCAGAAAAACATTTACCACCATCAGAATTATCACAAGCAACGCGAAAAAGGATTGATGGCCCAGAGTATAATAATGAACTGAGAAGTACATGGGATGCTGACCCATATCGAGGTGTTAATCTCCCATATTATGGATTTCAAGAGGCAAAAATAGCATTATTTCATGCAGATAGAGTAGGAGGAGATTACTCGGCATGGCTATCTGAGAATCATCCGGACCCCATGTCATTGCGTGGGCCAGAAAATGCTCTTGATAATTCTAAGATCAGTGCGCCCCAAGCTTGGAGAACACGCATGCCAGAAGAATTATATCCAACTTCTTGGATTACGGGTCTTACTCTCGATTGTTTAGATCGGTACTCTAAAAATGATCAACCATTCTTCATTCAATGTGGTTTTACCGATCCCCATCACCCTTTTACGCCCCCGGGAAAATATTGGGATATGTATGACCCAAGCGATATTCCTGTTCCTCCATCTCTCCTAGCTAAACATAACAACGCTCCACCATTTGTTAATGACTTGCATAACTCCTTGGCAAATGGAACAGCAAAAAGATCATACGTTCATCCATATGCAGTAACAGGAGATGAGGCTCGTGAGTCAATTGCATTAACCTACGGCATGATCTCAATGGTAGATGATGGAGTTGGTAAAATCTTGCAAAAACTTGATGATCTTGGCCTCCGAGACAACACTATTGTAATATATACTTCTGATCACGGAGATGTAATGGGTGACCATGGCATTATGTTAAAACATGGACTTCATAGTGAAGGTGTTATTCGTGTGCCATTTATTTGGTCTGATACGAAAGCTGCAGCTAACCAACGTTCTGATGTGCTTGCCAGCGCAATTGATTTTGCTCCTAGTATATTAAATCGAGCTGGATTGGCTCCGTATTCGGGAATTCAGGGAGAAGATATCATCTCTAAAGCCTATGAAAATAAGAAAGTTGATCGATCCGGTATTATAATAGAGGCTGACGAACTTCCTGAGAATGTAGATACAGAAGAGTTCTTCCGTGTGCGCACATATGTTGATGAGAGGTGGCGCTTAACATTATGGGTTGATCAAGACTTTGGTGAATTATATGACCGAAATAATGATCCCCTTGAACTAAATAATCTTTGGAATGACAAATCTTCTGGCGAAGATAAAGCCAATCTTATTGAAGCCATGTTAAAACAACAGTACAAGTACTCTGACCTAATGCCTCGGCCAGTTTACTGGGGATGATTTTCCAAAAATTAGCCCATTCGTGATAGACCAAAAACTGAATTTAAAGATTCCTTAGGTTTTCAAAAAAAATTACTGATTTGATAAGCGAATAGATATAAAACTAATTATAATTATATTCGTTACAATATGAATAACGTTCGATTATGAAACATATTTAGTTGCAATATTTAGTAGCAGATAAAGCATGAATTATTTCTTTTCTAACCACGAGCTACCTAAACCAGCATCACAAACCGCTGTGGAAATAGGTATCGAACGGTTAATTGAAGTCAGTCAGAATACTAATAATTCTAAACTCGCTAATAAAATAGACGAAGTAATTCAAAATCAAGAAACTAGACTTCTAATATCTACAATTTTCGGTAATAGTCGGTTTCTTAGCGAGTGCGTGATAACGGATATCAACTTCTTCATCACACTATTGCACAATGGGCCTCAAAACTGTTTTGATGAAATAAAGACCGCATTACGCGAAGTTTCGGCTAATTTCAATGAACAAGAAACCATGGAGTTTCTGCGTTTAAATCGAAAACGTGCAGCTCTACTTATTGCAACTTGTGATATTACAGGAGTATGGAAAGATGAAAAAATTACTCAGTCACTTAGCGAATTTGGTGAATTATGCATAAATGCTGCAATTAATTACCTACTTAGGAAACTCGATGCATTAGGCGATATAGAATTATCCAACCAAAAAATACCTTCTGAGAACTCTGGCCTGCTTGTTCTTGGCATGGGGAAGATTGGAGGTATGGAGCTAAACTATTCAAGTGATATTGACCTAATTTTATTTTTTGACGATTCTAAAATACAAACCAACAAATCAGAAAAATTACAAGAGAATTTTAATAAGCTGGCAAAAGGTCTCGTTAGAATCATGTCAGAAGTAACATCTGATGGTTACGTTTTTCGGATAGACTTAAGATTAAGACCAGACCCAAGTTCAACATCACCAATAATTTCAATAACTACCGCTGAGATTTACTACGAAACTGTTGGACAAAATTGGGAGAGAGCAGCCCTTATAAAAGCGCGCCCTATTGCAGGTGACATTTCGACTGCAACAGAATTTTTAGCAAAATTAGGGCCTTTCATTTGGCGCAAGTATTTAGATTTTGCAACAATTCATGAAATTCATTCGATTAAGCGTCAAATAAATACCCATTATCAAAATAACAAAATCATGGCGATGGGACATAACATTAAACTTGGCCGGGGTGGAATAAGAGAAATCGAGTTTTTTACTCAAACTCAACAATTAATATGGGGCGGACGCATTCCAGAACTACGTTTAAGCTCAACCTGTTCAGCGCTCGAAATGTTAGCAAAGCATGGGCAGATTTCTGAACAAACATCAAATGAACTTATTGAGTCCTATTGGTTTCTTAGAAAAGTTGAACACAGATTGCAAATGATTACTGATCAACAAACACATACGATCCCAAAAACCAAAATAGGAGTATGTGAATTTGCGATATTTATGGGTTTTGAGAACTATCCCGAATTTGAGAAAACCCTATTAAATTATCTTTACTGTGTGGAGAATCATTATGCCCTTTTATTTGAGGCATCACCAAGTCTCGAAAATTCTAATAGCATAGAGGGCAATTTAATATTTACAGGTGTCGACGAGGACCCCGATACATTACTTACTATCAAAAACCTCGGTTACTTAAATCCGCAAGGTATAGACAAAACCATTAGATCTTGGCATCGTGGCCATTATCGAGCGACGGGAAGCACTCGAGCACGCCAAATACTTACAGAATTAGTGCCCATTATCCTTCAGGTTTTTGGCGAAACACCGGAACCAGATAAAGCTTTTTTTAAATTTAATATTTTTC
>Ga0209425_10001884_pt1 | contig 24111 bp, 14 predicted proteins | sample COG_05_FD_184749 | JGI IMG/M metagenome (GOLD analysis project Ga0209425, IMG submission 184749) | Pelagic Microbial community sample from North Sea - COGITO 998_met_05 (SPAdes) (version 2) | ecosystem: Environmental > Aquatic > Marine > Neritic zone/Coastal water | place: Helgoland, sampling...
CGGGGGAGGACTCCGTCACTCGAGACCGCGTCGGAATGGAGCCGAGCAAGAATTACCAGACCACGGTGGATACCGACACGTTCCACCCGCGCGAGGCGGACCAGGCGGACGTGGCGCGGGTGAGCTCCCACCTCTCTCCATCGCCGCCCATCCCCATCGAACCACATCTCACCGATGAAACCCTCCGAAACTCACTCATCGCAGGTTGCTCGAGGCGGCGAGGGCTTACCCGCGCCCAGCGGCGACGACGCGAGCGTCCCCAAGCTGGACATCAACAGCGGCGAGTCCATCGCGATGGACGCCATGGGCCCGGTCGTGGTCAACGACGACGGGTCGCTGTCGAGGATCGCCAACTGGCCGATGCTCACGGACAGGGAAAAAGAAGTGACGCAGCGGAGGATAGCAAAGCGGAACAACGAACGGTTAGACAGACTCAGAGAAGCCGCCAAGGAGAACGACCATTAGCACTCGATTCAATTCGTAGACTTTTATTAGCAAAACGAGCGTGGGTCCGTCGTGTGCGTCGATATCAGTGTTTATACAGTCACGGGCGCGTACGTTAACGCGGTCACGGGTGCGTCAGCCGGGTGTCCTCGAAGAAGGGAGCCGCGCCGGACGCCCCCGCCGGCGGCGTGGTCGGCCGCCGCCCGTCCGCCGTCTCCGGCAGCGACCCGGTCGGTATGTTCACGCGCAACTCACCCACGCTCCGCAGGCCGTGGTACGGGGTGGAGTGCCGGGACGGGTGCCGGGGCAGCGGGTTGCTGATGTAATTTCCGTTCGACCCGCGGATCACGACGTCGTCGGAGCCGCTCGGGGGCGGACGCGTGGCGGGCATGGAGATGGAGTTGCTCCGGCGGTTGTGACGCGGGCTCGGCACGTCCACGACGTTACCGGACACCGCGCCGATCCCCGCGGGTGTGTCGAGGAATCGATCGCCGCCCTCGGATTCGGAGGAAAAGCCGGAGTGCCGGTCGAGATCCTCCACGAGGGGCAAGTCGCCCGCGCTCCCCGCCTGCAGGTGACGGTAGAAACGCCTGGCGGAGAAACCCGGCGCGGGGGTCCCGCGCGGGGACGCGCCGGACGACGGCGACGGCACGCGAGGAGGACGGCCGAGGCCGGTGTGTGTGCCACCGAGTCCACCGTTCGTGCCCATCTTGCGCCAAGGACCTCGAACGTCGGAGCGTCGCTTGAAGAGGTAATACGCGCCGAAGCAGAACACGCCAAACGTCAGGACGCACGCCGCGGATATCACTCCGACGAACCCGGCTCCGTCGGGATCAAACGTCCCGCGGCGGCGTCCGCGCCCGTCGGGTTCAAACTCGCGTGCGGGCAGCACCACGTACGGCGTGACGACCGATCCGGGCGGAGACCCGGTGATTGAAATTCGGGTAAAAGTCTTCGTCGCGCTCGCGCTCGGGCAGGAAGCCAGCGCCGTTCGGTAGGCGTCCAGCGCGTCCGCGAGTCTCCCCGCGGCGCTGTCCCCGGTGTTACCCCGCCTGCACCCGAACATGGCGGCGTCCGCCGATCGGAAGTGATCGATCGTCGCGGTCAGCGCGTCGAGGTCGACTCTGACGAGCGAGGTTTCTTTCGACCCGGTTGCTTTCGCGGCGGTACTAACTTCGCAGGCGCCCGCCGCGGCTCTCACCTCGTCGAGCTTGGCCGCCAAACCGGACGTCCCTTGGCCCGGGTAGTTCGCCCAGAGCCATTCACGGCCGTACGTATCGCCCAGGCCGCACTGCGATAGCTCCTGCGCGATCCTGTCAAACGCGGGTATCGGGTAGAAAGCGCCCATCCGCGCAGACTCTCCGGCTCGCTCGCACCCGCGTGATGTCGTTAAGATGTCCTCGGCGGCTCCCGCGAGGAACGAGAGCAGCGCGGTGGCCGTCGCGAGCCGAGCGTTGGGTGGCGCGTCCGTCTCGTCGTCCATTCGGGGTTCGAGTTTGTTATTGGCGAGGCAGCCGCGCGGGTGCGTGCCCAGGGACTCGGCGAGCGCGGAGAGGTGCGATTTTATACTTCTCAGTCGAGCGACGGCGAGGACGCGGCCGTTTGGACCCACGAGCTCGTCGAGCCCGTTCCCGCCCTTCATGCGGCATGCCTCGACAACCTTGCCGAACGTCGTGAGGTTGAGGGTGTCGATCGGTGACGCGTCGTCGTCGTCATCGTTCGTTCCCCCCGCTTTGTCGAAGGCGTCGGCGAAGTCGCGAAGCCCGCAGGCGTTTAGCTCCGCTTTGGACCACTCGGTCATAGCTTCGACGAGCTCGTCGAAAGGGAGCGCCAACGCGTTTCTCGCCGCGAGGCTCCGTGCGATGTATCCGCTCCACCGGTAGCACGAGAACCCGGAGCGTGAGTCATCGGGCGGTGAGTCATTTGGGCCGGAGCTCCATCGCGCGAGGACTGAGCGCGACTCTTGAAGTTCGTCCGCGAGGGCCCGGGTGCGGTAGGTGCCCTTGAACTCGAGTTTCTTTCCACCCGCGTGTACGTCGTCGGAGGGCGGCGAGGACGGGAAGGTGGGCGCGACGGCGAGGTGCGCCTCGAGTTCGTCGGCGAGCCACGAGAAGAGCGCGGCGAGGTTTCCGGCGGTCGCGACGGTGTCCTCGAAGTTCGCTGGGGTGTCGACGACCGGCGTCGGGTCGGGAGGTACGTCCGCGGGAGGCGCGGTGGCGAGGAGGTGAGGGTCCTCGACCGGGTCCTCGAGCTCCAGCGCGGAGCCGCAGAGCGCCTCCACCGCGTGTCGCGTCTCGCGGAGTCGACGCGCGATGGCCTCGGCGCCGCCTCGCGCGTCCACCGCGGCGTCGACGAGCGGCGCGAGACCCGCGGACGCGAGCTCGACGCTCGACGCGCGGAGCCTCGCCCTGAGCTCGCGAGGCAGCGAGGGGCTCTCGGCGACGGCGGCCAAGGGGTCGCGCGCCGACACGGCCGCCGACGCGAGCGCGGGGATGAGGAGGAGTGCGAGGAAGGGGTGGAGGGAGGAGCGGCGGGGCGGTCGACTCTTCGCCATGATGGACGTCGTCGCGTGAGAGGGTCACGCGGACGTCTTCTGCGGCGCAGATCTGAGCCAGGTGGCGGCGGTGAAACCTAAAGATTAGCCACCCGTCTTGCTCGAGTTTTCTCGGAGGGATCGACGCTTTCGAAGGATATGCTGCTTTCATTTGGCGATATTAAAGTATTGCGGGTGGACTATGTGCTTGGACTCAGTCCTTGACGAGGCAGGCCCTGAAGCCCTCCTCCAGCTCCTTGCGGTTGAGGTTCCTTCCGATGAACACCATCCTGTTCACCCTCGGCTCACCCTCGGCCCACTCCACGGACGAGGGTCCGAAGTTGACGTGTTCGTGAACTCCTTGGAAGATAAACTTGACGTTCCCCTGGTCCTTGAAGCACAGCACGCCCTTGCTGCGGTAGATGCTCTTAGCGTTCTCCTGGAGCACGTTCATCATGAAGGTGTTGACCTGGTTGAAGTCCAGCTCGCCCTCCGCGAGGATACCCACGGAGGAGACGCCGGTGAGGTCGTGCCTCTTCTTGCGGGGCTTCTTCGCCGCGGGCTCGGCGCCGTGGCCGTGGCCGTGGCCGTGGTCCTCGTGGCACTCCGTCTTCCCGCCGTCGTGGGAGTGGCCGTGGCCCGATCCTTCGCCGCCGTCCGCCGCGGCGCCGTCGTGCGCCGCGGTCGCCGCCGCGTGTCCCTCCTCGTCCTCCAGGAAATCCGGGTCCACCTCCAAAGTCTTCTCGATTGAAAAAGAGGACACGCCCAGCACCTTGTCGAGGTCGACGACCGAGTTGGTCGTCTTGATCACCTCCGCCACGCCGTTGATGGACCGCACTTGCTCCATCACGCCCGCGAGCTCGGTGTCGGACACCAGGTCGATCTTGTTGAGCAAGATGCGATCGGCGAAGGCCACCTGCGAGACCGCCTCGTTCACGGCCCCGTCCGGCTTCTCCTCCTCGAGGTGCAGCCCGATGTGCTTAGCGTCCGCGAGGCAGAGGATGGAGTCGATGCGGTAGTGGTCCGCGATCTCGGGGTTGATGAAGAAGGTGAAGGCGACGGGCGCGGGGTCCGCCAAGCCGGTGGTCTCGATGATGATGTGGTCGAACTTCTTGGTCTTGTCCTTGAGGGTGAGGAGCGCTCGGACCAGATCGCCGCGGACGGTGCAGCAGACGCATCCGTTGTCCATGGTGATGATGTTCTCCTTCTCCTTGATGTTCTCGCCGACGAGGGCGTCGTCGATGGAGACGGCGCCGAACTCGTTCTCGATGACGGCGATGAGCTTGCCGTGGTCGCCCTTGAGGATGTGGTTCACGAGCGTGGTCTTGCCCGCGCCCAGGAAACCCGTCACGATCTGCGGATGATGGATGGATGATGTTCGGGGTCAGCGCGTGTTCGGTCAGTGCTTTGGTCAGTGCCGCGTTAAACATGTTCGTGGCAGAGTAAACATGAGGCGTGATGCGGTGTCCGGGTAGACTGGCGTCGTCGTCGCACTCGTCCCGCTTCAAGACCGGTCAGATCACCGTCGGATGGAACGGCGAAGAAAGGGTTGGAAAGAAAAGACAATTGAAGCGACGGCGGCTTTCGATCGGGGAAGCGACGGCGGCTTCGCTTCGAACGCGGGTGATCCGACGGCGTGACCCGAGCGGTGTTACTGTACGTACCGTGACGGGGAGCTTCTCGGCATCGGAGGGTCCGTCCATTGCGTGCGTATACACGTGAAGGCGTGTGTCGTGCGTGTGTTCTAAGATCTCAGTGCGGGCACGTGTCCGCCGACGGCACCTTTTTCACTGAACGAAGGGTCGCACCAGACCCAATCCAACGGCTGTGCGATTGGAACGGCAATCCTCGTCAGCGACTGGAGGGCAGTCTGACGAAGGTTTTTTCTTTCGCCGCATTTCGACCGTGAAACCACACCAGATTGCCTGTGTGGGAATTGGCGAAATTGCCAAACCGCCGTGGGATTTTTCGTCCTCGTGGCCGGCGCCAGGATCTACCCTCGATTCCACCGCGAAAAATATCTCGTTGGGCTACGGAAAAAAAAAGTGTAAAAACTCAGAGACGGGTCTCGGAGCGGTGGAGGGCTTTTCCCAGACCGCCCTGACGCCTCGTCGCACCGCGCACGCGCACGCACGAGCCAACGGGAAGTCATCGCGTACCGCACACGCGAGTCAGACACGTTCAAACCCGGTCGCCACCACAGACACCGGCCGCACGCACGCGACACGGGAAACCCCCGCGGCAACTAAAAAAGAGAAATGCAGGCTATCGCGCAGCGGGCGATACAACCCCTCGGGGCGAAGCGGAGGCGACCGAGATGTGTGGTGGGCGGGAAGCGCGCCGTGGGTCCGGTGAAATGCCGCGCCATGGGTGATGAGAGTCACTCCGATACCGTCGAGGTCAAAGGGGATTGGCGCGCCTTCAGGTACGTCCGTGACCCGCGTCGCGTCGCGAAACGCCCCCGCCCCGAAACGCAGATTCCCCGACACTTTTTCCTCTGTTTTCATTGCACGTCGTGAATTCCCAGAACGCGCGCCCCGCCCACGGCACGCGCGTCTCGAACCCAACCTCCAATGTAAACCGCAGACATTGACGTCGATGACCCCTCATCCCAAATTCACAGAGCGGCGCTGGTCAACCAGGAGCACGCGCACCGCCAGCGCGTCAACCAACAGCAGCAACAGGCGAACCACGTCGTCACGAACCTCACCGCCGCATCCACAGCCTACACACGCAGGCAAGCTTCGAAGATCACCCCCGGGGACTGGGCGCACGTCCTCCCGGAGGCTGAGACCGGCTGCCTGCTGCTGGCGCCCGATACCGAGGAAGGCTGGTGGAGGCACTCCGTCGTCCTCGTCCTGAACCACGACTCGGAAGGGAGCACCGGGGTCATCCTGAACAGGCCAACCAACGCGCAGCTCAAAAACGTCGTGCCCGAGATTGACTACAGCGCGCCGCACCACCGAGTCCTCGCGAACAGGCACGTGAGCATGGGCGGCCCGATGGGCACGGAGAAGGGCGCGAGGTGCCTCGTCGCGCTGTCGCACACGAGGTTGGACGGGGCCACCTCAGAGGTCTTCCCGGGGCTCTGGCACGTCAGCGACTTCAGCGCAGTCAAGCCGGGTGCGTGGCATCATCCTTGAAACCCCCCTTCGCTTTTTGGTCCAACTTTTTTCTCCTCTCATGATCATTCATTCCCCCCCTGGGACTCCACCTGACCTCCCACCTTGATCCACGTCAACAGAGCACGAGCCCAGCTTGATGGTGTTCGTGGGGTACTGCGGCTGGATGTCCGGGCAGCTGAACGCGGAGGTGGCGGCCGGGGGATGGACCGTCGCGGCGGCTTCCGCGGCGAATACGCTGGCGCTCGTCAACGCGTCGGCTCGAGCGGGCGACGTGATGGGCGAGAGCATGTGGGCCACCATGCGTGGCAGGCTCGGGTATCCAACGCCTGGGAACCTGGGATACGATACGCCGCCCCAATTCGGCGCGGAGGGTCCGCTGTGATGGACGACGGTTCGGTTCGCTTTTGTGGATGGTTTCCGTCGACTGATGACCCCCCCCGGCGCTTGAAGCTCCGCCGATATTACGGACGCGGACAGCTGCGCCGATGTAACTGCTTCAGTTCTTGTATTTGTGATTTGACACTGGGACGAGTGCGACCGCTACGAATGTATTCTATCTGAGCCACCGGCTCGCCGGGCCCAGTAGCGGGCGCGTACGCAAGTTTTCTAATTGAGAGAAGTGCACCTCGTGAGTGATGACTAACTCTCACCTCTTTCGCTTCTTCGGACTCGCTTTCCCGGCCTTGACGCCCTCCTTTCGCGTCCGTTTGCGCTCCTTCCGTTCCTTCTTCTCCGCCTTCTTCCGCGTCTTCTTCTCAGCCTTCTCGCGCATCGCCGCGATCGTCGCGTCGTCGCGTCGGGTAGCCTCGTCGGGCAGCACGAGCGAGTACCCCCGCACCGTATGCGACGACGACGCGTGATGACGTCCAGAGTGCGCACTCGACGACCTCGGCAGAAACGGGCCGGGTTCGTCCGCTCGCGATCCGACGGCGCCCCTGCCGCGCTTGACCCGCGGCCTGGACAGGAACGCGGCGAGTTCATCATCCTTCATCCCTCGTCCTTTATCCGTATCGTCCGGCCGGGTATCGCGCTCGGATTCGGACGAGGACGCGTCCGAGGATGAGGACCCAGCAGAGGTGCCCTCTTCTACTTCTAATGACCCCTTCTGATGGGCACCTGATCTGTCACCGCGCCCTCGGTCCGCCATCCCGTCGTGTGTATCGCGACCCCGCTTGGCTCCTTTGCTCCGCAGGGGGCTTCCCGACCGCCCCGCCGCGCTTCTCTCCGCGCGCCTGTTGTTGGAGCTCACGCCCCGCAGCGTGTTCCGCAGGAAGCGCTCGTTCACCTGCTCCCTGTTCTTTGGGCGATGCGCCCACGCGGACACCCCGCGCTCTTTCACCGCCTCGCCGCGCCGCTCCACGTCCTGCAAGATGAGCGACGCGAGGTAGGCTTCCTTCCGAGCCTGCGCGGCGGCGAACCCGTCCGACATCGATCGAAGATGTTGGTTCAGCCGCCGGGGGGTGGCCCTGCCCCCGCCGGTTGGGGCGCGCCGTTTGGCAAAAGGCCTGCAGCGAAAAGTAGGATCTCTCTCAAGAGCCAACCAACAACGAAAAAGGTTGCCGAGCAGAGAGGAGGTTCCACGAAAATTGGAGAATTCTCCAATTCGCCAATTCACTGGAGGTCTTTCGGGGTCTATGACTCAAGAAACTCAAGAAATTTCGCGCGGGATGGGTGCGGACGTGGCAACAACGAGTGTCCCTCAAACGCCCCTCGCGTCGTTGATTTTTTTGAACTCGCGGGAAAGGGAAAATAAAGCGTTGCTGGGAGTGCAACGGCTTGGTGACGCGGCATCGCGGCCACTGTGCGTACACGCGAACGGCTTCATCGCCTCATCGCGCGCGTGAACACCGAAGCCCGAGGTGTACCTCGCGGCGACACGCGTCCGTTCGAGACTTGGCGCACGTGAAACACGCCGCATCGCGCCACCGCGAACGCGTCCCCATCGACGCTTCACTTTTGACTTTGCGTCGACGAATTAATCCCTCACACGAGCGACGCGCAAATGATGGCCGCGGTCGCGTCGTCGTTCGCGCCGTGCCGCGCGATGGCGCGCGGATCGTCGTCTTCGACGCGCTCGAACGGCCAATCTTCCCGCGCGTTTCGAAACCCCGGGCTCAACACCCGCGCGATCGGACGCCCCGATCGCGGGCACCGGGTCGTCTCGTCCCGCGCCTCGAACGAGCACGACCCCCCCGCGGCGGCCGAGCCCTTGCTCGTGGTCGTCGAGGTGGACGGCGTGCTCTGCGACGTCCACTGCGACCTTCACAGACTGGCGTTCAACGAAGCCTTCGTCGCGCTCGGCATGGAGGGCGCGTCCTGGTCGGAGGATCGGTACCTCTCGCTGCTCCGCACCGGCGGGGGCACCGCGGAAGGGATGGTCGAGCGGTACTTTCACTTCTACGGGTACCCAACCCCCGAGCTCCGCGACCCGACCGCACACATCCCCGACGAAGTCGGCCGAGCCGCGCTCTCCATCGGCGTCCCTCCCTCGAGCGCAGGCTCCGAGGGGGATCGTGACGCCGACGCCGCGTCCGTCGCCGCGCAGGCTGCCGCGATCCAGGCCGCCGCGTCGCGCGATCCCCTAAACCGCGAACTCCTCGCGCGGCGACGGCTAGAGTGGATCGACCAGGTCGTCGCGAAGAAAAACGAAGCACTCGCATCCATCGTCTCCGAAGGACGCTTGAAGCTCCGCAAAGGTGCGCTCGACTTCCTCGACGAGTGCCTCCTCGAGGATGGCGCGCAGGTTGTCTTTGTGGGCGCCACGGCTTCCGCGCCGGAGGAGGGCGTGCTCAACGCGGTTTTAGAAGCCATCGGACCCCTGCGGGCCGCCGCGGTGACGCAATGCGCGGGACACGAGCAGATCGAGGGGTGCGCGTTCGAGGCGTTCGAGAACTACCGCGCGACGAATAACATCGTCCGGGACGTCACCGCCAACGGCACAGAGGTCAACAACAACGATCGTGATCGTCGATCGAGCCGCGAGGAGCAGATGCAGCCGGTGGGTAAACCGGAAGGGGCGACGGACCTCGACGTTCAGAAGCAGATGCAGGCGATGATGAAGCAGCGCAAGGGCGAGCTGCTGGCCGAGGAGGTCGGCGGCGACTTGCAGCGCCAATCGTTCAACAGCGACATGGTCGTCGACAGCGGCGTCTTTTGCACCAGCACGAGGAGCGTGATCAGCGCGGAGGCTATGCGGGGCATGCTCGAGGCGAAGGGGTTCCAGAAGGAGCGCGCCATCTTCGTCGGGGCTTCACGGACGACGTGCGCGGAAGCCGGCGCCGCGGGTGTCTTCAACGTGCTCGCGAGGACGGCGCACCAGGCGGATTCGCAGATCACCGACGTGGCGTGCGTCGTGGACGGCTTCGGCGGCGGCGGCGGTTTGACGCTGAGGTACATCAAGCATCGCATGGCGGCGTGGGACGGAACGGCGGCGACCATGGATGAGATTTAAGTCGAGTCCAATTGGTTTGGTTTTTTAATTCGTCTTATCCGGAGGGAGAGCTGGATCACGACGCCCCGGAGTGGGGCGGCGGAAGATGTATGAGGGAGGTGGGAAAGTGGACGCGTGAGGCGGCGTCGGGGTCGCGGCGGCGATCGGCGGCGGAAGATGTATGAGTAAATTCAGTTTGAAATGTATGAGTACAAGCGTGATCGTGAGCCGTTTCGTCGCGTCGTTTCACGCCACCGTGGTGGTTAAAGCAACCGTCTCGTGGAGAGCCTGCCGTAAAATTCGAGGTTCGACATCCGCAGCCTCCACCCCGACACGTCCCCGTCCGTCCCGTGCGTGTTTTCCGTCAGCCTCACGCGCAGGTACCGACACGCGCGTCCGCTCCCCGGCGGAGGCACGGGCCACGCGCCCCAAACCCCCGGCGTCGAGAGGTCGCCGTCGTTCTCGTGACGCCTCAAACACCACCACTCGACGCCGTCCGCCGACCCACCCAGTTCCCAACACCGCGGCTGCCCCTCCAACTCCCCGTTACGTCTCGCCGCGTAGTAATCGCACCGAAGAGTTGTGTTTGCGCCCAAATCCACGCGCCACCAACCGCCCTCCGTCTTCCCAGTCTCCGAGTTCCGCGACGGGCCCGCGAAGTTTACCCGGTTAAACGTCTGTAAACAAAACACGGCGTCAGTCGAATGGCCCGTTCAAAAATAAAAATAAACTTACCTCGGCGCAGACGTCGTGCGGCGACGTCCCTCCGCGCGACGCGGGCGACGAGGCGGTCACCTCCACCGCTCCCAACCGCGCGGGGTTCATGAAGTCGGTCACCCGCCCGCCCTCACCCTTAGCGCCGGTCCTCCCGAGGTACTGGAACAGCCCGTTGGAATCGCCGGCGCATATGAAGGAGAGCACGGATCCGTGGCCGCGTCTGGGTTTGGATCGAATGGACGCGAGCTCGTTGAGTCTCGCGCGGAGCCTCCGGTCGCGGCGCGATGTGCCCTCGGCGGCGGCGGGGGCTATTCGCACGGAGGAACCGTGCGGCGATACCTGCATGCGCCGCGCCGCGAGGGGCGAGCCCGGGGGCGACGCGAAATCCTCGTCTCGGTATTGCTCTGGAAGGCTCCGCAGCCGAGCCTCCGCGACGAGCTCTCGAAGCATCTCGAACGCGTCTGGGTCCATGTGAATCTCCCTCGCCCACTCCTCAACCCCGTCCAGGGTCTCCGTCTCGAGCTGGGGGAACCGAACGTGCGGTAACACCTCGCGAACCTCGTCGCCCCGCCGTCCCACGCACCAAGCGGAGACGCGAACCCACAACTCATCCTCCGAACCGACGCAGTCGCCCAACGCATCGTGCGTCAGCAACGCGGCGACGTGCTCGGGGGGCATGGCACGCATCCCGCGTGGGTCGTGTGCCGCCGCCGCCGGGAGGTGTCGCGCGAGCGTGTCGATGCACAAGGCGAGCAGGCTGCTCGGCAATGCATTCGTCGAAGCTTTGGATGAATCATCGCTCGTTGTTAGCTTTCCGCCGTAGTTACCGACGGGCGAGGTGGTCCAGCGGCCCCCGCGAGGCGAGTCCATCGGGGTCGCGGACCATGAGTTCCCCACGGATCCGCCGTTTGGGTCAATCGCGCGTATCTCGATGTCCCGATACTGCGCGTAGTCGTCCCACGTGGACAGGCCGACCTCGCAGATGGCCTCCGTGTGGGGCGCAGGGTCGACCCACGCGTGCCTCGCGTGTTCCCCGGCGCCCACGACGAGCGCGCCGCGGCTGGGGTGCCAGCTGACGAAGCATCTGGTGAACGCATCGCGCCCGCGCGTGGGAAGCGTCGGCACGCCGGGTCCCTTCGCGAGCTCGACGACCACCCCGTTCTTCTCGATGCAAAGTCGCGAGTTGCGATGGGAGCCGAGAATGATGACGTACGTGGACGTGGAGTCATGCCGCCCTTCGTCCTGCCGCCCCGACCAGTGGTCGAGCCGCCGCGCGGGTCGGTCGTCCACGTCCCGCTTGGCCACGTCCGGACGGCCTTTGAGGATCACGGTGACGTCGCTGTCAGCCTTGGCGTCGAAGGACACGACGATCCCCTCGCCGCCTTCGGCGGACGCGGTGGTCAGGTGCTCCACGTCGGGGCTCGAGAGCCACGCGCAGTCGAACGGCGGCACCACGAGCACGTCGTTGGAGACCCTGACGCCCATCCTCGCGGCGTGCACCGAAGGACCTCCGCGCGGAAGGACCCAGGGCGGGACCTCCGCGGCCGGAGGTGTCGCGCGCACAGCTGTGGGGGCGAACGACGCGATTCATCAGTTTACTGAACGTTTTGACGACTGTTACGACTTCAAACTCAAAACCGACAGGACTACAACTCGGTGGCCATGATCCGTTCCACCACCTCCGCGAAGCTCAGACCCAAGTGCCCCGCGCTCAGCGACAACGCGCCGAGGAAAATCCTGTACGGCACCCGCCGTCCACTCCCCGGGTGCCTCGCCCTCGCCCGAGCGAACACCACGCCCGCGCCGCCGAGACTCAGCGCGACGCCGCCGCCGCACAGACCCGCGACTTCCAGCAGCTTGGCGTACGAATCCCCGTCAATCTCGCCGTTGGCGTCCGCGATGCGCGCGAACTTGGCCGCGAACACGTGGTGTTCGTCGAAGACGTACTCGCGCTGCACGGGCACGGGCTTGGCGCTCCCGGCGCAGCCGCCGAGCTTGAGCGCTCGCATTTTCGACCCGATGGCGACAAAGGCGTCGAAATCAAACTCGTTTAACCGGTTCGGGTCGACGATCCCGACGCTCGCCTCGAGATCGTCCGCGGCGAGGGAGATGTCGACGTCCTCGAGCAGTCGGAGCTTGGCGAGCGCGAAGGAGACGCGCTCGCGGTCGATGACGCCGGCGAGGGCGACGTCGTGCGACTTGAACTCCTGGGCCCATACGGCGCGTTCATCGGGCGACAGCGGGGGAGCCGCGACGGGCGTCGGCTCCTCGGGCTTCGAAGGTTCTTCAACCTCCTCGGGCTTCGAAGGTTCTTCAACCTCCTCGGGCTTCGTCGGGTCTTCCGGCTCCTCGGGCTTCATCGCCTCGGGCTCGGGCTCCGTCGGCTCGGCATCCGCGACGGCATCGGGCGCCGCCGTGTCCCGCTCCCCTTTTTTCAACTCCCGCTCCGCCCTCGCCTTCATCGCCGCGTCCACCACCGGCGCCGCCACCTGGAAGAACGTGAGCTCGCGCTCCCCCGCGATCGCCGCGAGCGCGGTGACGAAGGCGGCGAAGTCCATCTCGCCCCTGGGTTTACCGCTGACGCATCTGCAAAATGTAATCTGCGCGGCTTGGTCCTCGGCGTCGTCGCCTTGGCCGCAGAGTCGCGCCGACGCGAGCAGCGCGGTGAACTCTTCGCGGGTCATAAACTCCGGCGCACTGATCGAGTCACCGACGGTGGAGTCGAAGACGCCCGAGATGGCGTCCGATTGTGGCTGTGACATCGTCGGGACCTCCACGGGTGGCACGAGGGTCGCGCCCGCGGCGGCGGCGGCGGCGACGCGGAGGTTGAATTTGCGAGCGAATTCGCCCAGCTTCTCGCGGCGGAGCCTGGATTTAACCGCGAACCCCTCGAAGGTTTCGCGGAACGCCGCGCCGACGGCGGCGGCGTCCGCGCCGTTGAGCCCCGCGACGTCCGCGAGCGCCAGCTGCGCGAGGTGGTACGGGATGGATCCGGTCTTGGCCTCGGGGTGCGCCTCCGCTTCGCGGCGGTCAAACGCGGCGAGGAGCGCCGGCGGGGCGTCATCCCCGTCGGGCGTCTTGGCCGCGGGCGGCGGCGCGGGCTTCTTCACCGACTTGGCATCCGATCCACCGACGTCGTCGTCGTCCGCGAAGGACACGCTGACCCGGGGTTTGGCGCTCTTGGGCCTGGGTTTGGCGCTCTTGAACCCAATACCGGGAGTCTTGCCCGATCCGCCCCGATTCGACCCAAAGCTGGAATCGCCGGATGACGACGACGTCCCGAAGGAACCGATGGAGGCGCGCGCGCTGAACGGCCGCGCGCCGGGCGTTTTCGCCGCCGGCTGCGGCGCCACCGTCGGCTCGATGACCGGCTGGGAGAGCTTGTCCGGGATCGGCAGCGATTTCACCGCGGCCGCGACGGAGTCGAAGGTGACGCCCAGCCCCGCGTGCGCCACGACCGCGCCCAACGCCTTTAAGAACCCGCGGTACTCCAGCTTGCGCTCGTTCTTGCCGCACGCGCTGTGGAAGCACAGCTGCGCCTGCTGCTGAACGAAGTTCGGGCCGAGGAGCTTTGCATCCTTGAGCGCCCGGAGGAACCGGCGCTCGTCGATGGCCGGTGGCTTGGACGCGTCGCCCGCGCTGTTGGGCCTGTCCTTGGCGGGGGTCTTGGCGGCACCCACGACGCAGTACGCCACGAACATCTCCTCCAGCTGCGCGTCGTTGACGTATACGGGAGGGACGGGCGCGGCGGCGGTGGGCCCGTGCGCGGACGACATCGTCCGCCTGCGAAGCGTCCGCTGCGCTTTTTTACAAAAGGCTTCGTACTCTGCGAGGCAAACCCGGCCGTCACGGTCGAGGTCCACGTCATCAAAGAGCTTCGTGACGAGCTCCAGCGCGCCGTCCATCGACGCCACGTCACCGGAGGACAGGAGCGTGACGAGCTCGGTGCGGTGGAGGAGGCCGTCGCCGTCGGTGTCGTGCGTTTTGAAGGTTTCGGGGTCGGGCGAGCCGACGGCGGCTTCGAGCGCGGACGTGTACTGCGCCTCTGCTGCTAACCCTGCCGCCGGGGTCTTCAACGAGGCTCCTGGGGTCTTCATCGCGCCGCCCGGGGTCTTCAACGAGGCTCCCGGGGTCTTCAACGAGGCTCCTGGGGTCTTCAACGCGCCTCCTGGAGTCTTTGGCTTGGCACCCCCGAAGACGGTTGGCACCCTCACCTTCCCGGGCGTCTTGTACGTGTCCTTCGTCGCCGCCGGGCCGATTTCCTTCGCCGGCGGTACGTTCTCGGCGCCGCCCGTCATGAGCGGCGAGGTGGACACCGCGGATACGACTGACTCGAAGGTCCGGCCGGTCTCCGCCGCGGAAGACGCGAGGCACGCGATGAACTGATCGAGGCCGAGGTCGCGCTCGGGTCCCTTCCTGCACCGCGCGAAGACCACCGCGGATGCGTCGGCGGTGAACCGTCGGGTGAGCAAGTCCGCGCCGTCGCACATGACGCGCCACTGGTGCAGGGTGAGCCTGGACGCGTTGCTCTTGGGCCTCGCGCGGTCGAAGTCGTTGCAGCAGAGGTGGAAGAGATCTCGCAGTTGCCTCTGCGGGACGCCCCTTGGCGCCGACGGGAGGGGTTTGCGATGCGCGGTGCGGTGCGCGATCGCGGCGCCTAGGACGTTCACGAAGTCTTCGTACGTCCACTCCACCTCGGTGTCGTCGCAGAAGCCGCGGCCGAGGTCGGCACTGACGTCGGCGCAGGGCAGGTCGTCCAGGATGCCGGTATCGGCGAGCGCGAAGAGGCACCGGGCCCTCGTCGTCTTGCCGTCGGCGTCCGCCAGGTTGAGGTAGAGATGCTTGAGCGGATCGAGGAGAGCGTTCATGGACGTGATGCTCGTCCGAACGCTCTCGGGGTCCGCCGTACCGGCGCTCATGGTTCACGCGCGCAGCTCCCTCCGCCCTCGGAAGTGGCGAGAGGTGGTGGCCATTTGAATCCACCTGTGGAAGAAGTGGTTCAAAATTTTACCGGAGCAGCGCCGCGCGCCAGAGCGTTCGCCCAAAATCGAGGGTCGTCATTTGCACCCCGGGATCTGGCCGAAGGGCACTTCCGCGGTCGCGACCTCGGATCAGCACCGCTCGCGCGGCGTCGCACGGTTCAGTAGGAAACGGGGCGTCGACGACGTGAGCTCGGCACCGGCATCACGGCGGGAACCTCGGGGTTCACGGGTCAGTCGTCGTCTTTAGGTCGAGCAATTATTAGCGCGGACGGGTTTAGAGAGACGAGGCGAGGATGTCGTCGTTCGGAAAGCCCCAGCACCCCGCGGTGTGCTCCTCGCTGTACATTCTGGACAGCAATCTCAAGACACTGCTCATGCGGGACTGGCGCGGCGACACCGACCCGTCCATGGTGGAGCGGTTCGTCTCCATCGTGAACAACGCCGAGTCCGAGGCGGACCTCAAGCCGATAATCTACGACGCAGACATCCAGACGTCCTTCGTGTACATACAGCACCGCAACCTCTACTTCCTGGCCTTGTCGCGCACGAACGCCAACGCGGTGGCGCTCGTGACATTCCTCCACAGACTCGTGGACATCTTCACGCACTACTTCAAAGAGCTCGAGGAGGAATCCATTCGAGACAACTTCGTGATCATCTACGAGCTCCTTGACGAGGTCATGGACAACGGGTACCCGCAGTTCACCGAGGCTAAGATCCTTAGCGAGTTCATCACCGTCGGCGCGCACGAGCTGCACGCGCCAAAGGCTCCGATGGCGGTCACCAACGCGGTGTCGTGGCGATCGGAAGGACTCCGGTACCAAAAGAACGAGGTTTTCCTGGACGTCGTCGAGAGCTGCGTCTGCGTGGTCAACGCGAACGGGGCGGTGGTGAACTCCGAGGTGAACGGAGCGCTGCGGATGCGCACGCAGCTGAGCGGCATGCCCGAGTGCAAGCTCGGGCTGAACGATAAGGTTATGCTCCAGGCGCAGAACAAGAGCACACGGGGTAAGAGCGTGGAGCTGGAAGATATCAAGTTTCACCAGTGCGTGCGGCTGGCGCGGTTCGAGAGCGACCGGACCATCTCGTTCATCCCGCCCGACGGCCAGTTCGACCTGATGAACTACAGGATCACCACGCCGGTCAAGCCGCTGATATGGGTGGAGGCGAAGGTGACGCGGCCGTCGCGATCGCGGGTGGAATACAGCGTTAAACTCCGAACGCAGTTCAAATCCCGGCTCAACGCGACGGGCGTCGAGGTGAAGCTCCCGGTGCCGGGGGACGCGACGACGCCGGAGGTGAAGGCTGCGCTCGGGAGCGTGACGTACGCGCCGGAGCAGGAGGCGATGCTGTGGAAGATCAAGAGCGTGCCGGGTGAGAAGGTTGTCGAGATGCGGGCAAAGTTTTCGCTTCCCAGCGTGAGCGCTCTGGAAGACGACGGCCCGCGGCAGAAGAAGCCGCCGGTGATGGTCAAGTTTGAGGTGCCGTACTTCACGGTGTCCGGAGTGCAGGTGCGGTTCCTGAAGGTGATTGAGAAGAGCGGGTACCAGGCGCTGCCGTGGGTGAGGTACATCACCAAGGCGGGGACGTACGAGTTTCGGCTGGACCACCAGTCCGCGCCGGGGATCTAAAGCGTTTAGGCTTGTGAATGTGAAGACCGATTCGGTTATCAACTCTTATTTCGTACGTGAGTGTAGACGCGGTGGTGAGACGACGAGTGTAGTGGAGAGAACGTTCTGTGCTTAGATTTCAAAAGATGTGAGTTGTGTCCCTTCTGCTCGCGCGGTTGTTCTCCGCGTGTATGTTGCTCTCACGTGCGACTTCACGATACAGCGTCAATCATCATCGTTGATGTCGAACGGGTAGGATTTGTCGTACGTGGAGGAGTTGCGGACAACAACAACCGCGCAAGATGGAAGGGCTTGTGTCCTTGAACACTTACCATGCACGTATACATACAGCTCACATCAGTTTCCGTCGAAAGCACGGTGGTATATCAATCCTCTCTTTGTGTTTCTTCGCATTCTTTCTCAAACAGGTTCGTTCGTTCTTCTCTCACATGACGAGCACCGCGGCGTAGAGCGTGCTAAGCAGCGCCGTGCTGGTCACTTCGTCGTTCGTCGTCGTCGCGTGTCGTTGTTCGGTATCCGTTCGTGGTGTGGGTTCGTCGTCATCGCACTGGTCCTGGGGTTCTTCGATTCACGCCTCCGGCTCCGGGGTGGTCTCCGTGATGACGCCGTCGATGCCGTGGATCACGCCGTTGGACGCCTCGATGTCGGGCATGACAACCTTGTTCCCGGCGACGAGGACATCGCCGTCGGTGGTCTTGTCGATCTTGATGGTGTGCCCGTCGAGGGTGGGGACCTCGGCGGGGAGCTCCATGGCGAGAACGTCGGCGGCGGTGTATTTACCTGCGAAGTGAAAGAGAGAGAAATGTTTTTGTCAGAACCAAAAAAGCCAAAAAAAAGTCCTCGGAGGGTTCAACTGGAAGGGGGTTGCCGATGGGTCGTATCGGGGGCGTACCTTCGACCACGTGGTGCGCGAGGATTTCCTTGAGGTCGGGGTTGGCGAGGACCTCATCGACGGTGAGCCCGGAGGTCGTGAGGAAGTCGGTGAACGCCTGGTTGACGGGCGCGAACAGGGTGAAGGGGCCCTCGGCGGCGAGGTCGTCGGCGGTCGGCTCAGCGGCCGTGACGAGCGCCACGAGGGTGGAGAACTCGGGTTCGGCCTGAAGCGTCTCGCCGATGAGTTTGGGCTCGCCATCTTCCTCGGCGGCCGCTGTATCGGGCTCCATGTCCATCTCGGTCGCGGCGGCGTCGGTCGCGGCGGGGTCGGCCTCGGCGTCCGTGGGCATCAGAAGCGCGTCAGCCTCGGCTTCGGGGTCCATGGACTTCGCGGCGGCGGGGTCCGCGGCGGCGGGGTCCACGGCGGCGGGGTCCATGGCGGCTGCTTCCCCGGCGGCGGCGGGGTTGAGCAGCGCGGCGAACGCGATGAGCGCGAGCGCGGCGAGGAGAAGGGGGCGCTTCATGTACGGCATGGTACCTGAGGAGGAGGGTTGGGGGAAGAAAACGGTGTTGGATGCGTCTGCGTGGCGCGTGCGAAGAGTGAGCGACGGCCACCGCCCGGAACAGAGGTCGTATCGTGTGTTTGGCACGCGCCTTATCACGAGTTCCGAGAAACAGTCTTGTCACGAGTTCCGAGGGAAGAACGAGTGGCTAAACTTCTCTTGTCACAATACTCAAACACGAGGTCACCTACGACACCTCGAAGCTTTATTTCAGCTTCGCTTCATTTCAGCTTGGCCTCCAGCGCCGCGAGCTTCCGTTCCAGTCGCTCCACCGCGCTCAACACCCTGTCCACCTTATCCCCGCCCGGATCCACCGTCTCCTCGATCACCGTCCGGTTAATCGCCTTGAACGCCCCGGCCGGATCCGACGGCAGCGCGGGTTTCGCCCCGCCGTCCCGCGCCACGGAGAGGGCGAATTTGAAAATGTCATCCTTCCTTCGCACAACCGCGAGCTCGGGAACGGACACCATCGGATCCACCTGCGCCTCCTCGACGCTTCCGTTGGGGTTCTCCTTGACGCCCTTCTCGATGTGACCCCACGCCTGGGCGAACGCGATGAGCGAGTCCTTGATCATCCCCCTGCACCCCGCCACCCGCAGGCGCTTCCGCATGGCTGGGTAGTTTGTCGCTGTATCCTCGAGATCCGTCCCCGGGAGGCCGAATACGTCGCAGTAGGTCATGGCCCTCGCCGTGAACGCCGCCTGGGATCCGCCGCCCAGCACCTCCTCCCCGAACACCTTCCCGCTGGTGAACACCCGCCCTTTACCTCCCACGACGCCCCTCTCCACGATGTACATCTTGGTGGAGATTTGCCCGGCGTGTACGATTTCCTCCCCTTGCGGAAACGTCTCCGTCTTGAGCTTGAGGGCGATGTCGACGATGAAGCCGTCGGGGGCGCCGTGGAAGAACGGGACGTTGTTGATCCAGCTGCCGCACTGCTTGAGCGCAACCTCACCGCGCAGCGACGGGGACATGAGCTCGAGCAGCTCGAACCACTCCTCGATGTTGGTGCTGGTGTGTCGGTACCGAAAGTAGTCGCGCAGTCGCATCTGGAGCTCGTCGCCAACCTGCATCTCCCGGGACATCGCGTTGAGGGTGTCCATGCGCTCGTGGTGCTCGTTGCTCTTCTTGTCCATGCTCGCGACGATGCCGCACACGCTGCCGACGACGTAGGCAAACACGGAGGTTCCGATGAGCATGGCGAGGATGACGAAGAATCGCTCCTCCGTGTTCGTGGGCGTCACGTCACCGTAGCCGATGGTGCTCATCGTCACCAGCGCCCAGTACAGCGCCGCGATGTACATGTTCCACGGCGACAGGTTCATGCACGCGTGCAGCTCGTTCGGGAGCTCCGTCTCCGCGTAGCACGTGGCGAAGAGATCGGAATCGACAAAGTTGCTGTAGTAATTCGTCACCCAGTCATCCTTCTCCGCGACGGTCCTCCCCGTGAGCTTCCAGAAGCACGCCAGCCAGTGCGCGATCATCAGCGTGCCCAAGATGAACTTCACCAGCGACAGCACGTTGTAGTTCACGTTCATTGAGTCCTCCAGCCTCTTCAAGATGCGCCCCGATCGCAAGATGCGGAGCAGCTTCACGAGCCTGAGCAGACGCAGCAGCTTGAGCGCCTTGAGGCCACCCGCGGATTCCATCTCGTGGAACGGGATGATGGACACGACGTCCACCACGAAGAACCCCCGCACGTACCGCCTCACGATCTTCTGCCTGTCCGTGACGTACATCCCGTTCGCCGACTCCTCGTCGTAGTATATGAGGTTAAAGTGTGCGATGACGTCGGCGAAGAACAAGAGATCGATGATCACGTTGATGATGTAGATTGGAAACGTGGGCAGTCCGGCGTGTGTGGCGCCGCCGCCCTTGCTGTCCAGGAACGCCACCTCGTACGGCGTGATCGTGGCGGTGTACACCAGCGCCATCCCGATGATGATGTCCCAGCGCTTCATCCACCGGGACCGCGGGTCGAGGAGGAACGGTGAGACCTCGTACTTGGCGGTCAGCTCGGCGAGCTTGGCGACGCCGTCCGCCAGCTGGCGCTCCTCCTCCGTCATCTCCGGTTCCTCGTCACCGGGTGGGGCGCCGCCCTTTATCTGTCGATGGAAAGGAGCGAGGGCGTTCGGGTCAGACACGCTCGGGGAGCGATCGTCGCGAAGGGGTCGGGGGTGGGCGCCCCCCGACCGAAAAAGTTGAGAATCGCCGTTGCCGGGGTTTGAGATTTTTCGGCCTGCGCGTCGAGTCGCGCGCCGGAAACGCGGTGTCGACGCGGCGACGACGGTGGGATCGCGACGGGAACGACGCGGACGCTCGATTCATCGGGTTCACGGTCGATGTCCGGCGACGGTGTCGCCTCGACCATCTCTAAACACACGGACACGGCGCCAATCGGAACCGCGCTGACGGTTGGCGACGGAGAGGGTGCTCGTTGGTTGGAACGCTGGACACAAAATCCGGGTCGACCGCTGTCCGGCATGGGAGGGTACTCACCGGCGTGACCTTCGACATGTCTCCCGGCCGACGCGCTCCGGTATCACGCGGACGCTCCGGGGATATCCCGCCTCCGTACACTCGGCCTCGTCGGTCGCGAGCCCGTGTGCGGTGGCGCCTTCTGTGGGCACCTCGCGGTCAAACCAATCGCGAAAGAAAACGACCGAGTCCAACCCGAAACCCATTGTCAATTTTGAGATTGAGATCGCCCGCAAACTCGATTTTGTATGAGGCCAGTCAGGTCACTGGCGACGGGTCGTTTTCCTGATGTAGGGATTGTCGCGCGCTCGAGAGCCAGAGACCCGCGCGCGCACTGCGTCCCGGGTGGTCCCGCTCGGTCGAGACGAACGCGACGAGAGGTGAGTTTTCGCGAGATCCCCGCGCCGCCGCGGCGATACCGCCGACGCGACCGAACCCCGATACCGCCCCCCGCTCGGCAAGGAGCCGCTTGGCACCGCTGATTTTTCCGCCCGAACTGGCGCGTCAGGGTTGGCAACACCTCGTCCGGGACCGACGCGCGCGTGATCGCTGCGGGCGAACGACGGGAGCCGATCCCGACGTCCGATTCCGGGTCCCACACGCGCGGCATCCCTCGACTTCGATCGCGTCGCGTGTATCTCCCCGCGTCGCACCGAGGGTCCACCGCTCACCGCCCCGACCCATCTCTCCCCATTCCTCCGTGGCAGAGCATCAAGCGCAGCATCGTGCACCATGAGCGGCAAGCCTAAGATCTCGTACTTTTACGACCCCGACGTGGGCAACTTCTACTACGGGCAGGGTCACCCGATGAAGCCCCATCGTGTCCGCATGACCCACAACCTCCTCCTGCACTACGGCATATACAAGGAGATGGAGGTGAGCGCCCCGAACGTCGCGCCCGGTGTCCAAGATTGGCGGTTGGATTTATATCAACGCAAAACCCACCCGCTCAATTTCCCCAGACCTAATTTTGGACCACCCCGACACCCTCCCCACGATACGCGCGCGATCGACGAAACATGAACCCACCGCTGACGTCCTTACCCTCTCATCTATCCCCGAATGAAGGTGTTCCGCCCGGCGCTCGCGTCCGCCGAGGACATGACCAAGTTCCACAGCGACGAGTACATCGAGTTCCTCCGCCTCATCACCCCCGATAACCAGCACGAGCACATGAGGCAGCTCAAGCGCTTCAACTGCGCCGAGGATTGCCCCGTCTTCGACGGCCTCTTCAACTTCTGCCAGATCTACACCGGCGGTTCCGTGGGCGGCGCGGTCCAGCTCAACCACAAGAAGACGGACACCGTCATCAACTGGGCGGGTGGCCTTCACCACGCGAAGAAGAACGAAGCCTCGGGCTTTTGCTACGTCAACGACATCGTCCTCGCGATCCTCGAGCTCCTCAAGGCGCACCAGCGCGTGCTCTACATCGACATCGACATCCACCACGGAGACGGCGTCGAGGAGGCTTTCTACACCACCGATCGCGTCATGACGGTTTCCTTTCACAAGTTTGGCGAGTACTTCCCGGGCACCGGGCACCTCCAAGACGTGGGCCAGCACCGCGGCAAGTACTACTCCGTCAACGTTCCCCTCAAGGACGGCATCGACGACGAGGCCTACGTGGCGCTGTTCAAGCCGGTGATGGCGAAGGTCATGGAGATGTACCAGCCCGACGCGGTGGTGTTCCAGTCGGGCGCCGACTCGCTCACCGGCGACAGGCTCGGGTGCTTCAACCTCTCCATCCGCGGCCACGGCGAGTGCCTCAAGTACATGCAGACCTTCGGCGTGCCGCTCCTCGTGCTCGGCGGCGGTGGGTACACCATCCGCAACGTCGCCAGGTGCTGGACGTACGAGACCGGCTGCCTGTTGGGCCACGACCTCGAGAACAAGCTCCCCGTGAACGACTATTCCGAATACTTTGGCCCCACGCACGAGCTTCAGATCGCGCCGAGCAACATGGAGAACCAGAACACGCCCGAGTACCTCCAAGGCGTCCTTAACAAGATTCTGGAAAACCTGAGCAAGATCCCGCCCAAGCCCTCCGTGCCGTTCCACGACGTCCCGCCCGACGCCATCGACCCGGACTCCATCGGACGCGTGAAGGAGGACCCCGACCAGAAGGGTGGCGGCGCGGAGGCTGAGGCGGCGCGGCGGTCGGATCCCCGCGAGCTCGAGCCCGAGGACGGGGACCGCGACGATAAGCCGTCCAGGCACGACGCGTCGGCGAAGGAGGAGGCGGACGGTGAGAAGAAGGTCAAGGAGGAGAAGGTGGAGGGAGCTGAGGCGGTCAAGGCGGAGCTCGGCGACGCGGCTGACGCGAAAGATCCGGAGGATGCCGAAACCGAGGCGGCGGACGCGGGGAAGGACGCGATGGACGTGGACGAGGAGGCCAAGTCCCCGGGCAAGGGGGCGGGCATCATGGCCAGCGACCACGGCGACCAGTGAGCCGCCGCGATCTCTTAGCGATTGATAACTTGTCGTTTATACACATGTCTTGAGAACACACAAAGAGATCTCCCCGGTGGAGTCGCGCCTCTTAATTTTACCCTAGCTGGACCGATAAAGCTGCAGAGCGCGTGAAAGAATGCCCTCGGCACCTCGTCGGACCCACACAGAAGCGACGCGTATACGAGGCCGCATGATGTCGTCCGCGAGCGCCGTGTCGTTGGGGGGTATCGCCCTGAGTGCGCGGCATGGTATCGCGCGGAGGACGGCGCTCCGAAGGTACCCCGGTCCGCGGCGCGTGAGATCCTTCGCCCGCACCGGCAACAATCCGAGTCAGACGTCCCGAGGGAAAACTCGTGGCTCCCGACGCCTCAGGGTCGTCGCCGAGCAGCACGGCATATCGCTGGAGGATGCGCGGGCGTTGTTTTCCAAGCGATTCTGCAAGGGCAGCGGGGTCCACCTGGAGCTCCGGGAGACCGCCACAGGCCGGGGCCTCGTCGCCACCGCGCCCGTCGCGCCCGGCGACGTCCTCATCACCGTCCCTTGGCGCGAGGCCATTCACGTGCTGGAGGATGGCTACGCCGACGGCGACGACCTGCGGCTGGCGATGGAGCTGCTTCACGTGCTGGACGACGGCGACGACGACGGATTCATCGACGGCGGTGTACGCGAGTACGACTCGAGGGTCAAGACTTGGAGAACGTACCGCCCGATGCTCCCGGTATCCACCGGAGCAGCCGCGTTCTGGTGCGTCGATAACATCCGCGAGCTGCAGTTTCCAGAGGCTGTCGAGAAGACCCTAGCGCAACGCGCGCAGTTCAACGCCGGCGCCATGCGCCACGGCAACGACTCTCGCACCAAGGAGAAGATCATGTGGGCGCTGCAGC
>Ga0209425_10001888_pt1 | contig 24056 bp, 23 predicted proteins | sample COG_05_FD_184749 | JGI IMG/M metagenome (GOLD analysis project Ga0209425, IMG submission 184749) | Pelagic Microbial community sample from North Sea - COGITO 998_met_05 (SPAdes) (version 2) | ecosystem: Environmental > Aquatic > Marine > Neritic zone/Coastal water | place: Helgoland, sampling...
TTCCATATCTTAAGACAAAGTACCATCGGCGCTGAAGGACTTAACTTCCGAGTTCGGGATGGGATCGGGTGTGGCCCCTTCGCAATAATTACCAGGCACTTTTATATAGTATCAAATCTGATGTTTGTAAATATGTTATAAATTAATAAATATAGTCATTTTAGGGACAATTATACATTAATGTGTAGTATTTGATTGTTAAATTAATCATCCAATTTAAATAGATATGTTTAAACATAAAATTATTAATAATTTTTTAAAAAAGAGGAATTTAAAAATCTTTTGTTTATGAGTCTTCGAGATATACAAAATAATTACAAGAATACATTCGAGTATTTCTTCTACAAAAATATTTAATTTTATATACGAATATGGTGGGCGTGATAAGAATTGAACTTATGGCCTCTACGATGTCAACGTAGCGTTCTACCACTGAACTACACGCCCTAAAATATTATTTATAAACATATGTTAAGAAAGATTGTTTTAAAAACTTAAAAAAAATATACTTATAATATTTTAGAGTTATAAAAGGTTTTTTTTTTAAAGATTTAACTAGAAGATTAATTTTTTTTAAATTCAACTTACCATTTTTAATTTCTAGAGTTTTTTTCTTAATGGATATTATTGCCGAAATATTATTATATAAAATATTTTTTTTATTGGAAAAACTTTGAATTTTATAAACGTGATGTTTTATGACAGATTTAAAAGATTTGAAATGCTTCAAGCGATTGCTAGAAGCACTTTTATCATGATATAAGTGATAGCCTAATGGTTTATCTAAAAAGAAAAAACTTCCATTGTTTTTAGCAATAGTTAAAAAAAAACAGTAATCTTCGACAGTGACAAAATTTTTATTTTCATCGAAGAAAATATTTTTTTTTTTAATAAATTCCTTCTTAACAATTGATGCGGAGGTACTTAATCTATTACCCAGTAGTAACAAATCTTTATAAAAATTATTTGTGCTAGGTCCATAACACCATAATTTTTTTTTGTTATTTTTTAAATTTTTGATCCACTCACTATGACAAATTAAATCTACTTTTGTTTTTTTTTTTATTAAACTATGAACATTAAATAATTTTGCTTTATCCCAATAATCATCTGCGTCCAAAAAAGCTAACCATCTTCCTTTTGAAAGTTGTATACCAAGGTTTCTTGATTTTGCAATTACACCATAATTTTTAATTTTGGTGTATCTTACTTTCTTATATAGGCTGATAATTTTCGAAGTATGATCTGTTGAATGATTATCGATTACGATGACTTCAAAATTTTTATATGTTTGATTGTAGCAACTCTGAAGTGCTTTTTTTAAAAAGTCTGCATCATTAAATGTAGGTATAATTACTGAAAAAAAAGGCTTTTTCATTAAGAGCTTTTTGACAAAATATTTTTGATATTATTTTCTTTACTAATCTCTCTATCATCATGTGGTTGCTCAATGAAATTAGCTATTATTGATTTTTTTTTAACAGATTTAAATGAAAACCAAATTTTTGGCGGGATAATAATAATTTTACCCGTATTAGACTCTAAAAAAATAACTTTTTTATTAAACTTATTATCTATAAATTCAAATTTTAATTTTCCTAAAATACAGATTATAATACATTTGTTTTTTTTATGTAATGTCCACCCTTTTGTTTTATTAAAGTTAACTTCATTAAAATAAACCTCTCCAAATTTTTTAAAAAAATTATTTTTTTTTGAGATATATTTAATTACGTTTCCTTTTTTATTCTTTATGATCTTATTTTTAATTATTTTAATTAATTTTACTGTCATTCATGTATTGTAAAATTTGATTTTTAGTAACTACTTCAGGATTTTCTTTATTTTTATATACTCTTAAATACCAATCGGATGTCATTTTTACCCCATTTTTAATACTATACGTCGGAATCCAACTTAATTTTTTTTTCGCTTTATTGCTATTTAATTGTAAATTTACTTGTTCAAAAAAATTATTTTTTTTTGTAACAATTGTACCTTTGCCCCAAAAGCCAATAATATATTCTGTAATTTTCTTTACTGATGTTAGTGTTTTAGTATTAGCACCAAAATTCCATGCGCTAGAAAACTTAGTTGGGTTTTCAAATTGTTTTTTTGCCAAAAATAAATATCCTTTTAAAGGTTCTAAAACTAGTTGCCATGGTCTATTAAAATTTGGATTTCGAATATAAATTTTTTTATTTCTTATTAGTGACTTTATGATATCTGGAATTAATCTTTTAGTGGACCAATCTCCTCCTCCTATAACATTACCTGCCCTTACTGTTGATAGACCTTTATATTTATGCTTCTTAAAAAAACTCTCATAATAAGCTCTAGTCATTATCTCAGTACTAGATTTAGAAGCACTATAAGGGTCGATACCTCCTAATCGATCATTTTCTTTAAAGCCAATAGTAGAATTTTGACTCTCATAACATTTATCTGAGGTTACAATAATTAAGGATTTAACAAATTTAGCAGACCTAGCTACTTCAAGAACATTTAACGAACCTTTAAAATTTATATCGAATGTAGCGAAAGGATTTTTATAAGACTCATAAATAAGAGGTTGAGCTGCTAAATGAAATATAATTGAAGGTTTTTTTCTATAAATTAAATTTTTAACTTTTTTTGTATCTCTAATGTCAAAAATGTTAAGATTTATTTTTTTATGTAAATTCAACAAATAAAACAAATTTTTATTTTGATTTGGATTATATCCGGTTCCAACTACTTTAGCGCCAAGTTCATACAACCAGCTTGCAAGCCAAGCGCCTTTGAAACCCGTAACTCCAGTAATTAAAACTTTCTTATTTTTGTAAAATTTTTTTATTTTTATCATATAATTATTAACTAATTTTTCTTTTCAAATTTTTTCCATGGTGCTTTATTTTTTTTCCACAATTGATTTAAAAAAATTTTCTCTCTTAATGTATCCATGCATTGCCAAAATCCTGTATGTTTAAAAGCTATTAAGTTTTTTGACTTCGATAAATTTTGCATTGGAGACTCTTCTAATACAGTCTTATCATCTTTTAAAAAATTGAATACTCTTTTATTAAAGATGAAATAGCCTCCGCTAATCCATGCAGATTTTGATTGTTTCTTTTCTGCGAAGCGTTTAACAAGGTTTTTTGATAATTCTAACTCTCCAAATCTCACTGGAGGATGTACAGCAGTCACTGTTGAAATTTTGTTATGTTTAATGTGAAATTTTAATAGTTTTTTGAGATTTAAATTTGATAAGCCATCTCCGTAAGTTAAAAAAAAATTTTCATTTTTTTTAATAAGTTTATTTAATCTTAAAAGTCTTCCACCTGTTAAACTATCCTTTCCAGTGAAAACTGGTTTTATCTTAGGAAATTTCTTAAAATATTTATTAATAATTTCACTTTTGTAGCCAGTAGCAAGTATTATTTCCTTGAAACCATAAAAATGAAAATGATTAATAATATGTTCCAAGATTGGTTTACCACCTATCTTAACCATAGGTTTTGGAATTAGCTTAGTTTCTTCAGCTAACCTGGATCCTTTTCCACCACATAAAATTATTACTTTCATATTTTTAGAGGCTAATTTTAAAATATAATTTAAATTTCATTAAAAAAATAGCTTAATATTTTTTTTTGTACTTTTATTAAATAAGTTATTAATCAATTTTTGTGAGTATATTAAAGACATTTTTTTATTTTTTATTTTCCCTATTTTATTTTTAAACTCAAAGTCATTTGATATTGTCGAAAATCTTGATTTGGGGACACCTAATTTTTCAATGTAAATTTGATTTGATATATTAATATTAGGAAGCAGTAGATAACAATTATATATGAAACATTCTAAAATTGCTCCAGTAACTTCTGCACAAATAACAATTTCAGTTTTTTTCATTAATTTTTGTAAATTATCGTTGGTAAAATGAAAGTTTTCTGGAAATGATTTTAAATTTTTTACATCAGTAATCGATTGACCTTTAGGTAGTTTAATTAGTAATTTATGATTTTTAAAAATTTTATTATTTTTAATAATTATGCTTAGTAAAGTTTGATTCATTTCTTTGACATTCGATAAAATGATTAAAAATTTATTAACTTTTTTAATTTTTTTCTTTTCTAATAATGCCTTTTGATAGACTTGAGCTGGACCCAAAAATATTTTTATATTTTTATAGAATTCTTTTCTTGGCCCTATATAGGCTCTTCCGATTACAACTAATTTTTTTGGAAGTAGTTTGCTGCTCTGTTCATATTTAGTTGGTATTGAATTCATATATTGGGGCATATCGGTGAACCCTTGATAGCCTATGGAAAAACTTTTTGGAAAATATTTATTTATCGCTAGGCATGAAATCTTGTCAGGTTGATTTTCAAACCATACAACAAATTTTTTAGGTTCAATTTTTCTTTTTTTTAAGTTTTTAATAAAAAAATAATTTAAAAAACAATCAATTCTTGAACTTGAATGCGATAAAGATTTCAGCTCATAATTTATTTGTGGACTTAAGTCATATCTATTATATAAAATAAATTTTCTCTCTAGTTTTCTTACCCTGTAAAAATGTGAAAATGAATAAAAATAATCTTTAATAGATAAATAGTGTTCTCTGAAAATATAATTTTTTTTTTCTAATATCTTAATTATTTTCCAAAGTTTAAAAATTTTATTTGTTATAAGAAATGTTGATACAAAAAAATATTTTTTATCTAATTTCTTATTTTTATTATTCAACATATAAAGTCGTTCTGGATATTTAGAATTTAATGTTGTGTAAGTACTGATTAAAGAAATATTTTTTTTTTTTAAAATTTTTTTTTTAATAAAATTTTTTACTATCATTAATATTAATAGATTGAAAACTATTGATTTTATAAAGGAAAATATATTATTGTTATAATAACTTTTATTTAATCTAATTTTTATTTTTTTCTTTTTCTTTTTTAAAGAATTAATTATAGTTTTTTCATAAGCCTTATTTTTTACCTCTATTAGGAAATTTTTATTGTTTGGCAATTTTTTTAAGGTTTCTATTATGCAAATCAATTTAAAAACCTTTGAATGGTCAGGATTTCTTGTAGTCGGATTTGAAGCCCACCAATCAAGTGAATACCTGTTGGACTTGCTTATTTCACCTATCCATTTTGTATATTTTTTCCTTTGTAGAAAAGATTCTTTAAAATATATTTTTTTAATCTCTTCTGGAAAATTATAAGGGCTTAAAGAAGTGTCCCAAAATACTGTCATATATAACTATAAAATATTATATCTTTTAGACCAAGAATTGGCGTGGTTATTTCCTAGTAGTGTGTCTGCTCCATTACAATCGGTGCAGGGCTGAGATATATGTTTCCCTTTAAAAAGTTCTTTTTAAATTTTGTCATAATATTACCCAAGGCTATCTCTCTACCTGTCCCCCATCTCGCTCCAGTAATTAAAGTAATTTTATTTTTATTTTTCATAGTGTTTAATTATCTTGGTTAAATCTGATATTATATTTTTATTCTTTTTTGAATAATTATCGCTAAATTTTTTTATAGTATATCTAACATTTTTACTATTCCACCACTCTTCTACACCTTTAACCCATATTTTATTAACAAATTTTGCAGCTTTCTTAGGATCATAGAATAAAAGATTGTTTTTATAAAGCAAATCAACATATCTTTGAGTTTCTTTTCTTATTGGATTATTTTTTTTATCCCAAATAGTAATTGATGGAAAGTCCATGGATAGTAATTGTAAAAATGGTGTTGAATTGCAGGTATTGATAATAAGTTTAGATTTATTGCAATCATTAGAAAAGCTTGATTTGGATAAATTTAAATCATTGTAGTTTTTTAAATTTTTTAAAAGAGCTTTTTGATAATTCTTGTGTTGAGGTCTTAGAATAACATCTTTTATAATTTTAGATGATAAATTATTGTAAAAAGTAGTACAATATGAAGCATAATTTTTAAAAGGTTCTGTTCCTATGCCACTTTCCATTGAGTGAAAGAATTTTTTAATTCCTCTAAAAAGTATTAAAAGTCCTTTGCTATTATCATTTCTTTTTAATTTAGATAAATTAGAAATTATTCCTAACTTTTGAACTTTCTTATTTTTATGCGCCCAACCCCACGATAAATATTTATCAGAAATTTTTATTTCATGTTTTTCTAAAAAAGAAATTGAAGTCATCCCATAACAACCACCATGTTGACCATAAATTAATTTACAACCTTTTTCAATTTTTTGTGCGGTATAGTGCATTGAAAATGTATCATACCATAAATTATTAGAGGAAAAGATTACTTTAGGTTTGTCTGGATAATTAGAGTTATTGTTAAATTTTCTTAATTCTTTGTATCCTTCAAGGAAAGCTATAGGAATTGTTTTTACCGCAAGGGTAAAAAAGTTTTTTTCAAAAGTATTTTTAAAATTATTTTTTTTTATAATTTGACTTCTATGTTTACTATTAATTTTATTGTTAAAAGTTAATTTTTTTCTTTTGTAGGGTATTGGTAGTTGATTTAATTGATATGATAATTTAGTTTCACCTATAATTCCTAAATATGAAGAATTAATAAAATATTTATAAGACTTTCTTGAAGATAAATAATCCATTGTATAAGAAAATGCATTCTTGATTAAACTTTTTTGTTCATCTGGAGAAATAGCTCTAAATTTATTTAATTTATATTTCGAAACATATTTTACTTTTTTGTTTAGAGAAAAATTTTTTATGATCTCTTGACTTAGATATTGATGCCAGAGATCACTCGGCACACTCATAATGAATTCATTCATATCGCAAGGTATAAATCTTTCTTTTTTCACAAAATCTAAAAAATTAATTTGTTCTACTTTATATTTTTTTAAACAATCTTTAATTGAATGAAATTTATCGTAAATAATAAATAAAAATGAGGATAACCATGGTCCAATTAAAATTCTCCAAAATCTAATTGAATAATTAGATTTGTGATAAATATTTAATTTTAAAGCAAATTGTTTTAAACATTTTTCATAAAATGAATCTAGATATAAATAATCTTCGGCCAGCAATGATTTATTGGCCCATCTAAAATCTAATTCCTTATATTTCCATCCATTAATTTGATTACTGTTGCTTACTAAGTAGGCGGGAAAAATTAATGTATCTTTTTTATTTTTGGGTAATAAACCTTTAAGGGCGGTACATATTAGTATATTTTTACTTACCATAGTTTTTAAAATATTTCTGTTGATGCAATTTATTTTTTTTTGGCAATAACTATTTTTTCACTAAAATAAAGACCTAGATCATTTACTAATATTTTTTTATTATTTTTTTTTCTTATATGATAGTTTCTTGTAGAATTTTTTTTTCTTTTAAGAAATGTTTTCATCTCATAATTTAAAATTTTAGTATTATAGCCAGCTTCATGAAAATAATTTACTAATTTTTTTTGTGAAAAAAAATTGTAAGTCATATCCCAATTTTTTTGCTCATTTAATTTATGTACTATAGAAACATCTCCAAAACGGTTTAACATTGTGGTTATTACAATCATTTTAGGATTAAGTTTTTTTAATATTTTTATTGTTTTTTTATAATTTCTGAATAAATGAAAAGTGCCGAAAATTGTGACTAAATCAAATTTTTTAATATTTTTTTTTATAAATTTTTTACTTTTATTTGAATCATCAAAAATATTAATATTTTTAAAATTACTATTTGCTCTTTTGATATTAATTTTCTGAGCTCCACGTATAAGAGCATCATCTATATCTATGCCCATTATCTTAATTTGATTGTTTAAATTATAAGAAAATGCTCCATTAGCACATCCAATATCAAGAATATTTTTAAAATTATTTTTTTTAATTATTTTATAAACATCTGCATAGTAATCTTTTCTTATTGGGTTTTGGTTATACACCTTTCTATTTTGTTTGAACTTTTTGGATAAATTAAATATAATTTTATTCATTATTATTCCTTAAAATCTTTAAAAAACTATACAAAGTATATTTTCCGCTAGGCTCTTTAACTCTTGCTACTTTTAATACTTCAAAACCAGCTTTGATAGACATTAAATATAAGGATAATTTAGAAAAAACGTGAAGGTGGTCAATAAAAAATTCTTCTCTGTTTTTCCCTTTTTTAGATGCCTTTTCAGCATCCGGGACCTCTAAATAAACTATGCCATCTTTTTGTAGATTATTTTTAGTTTTTTTAAGAAATTTAATGGGATTTGATACATGCTCTAAAACCTTGTTAAGAGTAATTAAATTAAATTTTTTAAAGTATCTAATCTTAAAAAAGTTTCCATGATGTGCTTTAATTTTTAAATTATTTTTTAAGTGGTTTACTGAACTTTTATCTGGATCTATTGAAACGCAATCCCAACTAGTTTTTTTTTTAATAGAATATGGAAAAACACCTAAACCTGAACCTATATCTAACAAACTAATTTTGGCTTTTCTATCAAAATATTTCAATTTAAAATTTTTAATCCGTTCCACTCTAAAATAATTATCAGATTTTTTTTTTGGCAAAGAAATAATTTTTAAAAGTTTTTCATATAATTTTCCTTCATAATTCATTTTATTGTATTTCCCAGAATAAAAGTTATTTAAATTTATTTTATGTTTTGAAAAGAAATGATTACAATTTGTACAGCTAATTAGACTTCTTTTATAGTTTTTTGATTTTATATTAAAATTTATCTCACTTTTAGGTGGATGACTATATTTAAATTTAATTAAAAATTTTTTATTATTACAAAAACTGCATTTTTTTAAATTATTAAAAACCATTATCTAGCCATTTAATAACAGTTTGTTTTTCGAGCTTGCAATAGCTTTTAAATTTTGAGTATTTATTTTTTTCAACTAACATTACAAAATACCTGTTAAATTTATTTTTAACAATTGCCGTTCTAAATCCTTCTTTTTTTAATCTATAATTTGTAGATGGTGTAGCATAAAAACCCCAATCTTTTTTTACGATATCATATTTTTTTTTATCTTTTGTGATAAAACTTATAAGTTCGTTATCATTTAAAGAAATATTTCCTACATCTTTTAAAAAAATTTTTTTAAATAAGCCTACTTCAAATTTTCTTGGTTTTTTTTTTAATTTAAATTTCATCTTTTTTCCAATTCCAATCTTTAATTAAAAACTTTTTAATCTTCCAAATTTTATTTTCTTTTTTCCAGATAGCTTTGTTTCTAAATTTTTCTGCAATTCTTAAAAAGTGATTTCTATTAATATTTAAATATTTGCAAAACTTATTAATCTCTTTAATTGGTATTAAGTTACCTTGTTTAGAAACAATTTGAATTGCTTTTTTTCGAGTTAATCTTTTGTTTCTAATTTCTAATGTTAAATTATCCCAAAGACGTGTAAAACCAAATTTGTACCATTTCATCCAATGGTGAACTGTTATTAAAAATTCATCATCAATATCAGCATAAGAATAAAAACCTGTTTTAGGTTTCGATGCGGATGTAAAACCAAATTTTTTAGATATTTTAAAAATTTTATCTGGATCCCATTTAAAATAGTAGCCTAAGAATATTTCTTGTATTTTATTTTTTTTAACTTCCTTGTCTGTAGGCCAGCTATATGGAGCTAAATCTTTTAATTTCATATCCTTATCAACCCAATCTTTTGCTGTCGTTCCGTGGGTTACTCCATAAAGTTTTTTCCATCTTCTGTTCATTCTTTCGTTCTCAAGATATTTTTCATTTCCACCATATTCTGCTGCTGAATTCTCTCCCCAAATTACTAGGGGTATTTTAAATTTTATTGCTAAATTAATTGGTATCGAATGAATAGCCATATGCATTGGTATTAGTGGATTTCCGTACTTTTCAAATGATTTTAAAATAAATTTTTTTTCTATTTCTGGATTGATAGTGAAATCTATATGGTCAACTCCTAAATTAATTAAGTTTCTTAAATTTTTTTGTCCTATTGTGTTTCTAGCTGGTGTATTCCAAGTTACACATAGTGGCTTAAGCTTATACTTTAAAGCAGTAATAACCTGCCATGTGCTGTCCTTTCCGCCACTTACTGGTATTAAACAGTCATATTTATTATTTTTTCTTTTATTATTAATTATTTTAAGAAATTCATTTTTTCTTGTATTCCAATTTATTTTCGTATCTTTTTGATAAGAAAAATTGCACGCAGAACATATTCCATTTTTATTAATTACAATTCTTGGTCTGGTATTGGGAAGTATACAGTGCTTACAATATTCTAATTTTATTTTTTTTGGCATAAAATTCTTAGATCCCCTCCCCCAAATTTTTCTTTGAAATATTTTACCTTTGCAAATGGTTTGTCAAAATCTGTTTTGAAACCTCCGTTAAGTTGCTTAAAATTTTTAAAGCCACACTTTTTTAAAACATTGATAATACTTTTATACGTATGGTGCCTGTATTGTACGGTTAGGTTATCTGAAAAATGATAACTTTTATTTATTCCTAAATTTTTCCATATAATATTAAAAATTTTGTTTCTTTCTATTTGTCTAAGAATTCTTTGAGACATGTCTGTTACTAGATCTCTTATGCCACCAGAACCATCAGTATAAACCCAAAAATAGGCATTTTTATTTAATATTCTTGCCGCTTCCTTATAACATTTTATCTCATCATCTAAGTGATGAAACACTCCATTTTGGATAGCAAAATCAAATGTACTGCTCTTAATTTCTGTTCTATAAATATTTTTCACTTTAAAATTAATTTTTTTTTTATCTAATTTTAAATATTTAATAATTTTATTAGAATATTGAATATTTTTTTTACCAAAGTCTATGCCATAGCAATATTTTGCACCATTTTTATAACATGCTACAAGGAAATTTCCATGACCACATCCTAAATCTACAACCTTTTTATCTTTTATAATATTTTTTAAATTATTTATTTTTATTCTGTAAAGATACCTGTCTATTCTATTGTCTTTGTACTGTTGTAAGTTATATCTGCTCCAAAGTTGTTGAAAAATATGCTTATGATATTTTTCTTGTTTATAAACATGATTTATTTTATTTTTTTTCTTAAATACAAAATTTTTATTTTGCAGGTTTAAGTATTTTTTTAATAATTTTTTTGTTTTTAATTTAGGATTTTGATTTGAGTTACTAAAGATAATTTTTTCTAAACTCATATTAAGTTTCAAAGTTTGTAAAATAAATTTATCTAGATTTTTTTTATCTAAAGTTAAAGAATTTGAAACAAGTTCAATTTTTTTTATTAGATTTTTAATATCTTTCATAATTATCCAAAAATTGTTTACAGGTTAAAAATGTAAATATAAATTTACTTAATCTATTATCTTTAAGTCCACTTTTAAGTAATTTTTCCATTTTTTCTTTATTCACATACTCAAATATCTCGGAGTCTTCTTTTAAATAATTAGTTATTTGTGGATCAGAGAAATCTACTAGGGTATCTATAGAACAATTAAAACCTTTTTTTTGATAATCAAGTCTCACTTCATCAATTAAAATATCTTTCATTGAGTTTCTTAACAAATATTTTCCATAACCTTTTTGGATTAATAAATCAGGAGGTATTGAAAAACAAAAGTTTACAAGATCTTTATCAAGGTATGGAGACCTGTTTTCAACCGAATTGCACATTGCATTTAAATCCTCATTGTGAAGTATTGAAGGGGTAATTTCGTGAAATAGTTCATTTAACCTTCTATTAGAAAAAAGATCTGTTTTATAATCCTCTTCATTAAACTGATACTGCTCTGGGTCAACAAGCACATGACAGTTTTTTAAATAACCATCGTATATATGATCTCTAGTTTTATTATCTTCAATGTATAAATTAGGATTTTTTAATTTCTCATTTCTAATAAGTGGGAGAATATTTTTTTTCCATAATTCTTGATTTAAATTAAAATTATTTTCTTTTTTAATGTAATTCAGATGTAATAAAAAATGCTCATAATACCCTGTAAAAATTTCATCTGCCGCAACTCCAGAAATCGCCACTTTAATATTTTTAGAACTTATTGATCTCATTAATTTTGAGTGAATAAATTGAGATACGGTTAAAACAGGGCCATCATGATATAAAGTTAATTTTTCCAAATCTTCTATAAAATTTTTTTTATCTAATTGAATATATTCATGATCGGTCTTGAGATCATATAGTACTTTTTCAATTTTATTTTTTTCATTGTATCTTTCGTCTGTATCTATAATTGAAAAAGTGGAAATTTTTCGGTTAAGTTTTTTTACCGCAATTGATGCTAAAGCTCCCGAGTCAACTCCTCCGCTCAAGCAAAATGATACTGGTACATCTGAACGCATTCTCATTTCAGTAGATTTGATAAGAAGGTCTTGAATTTGTTTACTTGCCTCGTTAGTTGTTAATGAATTATTTATTTCTAATTTTGGTGACCAGTATTTTTTCGATGATACATTAATTTTGTCATCTATTATAAAATTAAAACTTTTTGGAAGATTTTCAATATTTTTAAAATAACTTTCATTATCTTTGAACAAACTTTTATAGCCAAAGCTTAAAAACTTATTAATTCTTTTTTTATTAATTTCAAAATTTTCACCAGATAAACATCTTATGAATTTAGTTTCAGAACCAAAAAAAAATCCATCTTTATTTTTATAATAATATAAAGGCTTTTCTCCAAATCTATCCCTAGATAAAAATAATTTTTTAGTTTTTATATTAAATATAGCAAAACTCCACATTCCCTCAAAATAATTTACGCAATTTTCTCCGTATAATTGATAATATCTGAGTAGAATTTCTGTATCGGATTGTGTTTTTAATTCTATGTTTTTTTGTTTTAGGTTTTGGGTCAACTCCCTGGCGTTATATATTTCACCATTAAAAATTATAATATCATTTTCTATTTGAAGAGGTTGATTGGATCTTTCATGTAAATCAATAATACTTAAACGTGAATGCAAAAGATTAATTCTCAATTTATTTGAAAATTCATAACATATCTGTTTTGAAAAATTCGGGCCTCTGTTTTTCATTATATCAAGAGTTTTGTTTACCCTTGTTTCAGAAATTAATTTATTTCCAATAAAACCTGCTATTCCACACATATAATTATTTTTAATTAATATTTTTAAAATTTTTTTTAATTAGCGCTTGTTCTTTTTTAATGTTTCTATTTACTTTTTTATACAAATATTTTTTCTCTGAATTAATTTTAATATCATTACTAACTCTTATCCATTTAATATCAGAATTTTTTATTCTATCACCCGCGTTTATATTTTTTTTGGACACCATACCTCTTCTCATATAATTAGATGATTTTTTTTCAGATTTTTGTAATATTTTTTTTCCATCTCCCATTAATATCTCTAATTTTCTTATATTGTTTACAAGAGATTTCATTTCAATTGGATCTGCTGAAAGCTTATGATCTCTAAAATTTGAAAAGTTTTTATCAATTGTGAAGTGCTTCTCTATTACTTTTGCTCCCAAAGCTACTGCAGCTAGAGCACTTGCGTTACCCAACGTGTGATCGGAATACCCAATTACGCAATCTTTAAAATTATCTTTAAGAGTTTTAATGGCTAATAAATTAGCCTCTTTATCTAAAACTGGGTAACTACTCACACAATGCATAATTATGAGTTTCTTGGAGATATTGTTATTCTTTTTCCAAACTCTTAATATGATTTTTTTTGATTTTTTTATAGTTTTAAGATCTGTCATACCCGTTGAAAGAAGTATTGATTTATTAAAATTAGCAATTTGCTTTATTAAAGGGTAAAAATTGCAGTCACTTGATGCGATTTTAAATATTTTTTGAATTTTGTTTAAAAAATTTGCACTTTTCCAGTCTAAAGGTGTTGAAAAAAAAATTATTTTATTTTTTTTTGAAAATATTGATAATTTTTCAAAATCATCAAAAGAAAGCTGAAATTTTTTTAATTTTTCATATCTTTTTGACTCTAATGGAGAGACAAATAAATCTGGTATAAAAGTTTGAAATTTAACTGCATCTACACCTGTTTTTTTAGCCGCCATAATTAATTTTTTTGCTCTTTTAAGACTTCCCTCATGGTTATTGCCTATTTCTGCAATTATAAAAATTTTCTTTAAATTATTTAGATTCATGATTGCAATACCTCTTTGTCAAAAAGTCTTCCTTTAATTGATTTAATTTTAATAAATTTATCAAAAGTCTTAATGAAAAAAAACTTTTTATTTTTCTTAACTTCCCCATTTTTGAAACCTTTTTTTTTAAATTTTACAATCTTACAATCATTAATAATTATTTTTTCTTTTTTTTTATTAAATGTGAAGGCACCTGGATAAGGATCGCTTATAGCTCTTACGAGATTATATATTTTTTTGCTATTCATGGTGTTCCAATTAATTCGGCCATCTTTTTCACTTCTTTGCGGGTAATATTTAGAATTTTTTAATTTTGTTAAACTAATTTTTTTATATTTTTTATTTAAAATTTTTTTTATAGCCTTATATGTTAAAACAGGGAACAACGTATTGCTAATTTCATGAACTTTTTTAATATGATATGTTTTTTTAAGTATAAATCTTTTTTTTGTTATAATTTGACCAGTGTCTATTCCAGAATTGACTTTAATAACTGAAATACCTATATATTTTTCATCATTTATTATCTGCCAATTAAGTGGGGAGCCGCCTCTATATTCTGGCAATTTACCAGCATGTAAATTTAACGTTCCATATTTTGATGAGTTTATTATGTATTTTTTTAATATATAGGGAAATCCACATAAAATATTAATATCTATTTTATTTTTTTTTATAATACTTAAATTTTTGTTATCGTTAATCTTATTTATTAATCTAAATTTAATTTTTTTTTTTTTTAAAATTTTTACGATATTTTTGTTTAAAAATTTTTTAGCTAAAAAAATATTTTTTATCAAAATATTTCTTTTTTTTGAAAGATAATTAAAAGTTTCAATTCCACGATTATTATTAAAAAAAATAGCTATATTAATTTTTTTTGACATTAAATTTAATTATTGGCAATTTAAGACTTAAAGATAGACTTATACCAGTCGATATATCTCGGATAACCATTTTCTAAGGACCACTTTGATGAATATCCAATAAGTTTAATTGCTTTTGCTGTCGATAGTGTTCCTCTTATAGGCATTAATTTGTCACGTTTTTCATATGAAACTTTTATATTTTTGAATTCTTTTTTTAAAATATTTAATAAGGTATTTATAGATCTAGATTCACCATAAGTAATATTGAAGGTTTCATTAACTGAATTTTTTGACTCTAAAACATTTACTATCCCCCCCACTAAATCTTCTATGTAGGTAAAATCAAGTTTTTCATTTCCATCTCCTTGAATTTTTATTTCGGCATTGTTTAGCGCGCTTTCAATAAAAATCTGACCCACTCTTCTACTTATACATCTTTCACCATAAAGAGCAGATGGTCTTAAAATTGTATAAGGTAGATCAAAAGTTTGGTTATATGCTTTAATTATCTTCTCAGCAGAATATTTTAGGGCTGCGTAAATTCCTAATGGTTCACATATATCGTCCTCGTTTACTTGAGGTTTTTTAAAATTACCGTAAACCATACTTGATGATAAAAAAATAAAATGCTCTATATTTTTTTTTGCATTATCCAATACATTCTCGAGCGTTCTTAAACTATGATCAAATGTAGAGTGAGGGTCTTTATTTGATCTGTTAGCATGAGAAACTGCTGCTAGATGAATAATAATTTGAGGTTTTATGCCTTCTATTGTTTGACAAAGCTTATGGTATTCCCTGGCGTCTTGTATTATCAGAGGTACTTCATTTTTTTTTAATAATTTTTGTCGCTCATTGATGATTTTCATTGCTAACTTTGGATAAGGCAGTTGATTAGTATTGTTTTCTAGTGAATATAAATTATTCACCGTCATGCCGTCGATAATATTCACATCTGCTTTTAATTCTTTTAATTTTAATGCTAAGTTATGACCTATAAATCCAGCACCACCTACAATAAGAACTTTTTTATTTTCGAGATTAATTTTTTTCATAATTGAACTTTCTTATAATGCTTTTCAAATTATTTGCTAAATATAGCAAGTCTTTTTTATTTAAATGAGGTCCCACTGGTAAAGAAATTGAATAATCGCTAATTTCAGATGCATTTAAAAAATAATCTTTTTTATAACCATATTTTTTTTTATAATAGGTCATTCTAGGAACTGGTTGTGGATAATATATACTTGTTCCAATTTTTTTTGACTTCAAATATTCAATAATTTTTAATCTTTTTTTTCTTAATTTCCCTAATAAAACAATATTCATACAATAATAACTTTGTTTAAATTTTTTATCTGTCTCATCTAATATTCTTAAATTTAAAAGATTGGAAAATTGATTTTTTAAATAATTAAAATTATTTTTTCTTTTTTTAAGAAAAAGGGGTAATTTTTTTAATTGTTCTATTCCTATAGCAGAATGTACTTCGCTCATTCTGTAATTAAAACCAAGTTCTACAGCATCATAAATTCCCGAAATTTTTCTTTCATTAAAATTTTTGTTAATGCCAAAAGCTTTTTTTAACCTAAGTTTTTTTGTAAGTTTTTTATTATTTGTAATAATCATACCGCCTTCAGCGGTTGTCATATGTTTCACTGGGTAAAAAGAAAAAACTCCTGCATCTCCAATCAATCCTGTGTGAATATTATTATATTTTGCTCCTAAAGCTAAAGCACAATCTTCTAAGACGAATATTTTCTTTTTTTTTGCAATTTTTAGAACGTCTTGCAGATTTACAGGGACACCTAAATAATGAACCACACAAATAGCTTTAGTATTTTTATTAATTTTTTTTTTTATTTTATTAATATCTATGTTTCCAGTTTTTTTATCACAATCGACAAAAATTGGTTTTGCCCCGGTTAATTCTATCGCATGGGCTGTAGCTGTATGTGTTTGAGCTGGTAAAATTACTTCATCCCCTTTCCCGATGCCAAGAGAAAAATAAATTAAATGCATACCTGCAGTGCAAGATGAGACTGAAATAGCATTTTCAGCTCTAGTAAATTTTTTAAAATCGTCCTCAAATTTTTTTGATAAAGGTCCATGAACATAAATTCCACTTTTAAGAACTTTAGTTACTAAATTAATTTCCTTATTATCAATTATGGGTTTACCAAAACTAATTGTATTCCTCATTTAAATTTTTACTTTCTCTCTTTTTTTTGATTTAAGTGATTTGTCAATTGTAAGGCATGTAGCCATGGATGCGAATACTTCATGTTTAGATATTAAATTAAATTTTTTTTTCGCTGTTATTGAATTAATAAAATTATCTAAAATTTTCACTTTATAGAAGTTATCCTTTTTAAATTTAATTTTTATTTTTTTTTTGCTAGGTGATCTCGAGGTAAATAAACTAATTTCATTATGAGATAAACTCACTGAGCCTTTGGTTCCAAATATTCTCATTTGATGATCGTGAGGCATGACTGCACCAAAATTAGAAGAAACCTTACCTGTAACACCATTTTCAAAATTAATAAGACCTGTAACATTATCCATATATTTAAATTTTGTATTAAGTGTTGATATTCGGTTTCCTAAAGCAAAAACATCTTTTGGTAAAGATTTTGTTAACCAAATCATCAAATCGATAACGTGTATTCCCCCTCCTTGCGTTACAGAATAAAAGGGGATTTTGCCTCTCCAACCATTTAATAGCTTTTGAATTCTACCATAATTATAATCTCCCTCTATATGATATATTTCACCTATTCTTTTTCTTTCTATTATTTCTTTAATTTTTTTAAATTTAGGGTGATTTCTTAATACAAAATTAGTTGAGAAATATAATTTACTTCTATTAAGTAATTTTTTTATTTTTTTATATTGACTAAAATTTTGACAAAATGGTTTCTCTATAAATATATGTTTATTTTTTGCTATGCATTTTATTGCATGTTGAAAGTGATAATTATCGTAAGAAGCTATAGAAACTAAATCTATTGATTTATCTTCGATTAAATTATTAGCATTTGTACTAAATTTACATCCTAATTTTTTTGCTAAAAAACTTAAATTCTTTTTTTTATCACAAACATAAATAAGTTTCGATTTAGGATGTTTACTCATTATTTTAGCATGTAAATTTCCTATACCTAATCCTATTACACCAGTTTTCAAAGAATTTTTTTTCATTAATATCTTTCTAAAATTTTATTCCAACTTAAAGACTCAAATTTCTTGTAGCTAATATTTTTAATTGCCTTACTTGCTTTTTTAAAGTCAGATCTAGTGTCCACTGACATATTTTTTTTTGAATAATTTTTTTTATTAAAAAAATTTTTAATTTTAAATAATTTTGAATTGTCATAGAAAAATTTAGTTATATGTTCTTTTTGTGATTTTAATTTAATTTTTGAATAATAATTCATATAAATATTCTTATTAATAATTTCAATTGATTGGCCTTTAGGAAAAGTTCTTGGGAAAACATTTGTGTAAACGTCAAATTTTCTTTTTTTTGTAAAATTAATTATATATTGAATCACTTTAGGGTCAATAAAGGGACTATCACCGCTAATTCTTAGAAAAAATTTTGTTTTTTTTTTTTTTAAAACATTAAAAAATCTTGACGCTACATTATTTAAGTTTCCTTTATAAAAATTAATTTTTTTCTTTTTACAATAATTAATGATAGGCAAATCAGAGTAATGGCTTGAAGTAGCTACAATTATTTTTTTTTTTGAAATATTAGTATTTTTTAATCTTCTTATAATTAATCCTAGTATCGGTTCATCATTTAATTTCATCAAAACTTTTCCCTTGAGTCTTTTAGAAGACATTCGTGCTTGTATTATGCAGAGCATTATAGTCTCCAATAATTAAAGTTATTTTTTATATAGTAGTCTTTATCTAACAATCCTTTAAGGTCAAAAATAAATTTTTGTTTTTTTCCAAGTATATTTTTTATTTTTTTTATATTAATTTTTTTATAGTTATCATGTGCAACTGCCAATATTAAAATATCATTTTTATTATTAACTTTTTTTTTATAATACCTTCTGAAATAAGGTGACAAATTTTTAGGATTTATTGTATAATCTTCAAAAGTTACTTCTATTTTATTGGTGCTTAAAATTTTAATTATCTCTAATACTTGACTGTTTCTTAAATCTGAACAATTCTCTTTAAAAGTCACTCCTAACACTCTAACTTTTAATTTATTTTTTTTAAGTCCATATTTTTTAATTATATTAAATAAATTTTTAACAATAAATTTAGGTATGTTCTCATTTACAGCACGTCCAGACGAAATAACTTTCGTTTCATAGCCCATTATTTTGGATTTATATGTTAAATAATATGGATCCACTCTTATACAGTGTCCACCAACTAATCCTGGTTTAAAATTTAAAAAATTCCACTTTGTATTTGATGCCTTAAGAACATCCAAGGTATCTATTTTCATTTTTGAAAATAAGAAACTCAATTCATTCATAAGTGAAATATTTAAATCTCGTTGGACATTTTCAACTATCTTGGATGCTTCGGCTGTTTTAATATCTTTGGCTACAAATAATCCAGCTGAAATTATTGATTTATAAACATGTTTAATTTTTACTAATGAGGATTTGTTTGAGGCACTTATAACTTTTTTAATCTTCTTAAGATTATATTTTTTCTCTCCAGGGCTTATTCTTTCAGGGCTATATCCAACATAAAAATCATCGTTTAATTTTAATTGAGAAAATTTTTCAATAATAGGTATGCAAATTTCTTCGGTTGCTCCAGGATAGACCGTAGATTCAAAAACTACTATGTCTTCTTTTTTTATTATTAGGCCAATATCTTTTGATGCTTTTTTAAGAAATGATAAATCTGGCTGTTTTTTTTTATTTAATGGAGTCGGAACAGTTACTACAAAAAAGTTACAATTTTTTAATTCTTTTATATTATTAGTAAAATAATAATTTGAATTTTTAACAATTTTTATATCGTTATTATAATCTTTAAAATTATTTAAGCTATTAACTCTTTCTTTATTTATATCATATCCAATAGTAGAATATTTTTTAGAAAATTCTATATACAAGGGTAATCCTACATAACCAAGACCAATAATTCCTATGGAAATATTTTTATTTTTTTTCATCTTAAGATTCTTTTTATTTTTGTGTTCTTAAAATCGTAAATCAATAAAGATTGCTTGTACTTATTATAAACCTTATTAATTTTTTTAGTTGGTAAATTGTATAGAAGGTCCATTTTTTTAAATATAAGGCCTTTTCTTTTTTTTAAATAATTATTTATCCAAAAAAAACCTTCATTTTTAAATGAACTATTTTTATCCGTAAATTGTATATTGCGTTTTTCATTATTTTTTAAATACTGATCTCTAATACTAATTAAAAAAACCTTCTTTTTTCTAGCTATCATTTCATAACCTAAAGTGGAGTCCACTGCTACGATTAAATTTGAGTTATCGAGATATCTAAATTTTTCTTTGATAGTTTCATTGCTTACAAAAACTAAATTTTTACTATTATTTTTATTTAAGCTTTTAAAGAAATTAATTTCTTTTTTACTCCCATACTTTAATAATAAATAAAGTTTATAATTTTTCTTGTCACAAAAATTTAAAGTTTGTGTAAAAGCTATTTTATCTGCTTCTATAAATGTTGTTTTGAATAATTTTTTATTGTTAGAAAATTGAGATATAAAAACTATTCTATTATAATGTCTTGTAGAAATCTTATATTTATTTGATTTGATTGATCCAGAAACAATATATTTACTCTTAATAAATTTTGAATAAATTTTTTTATATTTTTCTGATAAGACAAAAAAGTAATCACATTTTAAATTCATTTTTTTTAAATTCGATAAATTTTTATTTATCTTAAAATCATTTTGAAAACTTCTAATGCCATTTTGCACAGTGATAATTTTTATTTTTTTAAAATACTTATACAATTTATAAAATGATAAGTTGTTATCAACTGCAGAGATAATAATTTTTGGTTCTACGTATCTTATATATGTGAGTGCATAACGTTTTGATAAACTATTACCTCTATATAAAAAAAAGCATTTAAATAAAATATAAAAATTTATTTCTTCAAACCGATTAAAAAAAATTGTATAAGAATTTTTTTTTAACAAGCTACACAAATAAGAGCTTGCATTGTCGTAAATCAAATAGAAATTTTTAGGAGGTGCTTTAAAAATATATTTAGCTTTAATCAATTTTAAATATTTTAACATGAGTAATGAAGATACTAAAAATTATTGGAAGTTTTGTTAATTTTTTTAAATTCCGCATAAGTACCAATATCTGTCCAATTCTCATATGCTGGAAATATGAGTGCCTTTTTTCTTTTTTTTATCAAAATTTTAAATAATTCAGGCATATCAATCTTAATATTTTTTTTTAAATATTTTAAAATTTTTGGATTAAATATATATATACCAGCGTTTACATAATATCTTTTTACTGGCTTTTCTTTAAAACCATTTATTCTTGAGCCAATTGTATTAACTACTCCAAATGGATTATCAACTTTATGATCTCTTACGGCCATTGTAGCGAATGCTTTTTTTTTATTATGAAAATTTAGCATTTCTTGAATATTTATTTTATGTAATAAATCGCCATTACATACTATTATAGGTTTATTAATTTTATTTACTACAAACGCGAGTGAACCAGCTGTTCCCAGTGGTTTCTTCTCTTTTATGTATTTTATGTTTACACCAACATCAGATCCATCTTTGAAATAATTCTTAATTTTATTAGCTAAATAACCAATTGTTATATAAAAATTAACAAATCCCTCACTGTTAAAGTTTTTTATTATATGTTCTAAAATTGGTTTATTTTTATAATTTAACATTGGTTTAGGCATTTTAAGAGTTAACGGTCTTAATCTTTTTCCATATCCACCAGCCATAATAATTACTAAATTTTGATTTTTTATATTTGAAATAACATCATCGCTTAAATGTAATCCTTGAAAAATCCCTTTACTATTTACAATTGGTAGATGTAAAATTTTTTTATCCTCCATTATTCTTTTTACAGATTCTCTACTTGTGTTGGGTGTAACTGTGGTGCTTTTCTTTCTTAAAATTTTCTCAACACTTTTATCTAAAGATATTTTTCTAATAAAACCTCTCCTAATATCACCATCAGTGATTACGCCTAGGTATTTCTTTTGTTTATTTAAAACTATGACTATTTGTAAAGCAGATTTATTCAAATTTATAATTGCTTCTTTTATTGACTGATCCTTATTTATGCATATCTTTTTTATCAAAAAGTTACGATTTTTATATCTAGAGTCTTTCCATTGTCTGAAGTAATTTGATTTTAATTTGTTGCTCATATTTTTTTTCTTTTTTTTAAATTTTTCCCAATGAGCTTTGTATTGTTTGGTAGATTTTTTGTCACTACTGCACCAGCACCAATTATAACATTATTTCCAATTTTTAAATTATTTAGGATTATAGAGCCCATGCCTATTAAACAATTTGTTCCTATTGCGCAATTACCAGCAATTTTTACTCCAAGTGAAATATTGCAAAAAGATCCAATTGTAGTGTCATGTGAAATTATGCTATTACTATTTATTAAACAAAACTTGCCAACTTTTACATCAGATTTAATCAAAACATTTTCCGTAATAACTACACCTTTACCCAATCTTACTTTTTTTTCTGAAACATTGGCGGTCTTATGAATTAAATTTATAAATTTAATTTTTTTTAATAAAAGTTCTTTAAATAATTTTGGATACCAATCGTGAGAAAAATTTCCAATTCCATTAACAAAGTATAAATTTTTTATTTTTTTTAATTTTGGAATATCTTTATCTTTAAAATATGATTTGTTTTTTTCTTTAGATAAATATCCATAAAATTTAATGTTTTGATTAAATAAATTTAAGGAATTTTTTAGATATTTAGCAAAAGATCCCGACCCTATTATAACAATTTTTTTATTCATATTTTAATTTTAAAATTTTTTCGTAGATATATTGGCTTGGCGAACCTACTTTTTTGTGCATATCAAAAATATTATTTTTAAGTACAATCTTATAATTTTTTAATTTAATTTTTTGTAGAATTTTTAAAATTTTTTTTTCTGATTTTTCTACAAAAAAAACATTTCTATTAGCTTGTCTTCCTAACTGTCTAGGTAATATACTGATGGAAGGTTTTGAAAAAAAAGAAGATTCTATAATTCCACTTGACGAATTACCAATCATAAATTTTGAATTTTGAATTGCATTTAAATATTTTTTTCCACCTAGGTTGTGAAAAAAATAACAGTTTTTATATTTTTCACTTGCGTCTAATAAAATTTTATTTATCTTTATCCCGAATTGATCATGGCTTGCTGAAGTAAAGATAAAATTTATTTTTTTTAATTTTTTAACAAGAGAAATAAATAAATGTACTGTTTCTAAATTTTTTTCAATAGTTTCTTTTGTAGAATGAACAGATGCTAAACAATAACTTTTATATTTTTTAAAATAGTTTTTTCTGCTTATTTGCTTTAAATTATCAAGAGCTAGGGAACCAATAACATGTATATCATCTTTTTTTATCTTAAAGTTTTGTAATTTTTTTTTGTGTTTTTCTGTTTTGCAAAAATGTAATTTTGAAATTAAAGATATCATATTTCTATATTTTTCATCATTAGAACCTAAAGAAGTATCTCCACCAGAAATATGGACAATGGGCATTTTCATTAAATTAGCCATATTGCTTGCACAAAAAGCTTCGTATCTATCTCCTAAAACCAATAAAATGAATTTTTTTTCTTTCCTAAAGATATTTATTAATTCTTCGCTTAATTTGAGAAATGATTTCTCGATTGTGCCTAAGTCGGCTCTCTTAGAATAATTTTTTATTTTTTTAATAAATTTAAATTTATCATCTATTATTGCATTTATTGTATTACCGTAAGATCTATCATTATGTCCTCCACACACGACTATCTTCAAGTTAAAATTATTTTTTTTTTTTATTATTTTTAATAATGGTTTTATTAAATAATACTCCGATCTTGAGGAA
>Ga0209425_10001894_pt1 | contig 24021 bp, 52 predicted proteins | sample COG_05_FD_184749 | JGI IMG/M metagenome (GOLD analysis project Ga0209425, IMG submission 184749) | Pelagic Microbial community sample from North Sea - COGITO 998_met_05 (SPAdes) (version 2) | ecosystem: Environmental > Aquatic > Marine > Neritic zone/Coastal water | place: Helgoland, sampling...
AAAGTCGTTTTCAAACAAGTACTCTAAATTCTCTTGTGTGTCGTCTTCCAAATATGTAAAGTCGTCACACACCTTAGTCTCGCCTGTATCCTCATTTGTAATAGCCAACCTAATGCAACTGTTACTGTTGCCCCAAGTTGCGCCTGCCTCACTGTGTGTTATTGTGTAAGTGTACATAGTTTGCCCTTTTTCCTAATTGTTATATACATTATAGCCTCGTTTTATTCAAAAGTCAACCCCTAAATGCAAATAAATTAAAATAAAAAAATGGTAAAAAAGAGGTTGACAAACCAAAATTTATATGTTATAATAAACTACGCTCCCGATGCCTGCAATTCCGCAAAAAAATCCTCAACAATAACAATGACTTAGGTGAAAAGACACACACTTGTTCGCAAATTCCTCAACAATAACAAGAGGTTAGCATGAACGAACGCAAAAGACATTTTATAATACGCAGATACAAAAGAACAAGAGGTTGGTTTGCTGCAGCGCAAAGGTGAAAAACACAATAAAAACAAAGACTTAGCAGAGGCGAACACACAAACTCCAAAAAAAGTCAGCAATTTCAAAGGGTTAGCCATAGAGCAGAGCGTTAAGAGTCAGGCGCTCTAAGAAGGTTCAGGTTACATAGTAGTAAAAGGTTCAGGTAGTCTTAGGCACTAGTACAAAGGTGAACAGAGGCCAGAGGCCTCTCAGGGTGGCCTCAGCGAATAGGCGCTTTTAAGGCACCGTACAGGGCCCTTAGATCAGGCTTAATCAGCCTCTCTCGTAAGGAAACTACGGTGAGATTCACATTTAATACCGTTTTGAACTGTAAAAAAATTTGGTTGACAGGTGGTGACGAGAGGCATAGTTCAAATACTCTTAGAACCCCATATCCTTCTTATATTGCTCTGCAGGTGTGAGTTCTCTCTTCACAGTATGCTCAGTCTCTGTCTGTTGCAGAGTGCGAGGACTACTCTGCTTCTGCCATATGTGCTCGTGCTCTCTACGGAACCTTGCTATACGATCCTTAAGCCGTTGTATATTCTGTTCTATTCTGTCCATACTATATTTATCGACCCCTCTAGAACCATGGGTACACGCAGCGGGGCCTATGACAGCTCTGTTCTAGTGTGGTTCGTGCAGCGGGGCCAATAGGGGTACAAGGGTTATTCACGGTCAATTAGGGTGTATAACACAATCGCAACCACTATCACACTCAATATAACGATTGCATCAGTTGAATAGAAGACGTCACAGTCTAAGAAGCAATGAGTGTTCATTTATTGCGTGTGAGCAAGTCTAATACAGTTGCCAATTCGTATATGCTCTTATCCAGGATCAATAGTGTGGTTTCGTCTTGTGTCAGTGTCTTTTCGTTGTAGAGCATACGGATTCTAACCTTTAGATACTTTACGGGGTCAGTTAGAGTCTTTGGTCTACGAGGGACACTTGGCATTAGTAGCTCTGCTGTCTAATATCTTGTTCGATTATACTCTGTTCCCAATAGTAACTGTTTAGAGCAATCGAGGCATCAAGACAGTTTGATACTCCCCAAAGTAAGAAGCCAACTCCTGCTAAGAATATGCCTATGTTAGATAATATGTTCATGTGTTCTCCTTCGTTATGCGAAAAATTTTTTTAGACCCACTTCGTGGCTTTAGAGGCTCTACTTGAATTGATTGCTGCCACATTTCACTTGGTTGTCGTCTGTTAGTAGGCCGCACTTGCCTGCATCTCTTATACGGGCTCGTCTTAGGTTATGAATATGTCTTTCAAGCTCTGATATTCTTCTCTCAAGCTCTCTTATACGGATTTGTTCTTGGGTTTCCCTGTTGATATCATCACAATTATAAGTGGGTGGATCTGTTAGTACAACGGTTCCTGGCTTTACATTGTTTGAACATCTAGGCTTAGATTTGGCCTGTTGTTTGGCCCACCATTCTTTACCTATTGTCTGTAGGCACATATCATATGGAATAGCCAAATGTAAACAGGGATCTTCACCTTCACCTGTTCGTACAGGAAACGGATTTTCTTCACCTTTGGGATCAGTTCTAAGAAAGTTCTCAAAGTCGTCACATTTCTCAAGTTGATCTTTTGATGCTAATGGATCATCGCAGGTAAATGCTTGACTTGTTTGGGCAGGAGCACTCATCATAAACAGAGCCACTCCAATCGTTGCTAGGGATGGTAAGGTAGTGTTCCGTATCATGTGCAGGTTCCTCCTATGCTCTACGGGGTGGTTCTGGGTCATCATCGTCATTAGATGCCTCAGGTTCTGTGTAATCTTTGTCTATTAGTTTGAGCCCTTTCTTATTGGGCTGATCATTTGTCCACACAAGAGCTGGCTTGGGTGGTGTTGCCTTTACATCTACTTTGATCTTAAAGGTTTTAGTTCCGTCTTCGCTTTCTATTTCTTCAATGTCTGTACTTGTATTGAAGTATTCAAGACCCAATCGATCACTTAGACTTTCCATGATGTCCTGCATTTCATCTGCTGATTCTTGGCTCATCTGGGCATCTACTGTTATCTGTGCCCATGTAAAAACAGCCGCAAGTTCATCTAGGGTGATTTGGTCTAGTACATAACGATCGGGTGGATCGGGTGGTAGGGTGTTATCACTGTCTGCCATTTTGTTATATCTCTTTTTAATCCGAGTCATTTGTGGTAGTAATATTTACGTCTAAGGGTTGGTTATTTTTAAAGAAGTGGCTAACGGATCTGCTTCTGCTAGGCCACATAACAAAGAGTCTTCATTATAATGTTTAAGGAACTGTCCTTCCATCTCTTTGTATTCACTCCAAAGTTCTCCGGGGCTCATACGATGATAACCACGCCACCCATCACTGAGCTTGTCTGCTAGGTATTCAAGGTCTTTGTATTTGACAGCGTCATCAACGATGATAGTACAATCTAAGGCAACCAATCGCTCTGCTATAACATAGTGGGTCAGTTCGTTACCTTGAGTGTCTGTGCCTACTATGCTGTCGTCTTCAATCTGTTTTGGATCTTCCATTGCCACCTCCTAGTTAGCCACGTCTTGGTGTTCAGCATAAACACCTCGCTTTTCGTCCACACGAGCCTGTTCTGCTTCTTCTTCCATTTGCTCTTCGATCCACTCTCTAGCATTCTCTACCAGTTCAAATGTGTCGTCTAGTGTCTGGAATAGCTCTGGTGTGTCTTCTAATGAGCAAGTGCCCTTGACAACCTGTTCACAGTATTCACCTAGGCCTTCCATGTAATCATCATCACCATTGTCGTAAATACCTGCAAAATCCATACCAGGCTCATGATAGTCTGCTGTCAAACTACAACCGTCCATATCATCTAAGAAGGCATCATATGCTTGAATGGGTGGTGCCCATGCTGATTCAAACCATCCTGAAATCTGTGCAGTACCGTCACCATTGTCTGTGAACTCTAGTCCTACATCCTTAGGGTCAACGTCCCATTTAGTACCCCAGTTCTGAACACGCCAATCATACCAGTTGTCAAAGCCGTCTACGAGTGGCTGTGGAGTGCCTTCTTTAGGGCTAGGAGATGTCGTATCATCTAGCTCTTTAGGCATAGGCTTCATTGCATTTAATAGCCCTGAACCTTCTCTGTTCGCTTCGTCCCATAGGGTCTTGACTGTTTCTGTTGAACCCTGTATGTTTATTGAATTATTACACCAATTTGGCATATCGCCCTCCTTTTGTTTAACTTACTCTTATATAATAGCACCTATTAGAGATAAAATCAACCTCTAATATGCCAATTACACACCTATCGCTTGAAGTCTTTCGCTTATTTCAGTTCTTTCGTCCTCAGGCAAGTAATCCCAATATTCATTTAGGATATTAAAAGCCACTTCATACCTGTCCTCGCTCTTGTTATGCGGGTTCACAGGATCTTGTATCCAAGCTCTTTTGGTCTTAACAATATCCATCGCTTCTTGATTATCATAGTCATCACCATAAAATTCAAAGTCTTCGTTCCATGAACTAATGAAATTGAGGTATTCAGTAATATGATCGTAGTCGTCTCCTAACCAATCAAATTCATTAGACTCGATATATTCTATAAGATCTCCTTCTTTCATTGCGAGAAGTTCTTTATATATCTTGTCGTTCTTTATCGAATATCCATTTGGAATAAATTGTATGCAACCATAGAACCTATTGTCCTCTTGACCTAGTTTTAATTGTTTTGGATTACCTTCAAAGTCAGCATAGGAATCACCTGGTGACATATCCATAGTGGCTAGTAGGTATCTCATTCTCTGAGCTGAACCTTTATAAAAGTCCATATTATTATATCCTGCATCGCCAACATCTAAGTCGACAAAGTATTTTTCTATTATATCTGATGAGTTTATCTGTAGTGCCATTTTGCCCTCCGGTTCTTGTTATTGTTAAAAAGAAAAACTTGGCGTTCTAATCTCGGTATGCATCTGTTTTAATTAGATACCTTAGCTCACCCTTATCAATTGCCTTTGTAAGTACCATAAATGGCTTTTAGGTCTCGGCCTGCAAATAGTTCAACCTAATAATTTAACTTACCCTTATCATTCACCTCTGTGAGTACCAAGTTTTTCTTAATCTCTTATTATATACAGTATACGATCTTTCTATGACAATGTCAACCTCTTATTGTCCAATTAGTTCAACTTTGATAATAAGGTAGTCTTCCATTGTTGGACTTATTAATGATTTGGCTATTGTTTCAACTTCATCTGGTTTACATTCTAAGGTATACTTCAACCCTATCCGCATATCAACCTCTACATCGAATCCTAAAGATTTTAATTCTTTATTTTTATCTTCACTAGACTTAAGGTGTACACCTTCTTTTAGGCTAGTAATTATAACGTATGACTGTTTCATTTTATTGTCCAAAAGTAAAAAGAAAGGATGACAGGAATAGTTTCAAAACGATTACATCGCCCCCGGTTCAAACCGGCCTCACCTTACCTATCTAACGACATCCTTTGCCGGGCATACTGCCATCAAGCCTGATTTTTGAGGGTGTTATCCCTCTTCTCATCGTAGGGTTCTGCTATCCCCTACTAGGTGCTATCAACACCACGTCTGTTAATTCCTTTTGGTGATCCCTAAGAGATTCGAACTCCTGACCTCCAGTTCCGCAAACTGGCGCTCTATCCGGCTGAGCTAAGGGACCATTTCTTAATTGCATCTACTACCTCTGTTCATAGGATCAATAGCATCTGTCAAACAGTTTATCAGCGACTCGCTTAGGCCTGCTTTAGATGTGCTAGACCCTGTTAGATATTTGATTGAACTACCTGTCCTAGCGATGTCATGTCCTTTCATGCAACCTGAAACAGTGATACAGACAATTAAAAGAGTAAATATTTTTTTCATAATTAGAGCCTACTGTAGGTTCGTTGTTTCTTAATATCCCATTTCTCAATGACAGCGTCACCGTACTCATCTTCATCAATGACAATATAAGCCACAGTCTTTAAGACCCTTGCATATCTCCAACCACTGTCGTTCACAGGATTATTACTGACATAGACCCTATGTGGCCAACCGTCTAATGCACCAAACCCACCTTTGTTGGAAGAGTATTCAAAAAGGTTATTGTTCTCCTTAAGATTAAAACAACCTATAATAGATCCGTCTCCGTGACTAAATCCAACTGAGTTTGGTGCAAATGCCATATCTAGCTCCCTGTTACCAATTCTAATGTGCCGTCGTCTTGCATATGGAAACCTTCAACAAAGTAATGCCAGTCGCCGTTATTCTCTTTGGCCTGTTGAAAGCAATCCTCAGCGGCCGCCCAAAGACCACCTAATGTGCCGTCCTTTGCAATAGAGTTGAACGTCACCCATTCAACGTCATCAAAGGAATCACCCATGCGATCGATGATCTTATAGGTAACCTTTCTAGGCTTGTCTGTGAAAATTTTGAAGTCTAAAGGCTTACAGCCTCTTAGGTCCAAATCAAATACAGTTTCATAACCTAGTTCTGCTTTTAGGTTATCGTAATGATTGCGTTCTTGGATGAAAGTATCTTGTGACATATAAGCCTCCATGTCGTTGTTTCTAATTATGTTTATACTATAGCACCGTCTTAGAAGAAAGTCAACCTTTATTTTACCAAATTAACAAATAAATCCTTGTAAGGTTCCGGTTCCGTCTTCTAAATACCACCCATGTCCTCTAGGGTCTGTCCAACTGTGATTTGATATCTGTTCTCTTAGTTCTTCTGCTCTTTCGGAACATGACATAACAATCTCTTCATTGGTTGTGCCTTGAGGCTCATAGTCAAATGATCTATATTCTAGTTCACCTGTGAATAGCAGGATTAGGATTATGCCTTTCAGATAGCCCCCATCAAAATAAGTCTTGCATGGCGTGGTGAATAGTTATTGATACATATCCATTTAACCAAAGCCTTCCTATGTTCCCAAAGTATTACTTCATCCATTTAGATAGCCTCCGGATCTGCACCTGACATTAGATGCATTTTCTTAATGATAACTTCAACTTCGTTCTCTGATAAGAAGCCTTTTACAGTATCACCTTCTTGAGTAATACCTGGCATCTCTACTTGAACATCGTCCTTCATCACCGCAATCTCATATAAACCTTGCTTACCACCATAGGAGAAATCACTCTGTACAATTGACAGTTCATAGTCTCCAAACATCAACAAAGATTGAATGCCTTTAGGCATCTTTGTTTCTTTAAATTTTATATTTTCAAACTTCATTATATTATCTCCACTTGATATCCGTATGCCCAATGACCGTTGTCTAGATCAAATGTGCATCTGTCTTTATCTTCTAAGAAAATCTTCGGCATATCAATACCGTACTTCTCGCCATTCTTGCATAGCTCGATTCCTGTAACCTTTGCCACTCCGTGATTACTGTTGACCTTAGTGCCAACCATTATATATTGTCTTTTCATTAGTAGTCCTCCTCATCCATTTCTTGTTGATATTCACAGTCGGAGCAAAGATGCCCTGCCATTCCGTCTGCCACTTCATCACATTGCTCACAGTAATGTTCTTCATTATCTTCGTAACTGAACATATCAACTTGGTTATCTTTAGTTTCTAGTTCAGGATCGGCTAAGATGAATTCTATAGTTTGGTCTATTGATGATTCAATTGCTAGTTGGAATGAGTCACCATTATAATTACCGCTATAGAGACGACCCATTGTCATTGGGTGGATTTTTTCGTAGGTGTCACCGTCTATAGCACCATAGGCTCTTAACATATTTACAGCCCCGGAACTATTATTGCCCATTCCATTATTATAAAGCTCGTGTCCTAGTCGGCTAACACAACGAATCAATTCGCCTGCTACCTTATTTGAATTGCCCATTGCAGGCATAAGCCCTACCAAACGATCATAATCTACTTGGTATTTGCCATTTTGTGACCAGTAAGTATTTTCCATGTATTGCCCTTTTTAAGTTAATTTCTTATTATATACAGTATACGATCTTTCTATCGTAAAGTCAACCTCTTATTTGCCAAAAACTTGTTTTTCAGCTTGTTTCATTAACTCTGAATCGCCTTTGTCTAAAACTTCTAACAAGGCTTTCATTTCTGGAATGTAAACCTTTGCGAAACTAGGATCATTTTCTTTGATGTCTTTACTATTGCTAATGATATCAGCCAACTTAATAGTTTGAGCATCGGCACTTGCCTTAGCCAAGTGAGCCCTATCTAAAGCCTTTCTTACCGCTCTATTACCGTCTTCCGGCTTTGACACATCAGTCAACTCATTTACCAAGTCAGCAATGATAACTCCAAAATTTACAACGACATCGTCGTAGGTAGCCTCAGTGTCTTCAATAACATCGTGCAAGATAGCCGCGGCCACCATTGCATTGGTGTGAGGAACAGTCCTCACAATTTGAGAAACTTCGATAGGGTGAACAATGTAAGGCTCACCACTATATTTTCTTTTCTGTGGACCATGTGCTTGAACGGCAAACTGTTCTGCCTTTTCAATTATATCTTTCATCTTGTTCCTCTATAAATTTATTCTTATGTTTTGCCTTACGAAACGAATCTGCATTCTTTGTCTTATCACGAAATGTCTTTTCGTGAAATGGACTAGACGGATCCATCATTTCTTTAGCGACAAAGTTTCTTATCTTTGGTGCTTGTGGCTTTCTAATTTTCTTTGACATTACCTTCAACCACTTCAAAATTTACATTGTCTAACCATCTCCATTCGCCTGTCTTTAGACTTTGGATTGGTGTTTTAGGTGCCCAATTTTCAAAACTTTGAATACCTATATCTTTAAGGGTAAGAACTTTCCATTCTGTTCCGTGTTCACGGATCCTGTTCTTACCGTGTCCTGTTTTACCCTTCAAAATAAGCATAGTCAACTCCTCATTGTCTATACAGTATACGATCTTTCTATTTGAATGTCAACCTAAAAAATGCCAAAAAAAAAGGCTATGAAATCTCATAGCCTCTTTTAATATCGTTAGATGATGCTATTAAGCGAACATCTTTGCACGACTACCGTTAACGTCACGAGCCGAAACAGAATACTTTGCAGTACCTTTTGAGCTCTTAGTAACCTTAACGTTCAAACCAGCTGAACGGAATTCGCTCATTCTTGCCGGCAACTTTTGAATACCGAATCTTGCAGATGCATCAGCGGCAGTCATTGACTTTCCAGTACCTCTAAGGTAGTTTTCTAAGAAAGCCTTTTGGTTTGTTTTAATTGTAGTAAATGACATTTTTTATCCTTATCTAGATTATTAAAAATATGAATTAGGATTCTGCCTAACTCACTTGTATATTATACAAGAAAATACAATAAAGTCAACGGTTTATTTTACCAATTAATCTTTGTCTTCCCATATAACAGTATCCACGTCCCAAATGTCACTAAATGGAACAACGAATTTCTTCTTACTCTTTTCATCTAATACCTCTACGAGTTCTTTTTCAGTATCTCGAGTGGTAATAGCACCCCAACTTTCGTACATACCTAATCCTTTTAATGGTACATCACTCAGTCCGGGAATTCGATCAAACTCATCTAAAACTTGTTCTGTCCTAAATTTACAGGCATAAGACTGGCCCGGGGTAATGTCTCTAATATCCATTATCGACGCTCCACTTCTACAAGTCTACGAGCTTTACCACTATAAGCAGAAGCAGATACTCCCACCAACTGACACCCTTTGTCCAAAGCACTATGCTCTGAAAGGGCCATTACATTCCCTTGGAATTTTCCGTCGTAATAAACAGAATATTGATGAAACATTTTCTACTCCTTTGTGGCTTCTTGAATAACCAAAGCACCGTTATGAATTCCTTGTTTTCCCATTTCAAGCATTCCGTCAACATCACCTGGATTCATATATAGGTATGCCGCTCCTGCTCCAATGACAAAGAATAATACTGCCTTAATCATATTTGCCTCCTTTAGTTTCTATTATAATAACATTAAACATTTAATTTGTCAATTCTAATTCTGCCAAATGTCTACATCTGCCTCTAAATTGAAATCCTGGACAGGTGCAAGTGGACTTGCCAAATTCTTTTACTACCTTATACTCGTTACCTTTCGAACCAATAATAGTCTTTTCAATTCTATCACTAGGTGGTTCAGTATAATCAACAGGCAAATCATTAACTTCTACAATTCGATCTCGCTGAATAACTCTTACTGAAAACCAATCTTGTCCAGTAGTCAAACCAACTTCGTTAGGCTTGTACCATTTCTCATAAACTACGGTACCTGTATAATAATTGAACTCATTAGACACTGAGCTGACCCCAGGAGCATATCTGTCACGGTAAGGATACATACCATTCTTAACTTTGATAGAAACGGTTGTTCCTTCTTTCAATATATCACTCATAGATAGGCCATCCTCTGTGTTTAGGTTTGAGCAACGAATAGACGTGCTTGACCCGTTCATTATATGACGACTCGTTATAGGCTAGATTTTTTAGATGTCGTTCCCAAATAGCTCTGTATAAAGGATCGATATCCGGATTATCACGAAGCAGACGCCCAATGGCATCTGCTCTTTGAATTTGTCTAGCTTCGGAAAACGGTCCCATCTAAGCCTCTTGTCCTAGCCCTAACTTGGTAAGCAAGGATGCAGTAACACGCCATTGGATACCACTTTTGGATTTTACAATTATTGTCTTAGGATTGACCTTTGTGATAACGCCAGTAACCAGCTCTCCTCGTTTGCCAGTAAATGATACCACATCACCAACCATAAACATACGAGCCGTCTGTTTGGCTAGGTGTGTTCGTTTGAGCTTAATTGCCTCTACCACTTGGTTAAGCTCATTCATATCCATTTGGTAGATAAGTTCTACGGATTTAGTTACGATATTTGTCATTTTATGCCTCTTCATTTGCCTTATTGTCTTTACAGTATAACCTCATTTGTATCAAAGGTCAACCTCTTATTTGCCATTTTCTTCATACCATTTCATTATTTCAACTTCGCCATTTTTATCTTTCTTTGATCTAAGAAAGCCTTGTGCAATTAAATTATCAATAATTGATTCAGTAATACTGAAGGCGATGCTTTTTCGCATTAGGAAATAGGTAACCACAGACCCTAATACATAGGTTAATGCCAACCACACTTCTACCATCATGCCGGTTCGTATCGCTTGAATGATCTAATAGGGCTACGGTCTCTTTCTGGTCCTTGCCTTACTACGACATTGATGCCTTTTGCCTTCATTGCTCTAATGTAGGTTCCCGCGTCTTTATCTTCTTCAAGATATGCTGTCTTGCCTTTGATATAAGAAAAGTCTGTAATATCTGCTTCGATACCTAACATTTTCAAATCCGAAAGTTTTACAGCCAACCATCCGTGACCGGGGTCCGAATGTCCAACTCTTACTACTTCAGCCATTATGCTGTCTCCTTACTTTTATATATTGTTGAATTATAATTCACAGTTTCGTATCCAGTTGGACACATCTCTGCTTCAAAGTCTGCGACCTCTTTCTTTTTCTTTTGGATCATTTCCCAGATAATCAGCTGTCTACCAAAGTCATCAAGGTCTAATGACTTCTCCAAAATTTCGATATCGTTTAATATATCATTCATCATTTAAGCCGCCATCTTTGTTGCGGTGTTCTGTAGGAAGTAGGGCTTGTTCCAACGTCCTACGTTGATGTCTGTATAATGTGAACGATGGAAATAGTCTGTCATCGCATCATCATTATTAAAATAGTCTGGGCCTTTCATTGCGGCCAATAGTTCTGTAAGGAAAGCCTTTGCTTTACCTTGATATTGGGTGGCAATGTGATAGGTATTGACTTGAATATAACCATCACCGTGTGAATAGTCTTTGAAGTCAATTGCTCCGCTTTGGAGTGTTACTACCAAACTCATGTGATGACGGATTGAAATAGAACCTTTCATTCCGTATTTGGAAAGCACCTTCTTAATCTGTGGTGCTAATTTTGCCTTGTCTGCCTGTGATACATATGCCATTTTGTGCCTCTTTGTTATATTGTTTCCTTATTGTCTTTACAGTATACGATCTTTATAATGTAAAGTCAACCTTTATTTTACCAAAAAGTTATTTTTTCTTCTTTGGTGGAGTTACCTTTTTCTTTTTCCTACCCCAAGATGCATATCCAGGTTCTATTCCTTCTGTTGTTTGACCAGAAGGGCATATGGTAATTTTATTACCTGCGTTCAGCCATTCGTCAATAGTCTTTTGATCTTCACTTGAGATTTGTTCTCTACTCATTTATTACTCCCTACTATATCCATGGCCCATTGTGTCCATGGTTCTGTTTCTGTGGCGTCTAACTTACTGAAAGTCACCCCATAACCTGGTGCAAGAACTTCATTTAACATAACCTCTTCTATAGTATCAAGGTCAGTTCGGTCCTCAGTATCAATCCACATTGTTCCATGTTCCCAATTAAAGGAAGGCAGTGGACGATTGTCTTTATAAAATCTTTCTTTAATTTCTACCGACGATAAAATTTCTAATCCCATATTACATACTCCAATAAGTTTCTGTTGATGGTGACATATAACCTGGAGTGTTCACCGGCTCCATAAATGTTTTAGTCTTGTCCATCAATGAAGTTTTCTTCACTGACTTCTCAATGTTCTTATGAAAGTATCCTGCTTCTGCAATCGCATAACGGAACTGTGGATCATTCACAGTCTCTAACAAGTCTGCTCTGTATCGTTTGCTCATTTTAGTAAGAGCCGCCTTGGCCGCCGACATTGTTTTATAGTATTGTCTATGGTCAGGACGGGCTACACCTGTCCGCTTATCCATCTTGCCTATAATATAAGTTGAACTCTTTTCATAAATGTAAAACATATTTGCCTCTCTTGTTTCTAACTGTTATATACAGTATAGCCTCGTTTAACTCAGAAGTCAACCTCTTATTTGCCAAAATATAAAATAATTTGGTTGACTTTAATATATTTTGGTTATATGTTATTGATTATTCCAATGCCATGGAGTTTGGCCGGCGGCTTGTTCTTTGGCTTTCAATTCCCAATGTTTTGGATTGGATGGAGAGTAGGCAGATGAGGTCTTGCCCATTTCCCAACCGTACCAATCTTTGGCTTGCCTTTTGGCTCCAAATTTTTCATTGGGGTAAAAATTGAGGCCTTGACCGCACCCAATCTGGCGGCATTGAGCATCTCCAGAGGCCCACTTAGGGACCTTATAAGAGGTATTACTACAGGCACTAAGGCTTAGAGCAAACAGAGCTATACAGAGCGTTCTTAGGCTTACAGAGTTATTCAGGGTCATTAGGAGTCTCCTCTTGATCAGGGTGCCAATGAGTGACATCACCAGTTAAAAATCCATAGTCGTTGGCAAATATATGCATACCTTCCCATACCTTACCATCTTCGTCTTCGTAGTATCCTCTAAATTTACCGCGATGCGAGCCTACTATATTAAAATAATACCATACAGTTTCGCCTAACAACGGCATTCTATCTTCTACACTTATCCAATTAGTCGTCATAAATCTCTCTTATAATAATTAGTTTTGTGTTGAGCTTCAATTTACTCTATTATAATACTACCATTACTATCAAATGTCAACCTCTACTTAATCAATTGTAACGTGTAACGTCTAACGTTACACATGTATGTAATAAAACCGTCCCAAAGTGTTCCAAACACGCAGACCGTGCAGCGGGGTCTAGGCCGTGCAGCGGGGTCTCGTTAATTATAACCAATAGACATTAGTTCACATAAATATTAATGTACAGATGCAGTAAAGGAGGACGTTCCTATGTCTTTAAAAGCATTAACACTAAACCTCGAAGTAGGACAAGAAATTATGATAGGTTCTAACAATAAAGCAACAATAACAAAAATAGAGTTTCATGAAAAGAGCGGAGAGGTTTCGTTAAATACGACACGCGGACCACGTAAAGCATTAACATTTAAATTATGTGAACAAGAGAAGGAATTTAGCAACCCTGCAGATAAATATAGATAGATGAAGATATTAGATATAACAAATGAAAGCGACTCAGCAGTCGTTGACGAAAAGGCTAGTCGAGAGCTATGCAAAAGTTCTACTCCTAATAGTGCGTTAGGAGCAAGTAACCTTGCATCTTGTAAGAGTCAAGGCTTTCGTAGACGCGAAGGTAATAAATCACATAAACTTGGACCAAAAAGCAGTTCACGTGTTAAGATGGGCGGCAAGAAGATCAAAGGTAAAAAGTATGGCGGACCATTACCAGATTACGGATCAGGGACATGAAAATATTTGAAATAACAGAAACAATTAATACATTACCAGACAAAATAAAGCCAATAGGTATTGCAAAACCTATACCAAACGCACCTACAGGGCCAGACAAAACATTAGAAAACGGTACACGTATTGGTACAGATAAAAATGGTAACAGAACTGTAAGCAGTGGAGCAGGCAAGTACACATTCAAAGACGGAAAATTAATTGCATATGCTACTCCTAAAATCTCAGGTTACCAAGAAGTATATGATCTTAAAAATAAAGTAATTAGATTACCTACAAACACAACAGTTAAACAAACAGGACCTGACGGTAAACCTTTTGAAGTTGTTGTTGATCAATCAGCAACCTATAGCATGGATGGTAAAAACATAAGCAAGGGCAAAGTTAGTGTTAGTGCAGGAGATACCACAATGACACAAGATCCTAACACAGGCTATGGCAGTATGGAATTTGGAGCAGGCGGCTTCCCTGGAGATGCTGTTGGATATAAGAAATTTAAAGTTAGTAATGATCCTGCAGACAAAGGTAGAAGCATGTCTGATTTTAGAGACTATGAAAAACATATTAGCGTTGACCCTATTGCTAAACGTACAGGTAAGAACAATCCTGATGCAGATAAAGCAAGGATAAAAGCTAGAACTGCTAGGGCACTAAAAACAATAGAAAGGTAAAGCAATGCAGATAAATGAACTTGTAATGTTAATGGACCAGGAAAACTATTTAGAAGAAGTAGCAGGACCAGAGAAATGTTGGCCAGGCCATAAGAAGGTTGGCACACAACCAGGCACTGGTAAGAACGCAGGTAAGCGTGTAAACAAATGTAAGAAGATTGGTGAAAACGAATATTCATATGATGATGACGATGCTTTTTACGAAGACTACGGAGTGCTTTGGTTCAATGAAGATGAGATTGTAGACGAAGCAGAGTATGGTGGACGTAAAGTTAAACTTGGTAAGCCTATGCAAGGTGATGTTAAGAAGTTTAAAGTTTATGTTAAGAATCCAAAAGGTAATGTAGTTAAAGTTAACTTTGGACATGGCGGAAGTAGCGTCAAGGGCAAGGCAATGAAAATTAGAAAAAACAATCCTAAGGCACGTAAGAGTTTTAGAGCAAGACATAACTGTGACAATCCAGGACCTAGACATAAGGCTAGATACTGGTCATGCAGAAAATGGTAGAAGACGAGTACAGAGAATACGGGTACAGAGGTCTTGAAGAATTAAAGCAAGCCCAAGAAAAGATTGCTGAACTAGAAAAGGAAATTGAACATTTAAAAGCGTTATCTCATTTTGCTGAAACAAATAAAAATGAGTAATGAGGTTGAAGTACCTTTAGAACATTATATTAAGATGATAAAGGAACACGAAGAAAAGGCTTTAAGTTGGAACGAAAGACAAAAGTATTGGGAAGAATATAAAAGATTAATGTTTTGGAAGAATAGACAATGAAAATATACGAACTAAACGAATTACAAAATCCTGAAGAATTAGGACAAACCCAAGACATAATCCGTGACCTAACTTCTGATGGTATGCTACAAGCAGGCCCTCCTTATCCTAAAGAAGATGAGGCTAAAGTTAGACAGTTACAACAGTCACTTCAAGACTTAGGCTATGATGTAGGTAGCACAGGAGTCGATGGTAAGTACGGACCAAGAACTACTAGAGCAGTTAGAGCCTTTAAGACAGATTATAATTTACCTGGTAGTGGATTAGAATTTGGAAATACATCTGTTGCAAAAATACAATCAATAAAGCAAGGTACAACACCTAAAAAGAGACCAACACCAATTGATACTTCAGCTGCAGGCGGTGGAGAAATTGGTCCAATGCCAACATTTGGTGGACCTCCTTCAACAACTTCAGGACCAGTAGGTGACTTATTAGATATGATAGCTAAACCAGAATCGGGCGGCAGATATGATAGTGTATATCCTGGAAGACGTAGACCAGAAATACTTGACATGACATTAAATGAACTATATGCAGATATGCGTAAAAGAGCAAGACGTTCTGGATCAAGTGCAAGCGGACGTTATCAATATATAAGAAAGACACTTATGGGTGTTACTAAGTCTATGGGATTAGATCCTGATAATACTAAGTTCAGTTCTGAAGTACAAGATAAAATCGTAATATATCATCTAAGACTAAATCATGGATTAGATCGATGGCTTCGAGGAAAAACATCTGACGAAGCATTTCTAAAACGCCTATCTAAAACATGGGCAGGATTACCTAAAGACATGTCAGGGCGTAGTTATTACGCAGGCGATAAGATAGGCAATAAAGCAGGCATGCCTTATAAAACTGCTATGGCATCACTTCAAAATATAAGATCAGACTTAGGGTCTACCTAATGGCTGAAAGTTTAATTGATAATTATCAAGGCAAATTATTAGTTGCCCACCCTAGGTTACCAGTTGGTAATCCATTTAAAGAATCAGTTATATATGTAACACAAGATGCTGATGATGCAACAATAGGCCTTATTTTAAATTTAAATAGTCCTACTAGTGTACAGAAAATCTGCAATGAAAAAGGTATACTTTTTACAGATGGCAGACCTAAATTATTTAAAGGTGGACCTATTAATAGTTCTGTATTATTAATGTTACACAGTAACGAATGGCGATCACAACATACACACGATGCTGGACATAACTATGCAGTTAGTAGTGATACGTTTATGTTTGAAAAAATAGGAACAGGAAACTTTCCGTTATACTATAGGATCTTCGCAGGTATAACAGCTTGGCAACCTGGACAGCTACATGCAGAAGTAAACGGACAAGGACCATACACAGATAAATTAGCTTGGTTATTAGCTGAACCTAATGATGATATTATCTTTGGATCACAAGGTCAACAACAATATGTAAGTGCGTTAGAGTTGTGCGGCCAACAAATGTTAAATCAATACATATAGTATATAAATACTTTACATAGGAGACAACAGTCATGCGACTATTTGCAATACTAGTTCTTTTTTGTTCGTTGTTTTCTACAACAACATTAGCAGAAGAACCTAAAAAAGAAGATGTACCAACACCAGAGAATCACTTAGTAATATTATATACAGCTAGCCAATGCGGACCAGTTAACGATATTTCACACATGCTAAAAGACAAGTACGGAGAAATTCCTTTTGCTGTTGGAAACGGATTAGTTACTCTAGCACAAAGTGGAGCGATTGTTAAAGCTACTTTAGTATTTACAGTTAATCCAGAAACAAAAACATTCACAGTTAATGGGGTAATGCCAGATGGCAATACTTGTTTATTAATGAGTGGTAATTCCTTTGCACCAGCAGCATCTTTGTCAAAGAAAACAAAGATAAATTATAGATATGCTACTAGATATAATTTTCCCAAGTTGGATGTTTTAAATTAGTAAACTCTAATTGCTTCCTTTTACTAACTAACTCATAATAGTCTGGTTGACGAGGATTTCTTTTAGGTTTCATTATAGTTTTGTTACCCTTTGCAACATTGCAAGGTCCACAAGCCGCAACGATGTTAGTCCACTCAGTCCGTCCGCCTTTGCTTAATGGTACTACGTGATCTAAAGTTAGGTTAACTTTACTAAATCTATTGTCGCAATATTGACAAGTAAATAAGTCTCTAATATAAAGATTGGTCTTACCAAACCTAGGCTTAGTTCTACGTTTCATCATATGCTTCATCATAATTACAGCAGGCACCCTTGTTTCCCAACTAGGTGAACTTACAATCCAATCATCATACCAATCTAATACTGTTACCTTATCCATCCACAGGTAGGTAATTGCTTCTTTCCATTGTATTGCTGATAAGGGTAGGTAGCTAACGGGTTGAGCGTCAGCATTGAGTACAAGTACATCTGTCATTATTATAACTATCTTTCACTATGCTAAAATATTGTCAATATTTATTCTGAGTACTTGCCGTCAAGGCGATCTTTGAGATATTCTATAACATTTAGAATTTTTATAATTTCTGTACTGTTTTCTTCTTTGCTTTGACCAAGCTCTTCGAGATGCTCAATTAGAGCATCTCGTTCATCTGTAAGGAATTCCTTAACTGTGTGTATTTGGGGATCGTCCCATGACATTTATTTTATCCAAGCTACTCGCTTGCCTTCTTTAACTCTGCGAGCATGTTCTTCTAGTGAGCCAGGATATCTCCAAGCCCATACAGCAACCAATGCCATAAAGCCTCCGCTCCATAATACTGCATTTAGATTTGCAGTCATGTAATAAGTAAATGCTAATGTCGATGACATTACAATTACCATTGCATATTTTCCTTTAGTTGGAAATACTCTTTTCTTATTCCAGTTAGTTAAGAAGCTACCAAACCAAGGGTGGTTATATAACCACGCTTCCATCTTTGGACTGCTTTTAGCAAAAGCCCAAGCTGCAATAACTAAGAATATACTGAATGGTATTCCTGGCGTAACAAATCCTATGTAGGCTAAGCCTACGCATAGAAATCCTATACTCATATACATATATTTTTTTATTTTGTCCATTCTATCCTTCCTTTTTTACGTTCACTAAGGAACCATTTCCATAGTTTTGTTGCAAAGACCTTATGCCCTAGCTGAGATGGATGTACTCCATCTGATGCTAGTCCGTAATTCCATAAGTGATGCACAACAGCATCTTGTATAAAAGTTATGTTTTTAGCCCAAGGCAACAGCAAATCATACATAGGCTTCCCAAAACAATGATATAATTTCACATGTTTTTTATCTTTTATAACCCTAGTAATATGATCTATCCTAATGCTAATGTCAACTATATCATCATAATCATTATGTAGTTCTTTATAATAAAATTCTGCACATTCTTTATTTTTATTCGTCCACTTATTCTTATGTAACCTGTCCACCAAAGACTTATCTACCCACCCTGGGTTAAATTCTATAAATTGCTTTGGATTCGCAATAGTCGTACCATCATAGTAGTTTCCGTAATGATCATGCGGATATAGTTTTTTATCTTCATGAAATACTGAATGCCTACCTAAATTTGTCCATAGAACAATAACTATATCACCTTCTTGGTAACTAAAGTTTATCATGTTGTTCCATATTCTTTTGTTGCTTGCTCCTGACCATCCTGCGTTAACAAGAGGTATACTAAGACGCTCTGCAAGTTTTGCCGGCCATGCATATCTACTAGGTTTTATAGGATTGTTCCATTTGTCGACTCTTGGTACATGTCCGTTCTCATCGCTAGGAGTATCGTCTAAGCTATCGCCAAAAGTGTTACTACAACCGAATGTAACAAGTCTTGACATTTATTTTATCCTCTTAAAAGTTTTACGTAATGCATCAACAAGGTCATGCATCATTGCATCTGTGTGTAAAGGTGTTGGTGCAATCCTTAATCTTTCTGTACCTTGAGGCACAGTAGGATAATTAATAGGTTGTATATAGATGTTATAATCATCTAATAACATATCACTCATTTGTTTACACTTCTTTGAGTCGCGGACCATAACAGGAACAATGTGTGTACTTGCTTCTGCTAATACTTCTATACCTATATCACTTAACATAGACTTTAATTTAATTGCTCGTTCTTGATGTCTTTCTCTAAGATCGTTATGGTCTTGTAAATATTTAATTGAAGCTAGGGCACCTGCACATACCACGGGTGACATAGAGGTGGTGAATATAAATCCACTGGCTACACTTCGGATTGCGTCTATGACGACCTTATCTCCCACAATGTAACCCCCTTGTACTCCAAAAGCCTTGCCAAGAGTTCCGTTGATTATATCAACACGGTCTTCCCCCACTTTTTCACAATATCCTGATCCAGTTTCTCCATACAAGCCTACAGCATGAACTTCATCAATGTAAGTCATCGCACCGTATTGCTCGGCAAGGTCGCAGACACTGGAAATTGGGGAGTGATCACCATCCATGCTATACACGGATTCGAATACTATACATACTGTACGTCCCTGGGATCTGTGTTCCCTCAATTTCTTTTCTAAGTCGCTCATATCATTGTGCTTCCATATATCTTTGTCAGCACCACTGTGTCTTATACCTGAAATGATAGAGGCGTGATTATTACTATCACTTAAAAACACAATGTCGGGAATGATTTTGCTTAAAGCGATCAGTGTCCATTCATTAGCAACATACGCACTTGTAAACAATAGTCCGCCAGGCTTACTATGTAGTTTAGCAAGCTCGTGTTCTAGTGCTACGTGGTAATGCGAAGTACCACTAATGTTTCGCGTACCACCTGATCCACTTCCGGTTTGATCTAAGGCAGTATGCATTGCGTCAATAACAACCTTATGCTGACCCATACCTAAGTAGTCGTTACTACACCAGTTTACAATATTTTTTATATTGTAAGGGCCATACCAAATAGACTTAGGAAACTCTCCGCGTTCGCGGACGATGTCGTTGAATACTCTATAGTTTCCAGAATCTTTTAGAGAAGAAATAGTCTCTTCAAAGGGCGTAAGATTAATCATTATAACGTATTTAACATAAATACAATACGTAGGGCATACTTCGTGAAAAAACATTAGGGCAAAGCCAGAAGGGTATAGATGTTTGATCGATCCATTCACCGCTGTAGCCGCAGCTACAACAGCATTTAATACAGTTAAAAAATTCGTACATGCAGGCCAGGAGTTTGAAAACTGCATGGGCCAAATGGGCAAGTGGTATACCTCAGTATCTGATTTCCGAAAAGGTCAACAACTACAGAAGAATCCGCCAATCTTTAAAAAATTATTATCTCCAGGCTCAGTTGAAGAAGAAGCACTTAATCTCCTTATTCACGAAAAGAAAATTGCAGAGATGGAGTTGGAACTCCAACAGATGTTAAACATGCGTTTTGGATTTGGAACTTGGGATGAGCTAAAAACGATGCAACGTAAGATACGTGCTGATCGACAGAAGCAAGTATATGCAGCAGCTGAAGCAAGGCAAGCAATGCTAAATGGATTGGCTGTAGTTCTTGCACTATTAGTTGGAGCAGCAACACTTATAGGATTTATTTGGTTCCTAGGAAATGCTAGCGGAAAATGGTAAGTTATAAGTGCGAAAAGTGTGGACACGATTCGCATTGTAACAAAGAGTGTATGCAATGTGCTAATGATATATGTACAGGTTGTAGTTGTAAGAATTGTAGAGATGATGCGAGGAAAGACTAATGGATAACAGTGAAGGTAAGTTTGAAATAAGCGTAAGAATATTAGGCAATGAGTTTGTTGCAGTGAAAATTGCAGTAGATGATATGAAACAGAAATGGATTGTACTAGGTCTTATCAGCATAGTAGCAATGGCATGGGCAGGTAGTATGTTTGGTCCAGCACTTGTAGATATGTTTGGAGTCTAAAAAGATTAACCCCTACCAACTTTTGGAACGTTGACAGCCAATGGCAATGAATCTCTGTTCTCGGTTTCGTTAGTAGGGGCTTCTGTTATCATATGTTCTTTATAAGAAGCTATGCTTCTGTTTATTACTTGCTTTTACTAGTTGTGTCTGATACAAAATCATAGAACTTGTTGGCTGTTTCTAAAATAGAATCAACTCCTGGAATGACAGGCATTTCTACTGTAGTAACCATTTCTTTAGTATCTGGATCTAATTTACTAGACTGTTGCCAACCTGCAAACTTTGCATTATACTCAAAGTGTTCTTGATCTTTTGCAATTTGTAAGATCTTAGATCGGATTTCATATCCATTCTTGTTTGTATTAATTTTTGGCATATATTTGGCAAATTGTTCTACCATCGCCTTGGTATTTTTCTCAATATTAGAATCGAAAGTCATAAGTCTTTCTCCTTTTATGTGTGTGTGATTGTTACTAATATAACGTATTATTTATAATTTGTCAAGAAAAAATCGCCTTTTCTGATGCCAAAAACCATTTATGCTAGTTTAATTCTAGTTTATATGACTCTAAATAATTGACTGGGTACGTTTACTCAGCAACTTAAGAAGGGAGATCCACATGGAAATCTTAACTAAAATAAAAGGTTGGGCAGGCGCCATTACAGAGACAGGTATAAGTATTATCGCTCTAGGTATTGTCCTTGAAATCCTTTTCAATGGACAGGGCATTCCGTTCTGGCCAAACATCAGCGTAGTTGATAATATTACTGCTATGATAACAGCGTTATCGGCACAGGGATTAATTGGACTAGTAGCTGTTTGGGTGTTATATCATATATACAATCGCAAGTAAAGATCTATAACACTTTATTAAAAGTGGTAGAGCCTTCTTGGCGGAGGGCTCTACTCGCTTTGTATTTTTTAGACTGCTTCATACCCAAGTAATGATCACCAGGCTCATAGTTCCAACGCTTGCCGTGATGACCACGTAAGTCAGCGTAGAACATTCTAATTTTGACTAATGCTTTTACTAACGAGTTTGAATTAGTTTTCACTTCTTTTTTCCAACTAAGAAATCAGCTTCTTCATCTGTATAAGGCCACATTAAAACATACCTCCATACTTCATTGTGTTTAAGAAGAATACTGCAGCAATAATTGACATCATAACAGTAATAGGAACTATTGATAGGACTAATTGTTTAAACATTCTTACCATACTCCAAAGGTAAAGTCATTAATGCTTTCGCTTCTTTATGAAAGCCTTGACGTGATAGTTCAGAGGCTGCTCTTGCTCTACCTGCTGATTCTCCAAATGCAATTAATCCAACAAAGGCAACTGCCAATGCTTTTCTAAGTACACTACATATTTTACATGTGTAGTTCCATGTTGTGTTTGTTAGTTGTAACGTAGTCATTAATAGTATCCTCTTCCGTGTGTAAAGTAGTGTTGTGAAGTAATCTGGAAAGGAGCATTCCTTCTTTCAATTCTCTTCATTCTTTGTTCAAGATCATAATGATCTTTTGATGCTTCTAAATATTTTTGTTCAGAGGACTTATTAAGATTTGCCCACCATTTTTTGATAATTTCTAGCATTAATAATGTACTCCGCTTTTAGGTGGAATACCGTTGTTGTCGATTAGGTGTTGATAAGCATACTGCCAGTCTTTACCATACTCTGTTCTAGCCCAAATAAGAAAACTTTGGTCGCGGTTTATGGTGGAACCAGATCCAAAAATTTTCCGTAGGACTCTAGTCACGTTTTTCATAGTGAATCTCCTGTTTCAATAATGTTTGGATGCTTGAGGAAAGCAATACCCCGGAACTTCCCCGGCGGTGCAACTACCTTTGGTAGTCGTCGTTCGCTTTTTTAGGACGTCTGCGCCGTCCCAGTGTCTTTCCACTGTGTCTGTATGTATGTCGAATAGTACAACCATGCTGTCCTATTCACTCGTATTTATAAAAGTATGCTTTAATTTAACACCTAAATGAGCTAAATTCAAGCATTTTTTTGTAAAGGCTGTCATGCTATTTTTGCAACACTGATTTAAACTGTAATTTAATTAACGATTGTCAAAAGTTAAATAGTCGTGCCTAAAAATATTAACAGGCGAAAGGAGGCTTAGTGCTTCGGAGATGGAAACTGTAATACCTGTAGTCAATACTGTTTGGCCAATTATGATTGCATTTGTAGGGTTGGTTATTGTATTAGCCAAAATGCATGCAAGCATACAAACATTGCAAGAAAAAGTTAAAGTATTATTTGAATTGCACAATCAAAAAAAAGATTGACTTCTAAGAAGTTATAGTATAGTATAGTATTAAATTATGACATTCAATAAAATTCATAAAACTGTCCTCTTTGGCGTTATCCTCTTAAGTGTTACAAGTTGTTCTCTCCCACCTGTTTTAAGTGTGTTGAACAATGTCAAAACTGGAGTAGATGGTCTATTAATGCTTCAAGGTGAAAAAACTATAAATGACAGAGCTTTAAGTTCTGTTACTGAAAAAGATTGTAGAATAGATCGCATACTTACTAATAAAGAAGTTTGTAAAGACACCCAAAAGTTACCTAGTAAAACAAGAGCACAAGCACTAGAAGAACTTAGGCACACGTTACAAGAACAAGATGGTATTACTTGGGAATACAGTACTCATCCTTGGTAATGTATTTTCTTGACAAAATTAAAATATAATGTTATAACTAAAAATAACTAAAGGAGGCCTATGGCTAAAATGAGGAAGTTCCATTTTTGGAATGAAAGCGGCGACGAGAAAGACACAGAACAATTAAGTTTAACAAGAGCAGTTAAGGCTGTACAAAGTGATTTCAAAGATATATTTATCGGCGTTGAGTATATTAGTAAAAAAGGTAAAGAAATAGTAGACAGAGTAAAGCTACCTTGGGGTAGAAAAGTAAGACAAGCAATAGCTACTGAGAAGAAAAGA
>Ga0209425_10001898_pt1 | contig 23983 bp, 15 predicted proteins | sample COG_05_FD_184749 | JGI IMG/M metagenome (GOLD analysis project Ga0209425, IMG submission 184749) | Pelagic Microbial community sample from North Sea - COGITO 998_met_05 (SPAdes) (version 2) | ecosystem: Environmental > Aquatic > Marine > Neritic zone/Coastal water | place: Helgoland, sampling...
TATTCCTCTTGTCCTTTCTCGTCGTGTGCCACGCGGCGTCGAGACAGATTCATGTTCAGTCAAAATCGAGCGCAAAGATGCACGAGGAGAACAACAACGCATCTTTATTCATCGCATTCTCGATCAAAATGGAACTGTTCGTGGCATTTTTAATGGCGTTGTGCGCGACGTGTAGCGAAACGATAGGTGCGTTCGGGAATTTTCGAGAAATACGAGAAGAACGAGGGGAAATCCCCGGGTTGTGCGTGGAAAGGATGAACGATTTGAGTCACTTTTGGCACCGAGCGAAAGCGCGCAGAGAGTAGAGTTTTAGCGGCGGTAATGCGATGATGAGTACATTTTCAACACGAACGCGTAGAAACACGCAGCTCTCTAGGACTTTTTAGTCTTGACTTTATTCTTTTTCATCTCTTTTTGCTGTTTTTGGAGCTCTTTCATCGCGCCCGGAGGCAGCGTAATCTTACACCCGCCGAGCGGAAGCGAGCGAGCGCACTCTTCGATTTTCGTCTCGAGCGCTTCGCGCGCGGCGGTTTTTTCCTCGTTCGACGCATATATCGGCGCTTTTAAAAGGATGTTCGCGCAATCTTTCACCGTTTTACCCCTTTTTTGCGTTCCTGGGATGAGTTTGATGCGAAACTTGTAACTCGCGAGGACTTGAAACGGGGCGCAGACGGGGAGACAAAAGGACACGCCGTCGAGTTCAAACGGCTGCGCGGTGAGTTGACGCAACGCGATTTCGGTTTGTGTATCGCGACGCTCGTGGATGACGGCGATGTTGAGACTTTTCGTCGATTCGTCGTCGTCGCTACTGTTCCTGTCGTCGTCGTCGATGGTGTCTGGTGGTTCGTACACCAAAGGTTTAATGCCGCGTTCTTTCAAGTTTGGCATTTCCGGCGTCGGCGCTTCGGGAAGGACGATTTGCTTCTTTTTCATCGTCGCGGCATCCGAAGAAGAAGACATCTCTGGTTTCAACGATGTCACTAAAGCTGCTTTCTTCCTATCTTTCTTCGACTCTTTTTGCTTCATCGTGAGTAACTTTATGGCCAGTTCGCGATCTTTGTCGTCTTGTTCGGCGTATTTTTTAGCCGCGCGTTTCGCTTTCGCGGATTTTCCGCGTTTTTTTGGCTTGTTGGGATTCGAGACGGACGAGGCGTCGTTTGTTTTCTTTTCTTTACACCCGTCGTCGATGTCGCTCTCTTCTTCGTCCTCTTCAATCTCGTCGTCGTTAGAAATGCTTGTTTCTTTGCTCTCGGCCTCTGCGGCCGCCGCTTTGAGCGGGTCAAAAACGTCGTCGTCGTCACCGCTACCGTTCAACCCCCCGCCTTTCTTCTTCATCTGTTTGCGCTGCGCAGCGGAGAGGCGTTTTTTTGTGCCTTCGAAAACCTCGTTTTGCTTCGTTCTGCCTTTTCCTGCGGCATCGATCGAAGCTTTTGACTCCATCTGCGTGGCGAGCTCGTTTACCACTTTTTCGCCATTTACATTCGTTTCTTCCTCTTCGTCTTCTTCGTTTTCTTCTTCGTTTTCTTCCTCTTCCTCTTCCTCCTCCTCCTCCGCGCTGCTTATTTCTCGAATATTACGACCCCGCCTTTCGTCCCCGTCTTCGTCGTAAAACGTCGCATCCGCGGATTCTGATTTTACCACGCGCTCTTTTTCGTGTCCGGAGGTATTTTCACCACTCGCGACGACGGCAAAAAGTAAACCGAAACCCATTTCCGGTTTCGCCGGCGGTAAGAACTTCTTGCGCGCTCCTTTCACGAGAGCAAAACTACCGCTCGGGAGCAAACTGGCATCTTCCGGTAGGTCCCATCGACGCTTGGAGATATCTCGCGCTCTCGCCCACCACGCCGACGCGGACCGTTTCTTGGCCCAACACTCACTTCTCGCGACGGTAGCCTGCGCAGCTTGTGCGAGTGAAAGAGAGGGCACTTTCAGCGTAGTAGCGCTTTCGCCGTTACCATTCGCCGAGGAATATCGCGGCGGCGGTTTGACGAGCGTAATCGCCGGCGCGCCGTTTTCGTCGCAAAAGATGAAGCAATCGTTCCCAGTTTCCGCTCTGTTCGCGTATTTCGCGAACAGCATTTCTGCTTGCGTGTTATCGGTCGAGTGTAAAACTAAACAATTCTCCGAGGTGACCCACCAGATGAACTTTTCGAACCAAAACGGCGTTCGCGCGGCTTTCGCGCCTGGAAGGGCTTTCTCTCTCAAAGTCTCTATTTTCATCAACGCTTTCTTCTCTGCGTCCGAAACGACTCTGTCGTGGTGTTTAGCCGTCTTGTCAAGTTTCGTATCGTGTTTTTTCTTCAGGTCGAAACGCGCGTTGCAATTCGCGAACGCCGATAAACTCAAATCGAGCGGGATGTCGATCGGTTTGTGCTTCTTCACGACGACTTCCTCGCCGGTCGTTTCGTCAATCTCAACGTCCTCTTTCGGAGCGAGCTTTATCGTCACTTGGTTGTTCTTCAAATCTAAGCTCGAAATGAACTTCGCGACTGGATTGCCTCTCCTTTTCTCTTCGTGAATCATAGATTCTAAATCGTCCCACGCCATCCCGCTCGCCAACGCGTCGTTGACCGCGTTTAACACGTTCGCCACATCATCCACGTTCCGAGAGATCAGTTCCGCTCTCTGCGCCTCTTTTTCCGCGTCGCGTTCGAGAACTTTCAACCTGTTCTCTTGATCTTTCTTCAGTTTCTCGAATTTCTTCAACGCTTGCGCTTCCGCGCGATTTCTTTGCACGACGCCTTGTTGTAACTCGAGCTTCGCGTAGTACTCGTCCAAAACGTCGTTGAACACGTTTTGCTCCTCTTTTTCTTCTCCACTACTATCCCTACCTAAAATCTCGTCGATCGAGACCGTTTTCCTGTTTTCGTTTTGTTTCATCGGGTGCGGAGAGAAGTCCTCGAATACCTCGACAATTTGTGGTTCTTTCTTCTTCCCTTTGTCTTCTTCTTTTCCCGACGACGATGTCAACAATTCCATCGTCAGCGCTTTGCAAGTCACCTCGGGAATTGGAAACACGTTCCCTTCCGTCACGTCTCGAAACCAACGAAACTCTTCTTCTATGCTCTCGAAAATTTTTCCTTTCACGTCCTCGCTCTCGAGAGGGAGTGGTGCGAGCATGCCTTTCTCTACGCCGGCTTTCGCCGCGACGTGTTCGCACTGCGCCGGCGCGAACGAAAATCCGCGACACAAGCACTCTCGCAACGTTTGCGGCGCGCGAATATTCGCCAACCGCTCTATCTCTCTTCTCTTCTTCTCCTCCTCGTACGCTTTTTCGTCTTCCATTTCGTCTTCGTCTAAATCTACCGCTCTTTCCTCTTCCTGGTACACCCCTCTCAGCGCGTCTTCCCACGCCTCTCTCGTCGGCATCCGAAACGCTCGAAACCGCTCCACCGGGTACCTCCTTTTCCCCAGTATCCTCAAGTTCTTCCTCTTATCCACGTGTGACCTTAACAACGTCATCACCATAAACTCCCTATCGCACAGAACCGCGTTCCCGCTCGCGTACAATTCCACCACCAACTTCGTCTCCGTCTCGTTCGCCCCGAACGTCAACAACACCGCGCGATCCATCCCGAGCTGTCGGATATCGTTCAACCGTTTCTGCTTCACGTGTTTCCGCAGTTTTTGCACAAAGTTCGACGGGCCTCCACTTTGTTGTTCTTTACTCCCATTCCCATCGCTTTTACCGCTCGATGTCGATGGTTTCGCGTATCTCGTTACGAGCAGTTTCACTCCAGGTTGGACGAGAAGGTTCACTTTCCTCGCTTCGCTCACTTCGCCGCCGCGGATTCCTCCCGTCCTCTCCTCAGAAGATGCCGCTGGTTCGTTGAATTTCAAGAGCAACGAGTTCTTCTCCGTGCCGTCGTAGATTTGTACGCACCATAAGCCTAAAATCGAGCGTCTCAAGCAGGACACTTCCGCGCACACGTCGAAGGCGGAGAAGCGTTCTTTCCCCATCTTCTTCTTCTTCTTTCTCTCTTAAACAACAACAGAAGAGTCAAGAAGACTACGAAAGTACCAAAGCAAAAGAACAGACGAGGAAAAACCGTTCGTCCTCGTCCTCGTCTTCTTTATATCTGCAACAGCGACAGGTTTTCGTTCGTTCTCGTCGTTCGCTCCAAAGTAATGAGGACACAGAGAGATGGAAAATCAATCGAAATTTCCCCAGACTTTTCCTCTAAACAGACGCGTGAAAGATGACGACGACGACGTCGAAGACCACCACGAACGGGTCGAAAAGGAGGCCGCTTTTCATTTTACTCGTTTTCCTCGTCTTTTTCCGACCGGATGGGGTTTTGAAAGTAGACGGAGTGCACGTCCCGTCTTTGTTCCCTCCAACGCGGGGAAGCATTCGCGGCGAACAACACGCTGCGCCCTCGACGGCATCATCGTCCAAAATCATCGAAACGAAACAAGCGGACTTGCGCCATCGAAAACGACAAGAATCCATCTCCGATTGCCCGGCAGCGTTGGAGGGCCAATTTTGCGAACAGGTCGCTCGAGACGTGCCGAAATGTTTCCCGAACGTGCCGTATAACGATTGGGTCTCCGTGCACAAAAACGTGTTTCACGTGGAACTCGAGGAGGAAAAGGAGGAAAAGGAGGAAGAAGACCAAAACGCGACGAACAACGGGACAAGTAAAAGTACCAAAAACGAAACGTATATTTTCACACCAGATACGCCGTCTTTAAGACGGAGCAGACACGACGAGAAAGCGAAGGATTTGTTCTTTAAGAAGGAACGTGAGAAGAGCGAGAGCGGCGGTCTCGGAACGACGACCAACGTAGTGAGCGAGAAGGAAGCGAGGAAGATTTGGCACGAGAAGCAAATGCTTTTAGATAAGAAGAAGAAGAAGATTAAGGTGAACGGGAAGGTATTTCACCGAGGGGAGGTACCAGAGAAGGATATTTTTGGGGACGCGTGGAACGGGAAAGTCGACGGGAGCGACGACGACGAAAAGAATCAAAGGCAGATGTTTGCGAAAAGGGCGAGTTTCAAGACGTGCGCGGTGGTCTCCTCGGGAGCGGCGTTGAAAGGGAAAGGGTACGGGAAAACGATCGATGAACACGAAGTGGTCGTTCGTCTGAATAACGCGCCAACGATTGGCTACGAACACGACGTCGGGTCGTTCACGACGTTGCGATTAACCAACACGCAATACGAAGGCGTGAGAGAATACGAAGACGAAACGGTGTTGACGAAATGGAACGGGAACCCGATGGATTTGATGCGATTAGGTACGAAGAAAACGTACGCGATGAATCCCGCGTTTCGTCAGTGGGCGCAACAGTTGGACGATACGTTGAACAATCACATCGTCACTTCTGGTTTGTTGATGCTGTTTCTCATGTTGCAAAAATGCGAACGCGTCTCGGCGATTGGGTTTGGCGGGAAAGAGTTGGAGAAGTGGTATTACGACAAACGTCCAAGCGGTAAGATACCGAAATCGGCGTGGTTAAACAGCGGAAGAGGCGTGGTGAAGTACGAAAATTGGAACACGGTCAGCACGAACGCTCGAGAAAACGCGTTGTTTGGCGCCAAAGAAAATAGGAAACTCGCCGAACAGCCGAAAGTGAAAGTGTACGGGAACAAAGATAAGAGAATCGGCGATATGCTCGGTATCGGCGCTGGGAAGACGGCAAACGCGAACAAAAAGAAGAAGGACAGTAGCAAAAAAGTAGCGGCAGCAGAGTTAGCGAAGAAGACTTTAGAGGAGAAATTAGACGGGTTAGAATCGGCCGAGGAGGTTGAGTCGGATATGATCGCGGGCGAAGTTGAAGACGACGGCATCGCGAGAAGGAGGAGGAAATTACTAAACATGGTCTCGCACGTCATTTCCAGAGAGAGGCAGTGCATGGCTTCGTTGGCTGATTTTGGCGTGATTAGTATCTATTCATAGACGAGTATTATTATTTAATCACACGACGGACATATCACTACGCATGAGTTTATATTTTAGGAGATTTGAAGCAGCTCGCGGAATAGCTTCTCGTCGTGGATTTGAATGGTTTCATGCGTCAACTCGAGTTTGAGATTTAAGCGCGCGATGGAACGCATCAGAGCGTGCTCTTCTTGCGGAGGTTGCGCTCTTTTTGGCTCTTCTTCTTTCTTTCGTAGTTCATTTTCTTTGGCAAAGGCACCACCGTTTATTTCGTTTGTTCGTTTCACGACTTCGTCCAGCCGCGCGATGGAGGCTAAAAGCTTCGCCTCTTGACCGGCAAAATCTTTCGATTCGGAAACTTCCTGTTTCATTCGAAACCGCTTGGATTTCAAATTTTGTCTCGGAGAAGACGCGCATACGATTGGTTTTTCTTCTTCTTCTTCTTCTTTACCTTCTTTGTTTTGTACAAAAATGTGCTTCTTCTTCTTCTTCTCGTTCTTCTTCTCCGCTTTGACCGAGGACAAAATCCCGCGCCTGCGCTCGCGCAACTTTTCAATCGCTTTCTCACGCTTCTCTCTTTCCGTATCATTCGTCGTGAAAGTGCACCACCATGAAATCGACACAGAGTTTCGTTTTTGTTCATCAGTCTTCTTCTCCTCCTCCTCCTCTTCTTCCTCCCTCGCGTATCGCACGTTCGGCTCCGAGTGCCTGGGAACGACGAGACCAAAATCTTCCTCCTCTTCTTCTTCTTCTCCCTCCTTCTCCTCACCCGCCGCGTTCAAGAAATTCACTTCGCACGCGCTTTTCCTCCCAACCATAATCTCCCTCCTCTTCCTCCTCCAAGGTAAAAACAGTTCCGTCTTCCTCTCGTTCTCCTCTCTCCGTTCCTTCACCTTTTTCAAAACTCTCTCTTTTTCTTCCCGTGCCCATCTCACGCTGTTTTGCGAAAACTCCTCTCTGCGTCGTCTCGTTTCCGCCGCCAAGCGCGTCAAATCTCTCTTTTTCCTGTTCTTTATATCACTCGTCTTCTTCTTCTTCTCCTCTTCCTCCTCCTCGTTCGACGAGAAAGAACTTCTTCTTTGTCTTCTTCCGTCACGCGACGACATGCGAGTAATTCTTTTTTTTTTGACTGAAAAAAAAACGTTTGACTGAAAAAGAAGAGAAAAAACTGAATTTAATTGTTCGTCTCTCGCGTCATACCAACGAGAACGATTCTCATCGATTTTGTTTTTAAAAGGAACGTAAAGACGCGCGCTTTAAAACACGCAGTTCGTTTGCGCTTCTTCTCGAAGAAGAAGGTAAAGAGGAGGCTTTTTCGTTGTGTTGAACGCTTCATCTCTTTTCGACGGCTTTTAAAGCGAGTTTGAGCGTTCTTTGAAAGAGAGAGATTTGGGGGCGGCCGATCGATCGATCGAAACATTTCTTCTCTCGTAATCGATTCATTCGTTCGGCAATAAAGAGAGAGAGAGAAAGGAATAAGCGCGCCACGTTAAAAAGATTTAAACGGAGTAGACGAAAAGATGGGATTCTTCGCGAACATTCCGAAACCGCCGAAATTGGCCGGGTTTTTCGGCAACGAAGAAGAGAAAGATGAGAACGGGAAGAAAATGGAAGAAATTGGAGGCGAGATGGAAGATTTAGAGTTGAAATCGAAAGAAGTGGACATTCCGTCGTCGGCGAGTATCGAACAGAAACTGCTGACGCCGATGGATTTATTGAACGCGGCGAGGAATGGTGGTGGGGGTAATAATGAGAACAACAACAACATGAACAACAACGGCCAACAGCGACACGCGGCGCCGCCGCCGATGTTACCGCCGATGCCTGGAGCGCAGCACCCGATGTTTAGCGGCCAAATGCCGCCGCAAGGACCGCCACGGCCGGGAATGCCACCGCCGATGCAAGGTATGATGCCGCCACAAGGAACGCCGCCGGGAATGGGAGGTATACATATGTTTCCACCGCTGGGACAGGATGGAGGTCCTCCTCCGCCGCCTGGGATGATGCCGCCGCCGCCAGGGATGATGCCGCCGCCGCCAGGGATGGCGCCGCCTCCTGGACCGCCCGGATTTCATCACCATCACGGCGGAAGAGGTCGAGGTGGTCGAGGAGGTCGAGGTGGTCGAGGTGGTCCAGGTGGTGTGGGTGGTTTCAATCAGCACTACACAGAATCAGGAAAACAGAGACGCATATTTACCGGGCCGAGACGAGACGGTCGTCCTCGATTCCAAGGCGAATTGATGACAGGCGAAGAGATTGAACAAATCTTACGCATTCAGTGGAAAGCGACGCACCCGGACCAAGAGAAGGCGTACTCGCACGATTATTACCATCAAGCATTTTTATCGAAGAATAATCCGGGGCGTTTGAGAGAACCGTTTTGTCCGGAGGAGCTGAGAGAGTTGCCTTCGCACGTGAAAGAAAAGAGAGGCGAAGTGACGTTCGTGCCTGGCTTGGAAGGGTTGGGTAAAGTGCCGTTTTCAAACGTTCGCACGCCGAAACAGTTATTGCAAATTCCAACCGGCCCGGAGGAAGAGAACGACGAGTCTGGCGATGACGAAAACGAGCCGAGAGTGCGATTGGCGAACGAACCTTTACTCGCGGCGAGAATTATGATTGAAGACGCGATGTACTTATTGTTAGACGTCGATGATATCGACCGATTACTCTTAAAGAATGAATTCGCCGCCGATGATACCATGAACCACGAAGACGAGATTGACGCAGAAAAGGAAAACGAAGTGGAGAAGGCGTCGATGAAGCAAAAGACGAAGGACGCGTTGACGCAACGTAAAAAATTTCTGTTGGAAGGTTTGGTCTCTACTTTGCGTTTGCCAGAATCGCCGGTTTTGAGCAGCGATGAAAGCGACGTCATCTTCCAAAGACTTGTTTCTTTACCGAAAGGTCGAGTAATGCTTGCGAGCGTTTTGAAAGCGTTGGATCCAGCGTCGCCGTCTGCGGCGCAACTTGTCTGGGCGGTGTTTCGAAACGTCGGCAAGATTGCCAAGTTTGCAGAAAAATCCGCCTCGAAAGCGGTTAAAGGCAGTCGTGCCGCACAAGCCGCCGCCGCACAAGCCATGTCTTTTCAGCAGAGAGACGGACAAAGTGTTATCACTGACGTGGATCGATTAATTCGCGCCGCCGCGGAAGTCTCCTCGATGCTCTCAAAAGATGCCACGGAAGGCGCTTTGGGGAGTTTAATCGTCGGCATCTCCTACGCCGACACGCAAAACTTACTCCCGAGTTGTCTCGTCAGTAAACGATCGCCGAGAGAATCCATCCAAGAAACGCTCGCGATTGTCATCGAGCGCGGGAAAGTTGTTCATTTGACGGATGGGAACTCCCAAGCCTGGGAGACTTCCATCAGCTTTGCGTTCGACATGTTCAACAGACAAGCGACGGCGTTGATTTCCAACGAAAAGAGCAAAAATGATCCCGAAGCGAGATTACCGAGATCATTAATGCGCGCTTTCTTGCCTCAACTCGACGCGAGTGGGAAGCAACGCATAGCAGAGTTGAACGCTTGCGCGTTTTAAGAGGAGGAAAAAGAAGAAGAAGAAGAAGAAGAGATTTGAATCTTTTTCAAGAAGCGCAGACTGAGAAGTGTTTTTTTATTCTCGGTTGCGAAAAATAGTTTACAAACAAACACCACTGACAATTACGGTAGCGGTTCTGTACCCGTTCCTAATCTATTCAAGTGCACGTAAGCGTCTGTTCCGTACCCATCCATGGACAGCACTTGCAAATCCCCACCGAAATACCGACAGTACAAACGACTGAGCGGTAAACCGTACCCATACCCCGCTAAAACTACTGGCGTCGAACCAGCGCCTGCCTCGCTAAACTCCATCTCTTGTAAAGGCGAATCCGCGGTTGAATATAAATACGTCCAAATCTCTTTCAATCCAGACCGAGGAATACCGCCGCCTTCGTCGCTAATTTTGATGGTCACGTCTTCGCTGCCTTCAGCGACAACCACTCTAATCGCCGGTGGTGGTACGTCCGAATCTTTATATCTCTCCGCTACCGCTCGCAACGAGTTCTTTACTAACTCAAATACCACGTGATGAATGTGCCCAGGAACGTACGCAAATGTCAAATTCGGATCCCCGAAAATTTCAACCTCCGGCGCGTCGCCGTATTGTCTCGCGCACAACGCTCTCGCGTCATCCACGGCATCTTTGCAGACCTCTAAAGCTCTCGTTTTCGTACAAATGAGACCAACGTAGTCTTTTTTCGGTGGCTCGTGTAACGCCACGTGCTGTCCAATCAACATCCGCATGCCTATTCTGGACATGTAAAACCCATCTAGAAACTGGTGAATTTCCGGTAAGTGCGCTATGCGATTAGCATCGATGCTACTACTACTATTATTGTTGTTGTTGTTATTATTATTATTATTATTAGTACTACTACTGCCGTGCGATCCTCCTTTCTTACTCTTCTCCGCGAGCTCGTTTTTCAACTCCAACACCCCTCTGGCAATCATCGGCACCACGTCGTTGTGCCTCTTCATCACCGACGACAACAACTCCGTAAACTTCTCCTCCCGCTCCATCGAGTTTATCTCCTTCATCTCTCGAATATCCTCGAAGGACTCGACGTACCAATCTCTCACCGTCAACACCTGCGGTTTCGTGCTCAAACCAAACGGTAAATTCTCCAACTCCGCGACTCTGTGCGCCAATCGAATCGGCAGCTCTTTGTGTAAAAACTGCGCAGAAAATAACAACTGCTGATCTCTCGGATGGTTCCCAAAATCCATCATGTACTTCAACGACACGCCCGTTTGGTTCCGAAACGAACCGCGATAAATGTCGTCGACTAAGTTCTTCGAAAACGCTTCCGATAAGCGTCTGTTGGTGGAATCTTGACCCGATTTCATCGACGACGACGATACGCCGCGCCGCAGCTTTTTTGAAATCGTCGTCTTCCTCTGGGTCTCGTCCTCGTCGCGCGTAGTATTCATCCTCCGTCGGTGGCCTCGGTGGAACGCAAAATCCGTCGTCTGAATCGTCGTCGTCGAAACCGTCCTCACAGAGTTACAATTTTTTCTTCGGTCGTAAAAAAAGCAGCTCTCCTTATTTACTCGAGAAGACCAAGAAGATACGTTTTTTAGAGGCAACATCAACTTCTCGTTAAAGGTGTCGACACTCCTCGCCGCCGACGAATACGTCGTCCGTAAAATCGCATTAAACCCTCGTCTCGACACTCGTCGAAACATGATTTTGATGTTCTCCTTTCCTTTCGTCGTGTTCTCGAGTTCAGAGAACAACAACGAGAGCGCGCAAAAACGTAACGGAAATTGGACGGCGAGAGAAGATGCCTCTCTTTCTTTCCTTCTTTCTTTCTCTGTCTGTCGCGGGCAAAAAAGAAGAGCTCAAACAACTCTATATATCTAAAGCGCGCTCTAGAGACGCTCTCTAACGCTCTCTCTCTTTTCGTCCGAGCGAAAAGGGTCTCTGTTCACGCGTGCAAAAAGTATACAAATTGGGATAAGAATTGGGGCAAACTGTGAGGTTTTCGTAAGAGAAAAATCCAAAAAGAGACGTGGCGTACTATCATCCAGGGCGAGAGAGCGCGCGATACGCGCTCTTTGTGTCATTGCGCTCGATATTAGAGTATATAAATAAGAGTCATTTCAACCGCGTCTAAGTCGCGCGTATATGTGTACACGCATAAAATCTTTACGTAAAAGCACTTTCTCTTCTGTCTCTCTGTCTCTCTCTCTCTCACCTGGCTTCGCGCTTGGTGAGTTTCTGTTTCGACGACGCGCTCGAGGCGGGGTTGCCGCCGCTGCTTCCGACGACCCCCCCACTCTTCTTCTCCGTCGACGAAGATGAAGAATGCGGGTAGATGTCGTAGCTCGAGTTTAATTTTTTCGCCAAACCGGTGTTTCTTTCGGCGCTTTGCGTGTCTTGCACCGCGCGTTCCATCGCGCGGCGAGGCGCCAGGATAACTAATAAATCTTTCGCGCGAGAGACGCCGGTGTATAAGAGGTTTCGGCGAAGCATTAACCCGTGGGCGGAGGAGAGGCAGAGCACGACAGCGCTATATTCGCAACCTTGCGATTTGTGGACGGTCATTGCCCACGCCGGGAGGAGGTTGGCGAGGACCTCCGATTTCGTGTATTGGATGGACTTTTTGTTGAAGGTGACGGTAGTGACGTTCGTATCGATGGACGTGACGACGCCTAGATCGCCGTTGAAAACTTCTTTGGTGTAATCGTTTCTCTTTTGAAGGACGCGGTCACCTTTGCGGAGTTTGAGGATGTCGGCGGCGTCGTTGTGAAGGAAGTCGGATTCGTCGTCGGTCGAAAAGGAAGAGGAGGAGGCGGTGGCAAACTCGCTCGAGTCGGATCCGTCGGCCGCGTTTAGTTTCTCTCTCAAGAAAGCGTTCAAGGTTGCCGCGGAGTTGTTGCCTTTCCGCATCGGCGATAAGACTTGTAACTTTTCTTTCGCGTTGATGCGCCGTCGAGGTAAAATATCGTCGATGATGAAACTCAAAATCTCTCGCGCCGTGGCGTCGTCTTCTTTCTCCGTAGTGTCCACCCACACGCAATCGGTTACATTCGCATCGCCTAAATCGATGGACGCGTCGTCCGATGCAATTAACTGCGAACCAGACCAGGTTGCCTTAATGATATCTTCTGGAAAGTCACCTCGATTAATCGCGTGTGCGGCACCAACTATTTTCGATTTCTCCGCTTGGCGAAACACCTCCGCCAAGTGTACGTGCGGGCACCTTTGCGAAGCAATCAAGTCTCTCAACACGGCACCTGGTCCCACAGATGGGAGCTGATCGGCATCGCCGACGATAATTAACTGCGCTTTCGGTGGAATCGCGTCTAACAAGGCTGCACACAAAGGCGCATCTAGCATGGATGCCTCGTCGACAACCACCACGTCGCAATCCAACGGGTTCGCTCGGTTCCTCGCAAAGACGCCTTTGAAACTCAACGCGTTCGAATCATCCACGGCTGCACTCGATATATCGTCTCCTGTTCCATTCGAATCCGCATCGTTTTGACTATCTCCTTGCGACGAAAAGTCTTTAAACTCTAACAAACGATGAATCGTACTCGACTGTAACGGATTCGTCATCGATCGATTGGCGTTACTTATCTCCGCCATGCGTTGCGCGGCTCGTCCGGTTGGCGCGCACATGACGACTGTTTTTCCCATAGCGCGCATTAAGCGAACGATGACGTGCGTTGCAAACGTTTTACCTGTACCAGGACCGCCAGTTAACGCCACACACGGAGACATTAAAGCTACGTTCAAAAAATCCAACTGTTTTTGCGACAATCCGGGTTGGCCCCAGCTTTCTTTCTCCGCCGTGAGCTCGAGCCATTTCGCGACTCGAGCTTCATCGACTTTGAACTTAGGTCGGCTCAATCGTCTCAACAAGTCATCCGCGATTGATTTTTCGCACTCGTGCAGGCTGCCGTGAAAAATGTGCGTCTCGTCGTTCCATTGCGCTAAAGATGCTATGGGAGTTTTTGCGCCAAACTCGCCGTTGGAGAAGTTTTGAAAAACGAAAATGTCGCCGCAGTTTCTGGCTGTTTTGGCCGCCTCGATAAACACGTCGTCCGGTATCAACGCGCCCGAACTACCCAACAACTTTCTACTGTGATCTTTCAACGTCGGCCACGTCATGTACGCGTGACCACCGGATTGTGCGACGCGTTGTAACGCGAAGCGCATGGCCGCGCCGAGTCGCGAGGGATCGTCCGGTGATTTTTTCAATCGAGCGGCGATTTCGTCGATGTGATGAAACGAACATCCTTTAATATCGCTCAAAGCTTTGAACGGATCCGCTTTTACTCTCACTTCCGTCTGAGCGCCGTGCTTTAAACTCGCGCGTCTCGCAATCAACGCTGAGGCGCCTAACTCTTCAGTTAAAAACGACGTCGCTTTCCGTTTCGAACTGGATTCGTCCCAGTTGTTTTTCAATTTCACCGCGGTTTTCGCGCCAATACCTGGGACTTTCGTCAACAGTTTCGCTCCCTCCGTAGAATCTAACGCCGCTAATGTTTCTTTCCCTCCAAAGTGCGAGACTATTTTCTCCGCCGTGACCGGTCCGCACCCTGGTAAAATGCCGCTGGAGAGATAGGCGATAACGCCTTGTTCGTCGCTCGGGACGCACATTTCCGCTGGTTTTGTGGAAACAAACTCTACGCCAAATTTCGGGTTCGATCGCCAATATCCGGTCAACTTTAACGTCTGCCCGACGCCAACGTTCGGCATCTCCCCGACGACCGTTATCGTCGCCGGTGCTTCTTTCTGTCCCTTTTTCGGTCGTCGATTTGGTTTTGTCAAAGCGCCTTTCGGAAGTTCTTTCAACGTATCTTTGTCCGAGCACAGGACTCTGGCGACCGTGTAGCCCGTATCCTCGGCGTGAAACGTCACTCGGTGGATTTCTCCGGTGAATGTGAAATCGTTCTTATACTGCGTTTGTTTCTTCGCCGCCGCCGCTGCTGCTGCTGCTGCTGGTGTATTTTGTATCTTTCTCGCTTGTTTTTCCTTTAGCTTTTGTACCTCGTTTTCCTCGTCGTCTTCGATGAAATCCGCGTTCGCCGCGTACCCGTTGCTCCACGACGTCGAACTCGACGATTTCGATTCCGGATGGTTGATTGCTTTTACGTCGCTTCCACTCCTCCCAGTACCACCGAACGCGTAATACTCTCGTCTGCTTCCCGAAAACGACGATTCAGACGACGACGTCGACGCGTTGCCGCTTCGCCAAACTCTCCTTTCGTTTTCGTTCCGAAAAAACTGCTGCGTCGTATGATTCATACGGCCTGTCTCACCTCCCGAAGAGGAAGATGCCGCTGCGAAAACACGACGCATCGTCATCATCCTCCTGCGCATCGTCGTCATCGTCATATTCCCCTTTAACCCCTCTTCGGAATGATGCGTCGTGAAACTCTTCGCGTTGGGAAAATTCGTAATCCTTCCGTGGCTGAGGGCCATTCCAATTTCCGATTCTCTTCTTTTCAAGCGTGTGCGCGTGTGTCGGTGTGCGCGTCGTCCCGAACCGCGCAACGTTTGCGTGTGCGTTCGAGCCACCAAGAGCGAACGCTTAAAACGTACAGTACCCTGCTCTTTTGAAAGGACTGTCTCTCGCGTCTCTCTTTTTCTTCTGCGCGATTTGATTTGGTGCGTGATCTTTTTCTCGAGAGAAGAAGAGTCAAAGGCAAGAGCAAAATTGTAAAAAATCTTCGATCTATTTTGGGGCCAATTTTTTAGGCGAAACACTCGACAGTTCCGACAGTTAAGAAACTCATTCTCTCCTCAGTTTTAAAAGGAAACACATTTACGCGCAAATATATATAAAGGTTGTTGGTTCTTTCTGTCGCGTGTCTTTTTTTCTTTTCAAATGTCCTCCTGCTTCGATGACGGCCCCAAAATGTGAAGAAAGAGGATTAGGCTTCTTTTTTGGCGAGAGAGACAGACAGACGCGTCTTTCGAGATTCGTTTTTGTGTCTCTTCTTTTTCTCTCTCTCTGAATTTTCCCTTGAGGTGTCGAATTTACCACTGACGCGCATCATCATCAATCTCTCTCTCTTCCTTTAGAAAGCATGTCCGTCATCGCCCGATGCGCGACTTTCGTCGCCACGAAAACCAGTTTGAAGCAACAGTTTGCGGTGAACAATCGATCGTCCGCGACTAAAATCGTCAGGTACGCAATAAAAGAGAGAAAGAGATGAGAACGTCTCTACATTTGATCATTCCGCGCTTTTGCGACAAAAGTTTTTCTTTGTTTTTTGGGAGTTTGAATTGCACAGAAAATGGCGGGAAAACGACTTCGTACTACTGCTGCTCTCTTTTTTCTCTCGAAAGACTACCTTTGACGACGACGACGACGTTTTTCATCATCGTCGTCATCGTTACGCCGATACGACGAATACTAACGAGACGCTTTCCTCTTCTGTGCGCACGCGTGAATCGTGAATAAATAAAAAATAGACCGTACTCGGCGGTTGCCTCGATCAACAAAAAAGCGTTCGTGGACGCGGTGGCGGAAGCCGCCGGGGTGGAGAAGAAAGTCGCGGAGAACGTCGTGAACGCGGCTTTGGGCGTAGTCACGGCGTCGGTTGCCGCGGGCGAGAAGATTACTTTGACCGGGTTCGGGACGTTTGAACGTAAAATGAGATCGGCGAGAGAAGGGAGGAATCCGAAAACCGGGGATCCGTTGAAGATTCCAGCCGCGGCGTATCCGAGTTTTAGCGCCGGGAAGAGTTTTAAAGACGCGGTGAAGAAATAATTTTTTTGGCGATGTGCAGCGTGTATAGTACACACTTCCGCGCGCTGAGAAGAGCGAAAGATAAAGAGAATGTTATTGTTGTAAATATGATGTGATGTGCCTTCTTCGTCGCGGACGAAATGATTGTTTATTATAAACCCATATATAATGTGGGGCGTTTCGTATTTTTTTTTACACGCGCAACGTTTTCGCCCATAACTTGGAGATGGAAATCAACGCAGAGCTCAAGGAGAGCGTGGAATACACCCACTCGTTCGCGACAAAGTCACGAGCGCGTTGCTCGCGAATCCACTCTAAATCTGAAGTGACTAAAACTAAATCCAAAGAGTCTTTTACAATCGACTTGATCGCGTTTGCTTTCGCGAAGGCTGCCGTTTCCTCGTCTTTTATTTCTTTCTCTCGTCGTTCGTCCACTCCTCTCTTTTGCGGCGACGAAATGAAAGCAAGGAACCGTGTACTCGGCGACATGCTCCTCTCGTACGCGATCGCTTCGTTCTTTTTTTTCACGCGCATTGCCTTTTCCAATCTCTCGATTTCTCGCCACTCCACCATTCTTAACGGTATGGACGTAGCGTACATGAAAAATTCTACTTTCATCGCCAACATCTTCAACTCTTTCCGTTTCACCGGATCGTCCGGTCTAAACACGCCGACATTTTGTAACCAGACGCCTTGTTCTAAAAAATAATACACCGCTTCCGTGAATAAAGCTAAAAATTCTAACGCGTGTTTATACGTCCGCTCTCGACTCTTCGAACTTCTTTTGTTCCTTCCTCCTTCTCGAGCGGCTAAATACAGCACCAAATGTTCTCGACACTGCAAAGAAAACTTTAAAAACTTCCCCAGTCGCAACGACCCGCGGCTTATGCTCAAACTTTTCGCAAGTTTTCTCAACTGCTTCGCGGTTCGTTGTTGTTGTCCGTCTTCGTCGTTCTCGTTACCAACCAACACTAAAGCCGTTAACACGGATGAATACTTTAACGTTTTCAAAGTCTTATCGATGCCTTCCCTCGTTTCCAAGAGCTTCCCGACGTTCGATAAAAACTCAACCACTCCCAATGTTTCGCGTTTCTTTTTCTCCTCGTTTTCCTCCTCCTCGGACGAGGACGTAAACGACGACGCGTCGTCGTCGTCGTCGGAAGAAGAAGAATTCGCAACAAACTCGTCGCCGTTCTTCTTCCCCAAAAGTAAAGGTGAAGTTGATTTCAACGGAGACGACGAGACTTTGTCGGACATTTTATTATTCAACAAAATCGATCAATACTCAGGTAAACGTCGCTTCAACAGAAAAAAGCTGCAGTTTAGGTTTTCACGCGGGTAAAGCGCGCGGTATTCTCTCTCTCTCTTTCCTTTTAAAAGATGCGTTTGATGCGTGATTTTATGTGCAGACATGTGTCCGAATTTTCCCTCTCTTTCTTGCAAAAAACGCTCTCGTTTTTCGCGCATATCTTCTGCGCGTGCACATAAATATCGCTGAAAATGCACACACAGATACACACCGCTACAAGTATTCCGCGTGATCATTTTCAGTTCTCGTTTCATCGCGATGTAGAAGTTACGCGCGCATTGAGCACTCGAAAAGCTTTGTTTTTTGGTGTATTTTCAACCTCCATTTTTGGTCCAATTTTGGTTTAAATTTCCCTACAAAATTGTCTCTTAAAAGCGCTTTTCTTTCACTCTTTTCCCACTCTCGTCTCGCTCTCCTCGCTCTGAAGAAGTTAAAGAAGACGAGAAGATGTTTGAATCCTGCTGCGGGGGCGCGCGATCGGAGAATAACGGCACTAAAAAAGTCATCTCTGCAACAACAGAAATCGACGAAACGACGGATGGAATTTCCCTCGGAAACGGCTGGCAACGCTGGGTGGATTTCGAAGAGCGACGGTATTATTACTCCAAAGGAGGGACGACCACGTGGGAAGCACCGAGTGAAGAAGATTTGATCGAAGAAGAGAATAAAACGAAGGGTAAGAAATGATTCGATTGATGTGTGCGTGTACATGCGTAGCTATGAAAGAAGGAGGAATGAGAAGAGAATTCAAAACCAAAATTGGAGCCGCTGATCTCGTTTTTGTCGACGGAATGACGACGACGGAGAAAGGGAGCGAGAAAGCGAGACGCTTTGTTATTATTATTACTACTATTATATTACTACTATAATCATACTACGCGTTAAAATCACTATTTATCATTCTCTTTCGTCGGTTTTCAACGAGCGTCGATCGACAAGGCGGCGCTTCTCTTTCTCTCGATCTCGTCGTCTCGGGCTTCGCTTTCCTCTACGATTAGAGGTCGGCGACGCTTTTCCCGCTCATAAACTCCAACACTTTCGGCACGGTTTCTTGCAACCGCCTTCCAGCCATGGCTAAATTCTCCAAAAACTCCGTCTCCGTCGCGTGCGGTCCGTCGACGATATCGGTAATCGCCTTCACGCACACGAACGGCGTTTTAAACATCTCGCACACTTTCGCCACCGCGGCGGCTTCCATCTCCTTCACGCTCGCGTCGTTTTGGAGCATCATCTCCCGGTCAACATCCGTCGCGTCCAAGGAATTTCCCGTGGAACATATTCCCGATTTCAAACTCGTAATCTCTTTTCTCATGTTTGGCGTTTTCAAAGTTTCGATCGCGCCGATCCCGTACGACGTAAACGTCGGTATCGGTATCCTCCGGTCGTGAAATTTCACCTCGGAGACGAGAAACACGTCCCCGATTTCGCACCCTTTGCTTTGAAACCCACCGGCGGTCCCGGCGTTTATTAACACGTCCGGTCTGTGCGTTTTTAAAACCTCGTACGCGCACAACGCGGCGTTAACTGTGCCGACCGAATCCACCGCGTGCGTGGCATCTTGGCCGCACGTCACGAGGACTATCTCGACCGCTTTATTCTCTTCACCGAAAGAGATTTCCCCGCTCCGAACGACCGACGGTAACGGCGCGTGATGGTGCGATTTTGGACACGGCAAAAGCTTAAACGAACTGATTAAAGGCTCAGCCTCGGCTTCCATGGCGATGAGCACCGCGATGGTTTTGATTGCTCCCATGATGGTTCGTTGTTGTGTGTTGTTGTGACGAATTCGAGAAGTGAAAGGAAAGTACCTTTCACAAACGAGAGAAAACGTACATAACACGCGTACATTGAAGACAGAGAGAGAAAGAGAGAAAGAAAAAAAGAAAGCTACTATATACTCTTCGTGTATTCAGCATATTCGTTATCACGTCAAAAAGCGCTACTGTTACAAAAAACTCTCCGGATCGTTCATCGCCAACATCTCCGTCAGCGTGAATTTGAAAAACTGAACCCCGGCGATGGCGACCAGAACGACCAACGCCGCCGTCTTGGGATCTTTCATCAACTTCGCCACCGGCCTGGCGAACATGTACACGAAACCAACCATGATAGAAATGGAAAATCGTGCGTATTTGGCCATGTTCGCCCAGAACGGAATGTCTTCGCCCGCCATGGCGATTTGCGAGAACGCCTCGCGCTCCTCGTGATGGCCTAAAAGCGATGTATCTGACGGGAATCCAACCGCGAAGACATCCATGTTCGCGGCATCGATCGCATCAAAGGCTGCTGCTGGGTTTTGGTCGCAAAACGCACAAATCGCACACGCCGCCAACGCGGTCATTCCTACTACATTTCTTGTTTTCTCGTTCTTCTTTCTTGGTCTTAAACTCTCGCTCGTGCTCGCTTCCGATTCTTCCCCGCGTTGGACCGACGACGACGACACGATCGATCTCGGATTCGTTTTGTTCTTACTCCTCGCGAAGCTGCTTCGTTCCGAAAAGGAAGAAGAACAAAACGAATTCGTCGAGGAACATGTCGATGAAAAAGAAGAAAACATTTTAATATCGATTGATATGTGTGTGTGTGTGTAGATATATCGATAAGTTGTGAGGTCTTTTGCTTTGTCGTATCTTGTGTCTCTCTCTCGTCTCTCGTGTTTTATCGCTCGAAGGTTAACGGTGCGATGAAAAATGTACTTTAGCGTGGTGGTAGGCAGCATCCAACCGACCAGTGGTACATCACGGAGCGTTGTTTGCTTGCTGTTATTGTTATTGTTGTTGTTGTTGTGGGACGTGTTTGTCGTTTTGACACCCGTTCTCTAACGCGTAGAGCAAACACTCGGGGCGGTTGTATTTGCGAGCGAAAGTGCAAGTCCACGAATTCCAAGGCGCGCCGTTTTCGTGCAAGTATTTGAGGATATCGAGATGGCCGGATTTGGCAGCATGTGCACACGCTATACCAAGTGGACATTTCTGTTCCATGCAATACTTCACAATGTGAAGATGACCATTGTGAGCTGCTGAGCTGATCGTCCGCTGGTTCCAATCAAACTTTTTCACTTCTCGTAACCAACGAACCAACGCGAGGTTTCCCATACGAGCTGCTTCACTGCAGAAATAACGCTGCGCTTCTTTTCCCTCGAGCTTTCTGGTTTCTTTCTTTTTCTCTGGTGGTTTACCACTCACACATTTACCACTCCACGTACGAACTTCAAGGGTCTCCGGCAACTTCCTCCCCGACCGTCTACACGCGTCGCAACTTTCCGTGTTCACCTCTCGAAACACTCTGAAAGACAAGTCGTTCAACTTCGATAAAATATGCGTCTCGAAGATATCTTTGTACTGCTTATCTGTCACGATTTTCCACAACGGCGTCGGCGAAAGGTTTCTCAGCTCTTCTTTGACCTCTTTCAACTCCTCCTCCTTCTTTCGCATCTGCGCCTCGAAAACAGATTCCGCGCGCTCTTCTTTCCGTCTTTCTTCTTGCTCGCGTACCGCCAAACTATCCTCCTCTTCATCGTCGTCCTTTTCTTCTTCTCGTCCGCGCTTGTTACCCCCCATCATTCGTTTCCCTCGCAAAGGACTTCTTTTTATGAGTATTTCTCGCGATGTAACGCTTACTTTCCGTCGTCGCGTCTTCCTCTTCTTTATCTTCTTCTTCTCAACTTTTACGCGTATTTTTGTGCGGCGATCTCGTTTGGAAAAATCACACACAAAACGTCATTTACACGCGCGCGCACACACACACACGCAGTGCGCGAGGAGTAGTAGTAGTCGTTCAAGAACAGCAGTACATGCTCCGAGGAGGCGCCGCTGGGGGAGCGTTTTCATCCGTGGTCGTCTCGTTCTCTTCTCGGTCTTCGTTCTCCAGATTTGTGCATCAACGTCGACGCGTACGAGCGGGGAAGCACTTCGCGACGAAGACATCGTCGGGTTTGATGAGCGCGAACGCGAATAACCACGGAGGCAGATACCACGCGACTTCCTCGGACCAGTTTCAAACGCCGACTTTAAAGTTTGATAATTCCTCGAAAGCGTTTTCGGACGACGTTGGGCAGCAATTGTTCGACCGCTTAAGTTTTATCGGGAAACCGAAAGCGTTAAAAACGTTGTTTCGAGAGGATGAAACGCTCGCGAAAAACGTGGACGAGAAAACGATGAAGTTGATCGAGGCGTTCTTGGAAAGCGCGAAGAAAGAAAAAGCGTCCTCGACAGTCATCCAAACTGGAACGAGGGAGAACGAGAAGAAGAAAACGGTCGTGCAAGAGATTGCGATTGGGGTGTTGCCGACGCAGGTGTCGAGGCACAACGACGCGAGCGGAGCGCACGGGTTGCAAGAGATCGCGAAAGGGACGTGCGGGGACGGGAAGACGAGGAGAGTGGTGATTGCGAGCGAGAACGAGAGCGATTTTGGGAGCTTGGTGAACGCGTTGACGAGAGCATTTCCGGTGTTTTCGATGAAGAGCAAAGGGTCTTCCTCCTCGGAGAAGGAAGAGGAGACGAAGCCGGAACCGATGGTGGTGGCGTTAAGCGGCGCGTCTGAAGCGACGTCGAAAAAAGCGAAAGCGATCAGCGAAGCGGTTGAACTCGCGTGCCGCATGGTAGATACGCCACCGACGAGTATGGATCCGCAAGGGATGGTCGACGAGGCTTTGGCCGCGGCGAAACGCGTTGGCGGGGTCAAGTCGCAAGTTTGGAGAGACAAAGAGTTGCGACGGGACGGGATGGGATGCATCGCCGCTGTCGGCCAATCAGCCTCCACGGACGGGAGAGAACCGGCATTGATTCGTTTGACGTTCGTTCCAAAAGGCGTGAACGCGTCGGAGAGACCAATTGCTTTGGTTGGTAAAGGTATCTCGTTCGATACCGGGGGGTTGTCCTTGAAAGTTGGCGGTTCGATGCCGGGGATGAAAGCCGATATGGGCGGCGCTGCGGCCATGCTCGGGGCTTTTGAAGCGTTAGTGAAATGTTCCACGGAAGGTACGATCACTTTGAAGCAACCGTTAGAGTTATTGATGTGCGTTGCCGAAAACGCCATCGGATCTGGTGCCATCCGCAACGACGACGTCATCACGTCCTACGCCGGCAAAACGGTTGAATTGAACAACACCGACGCCGAAGGTCGATTGGTCTTAGCCGACGGCGTCTCGTACGCGTCCAAGACGTTGAACGCGACGCATTTAATCGACATGGCTACCTTGACTGGTGCGCAAATGGTCGCCACTGGCTCTAAATTTTCCGGCATCGTCTGTAACGACGACGACTTTGAATTGTTAGCGGTGAAGTGCGGTAAAGTTTCCGGCGATTTGGCGCATCCGTTGCCGTTCGCGCCGGAGTTTTTCAACTCAGAATTTGATTCCAAAGTTGCGGACATGAAGAACAGCGTGAAGAACAGAGCGAACGCGCAATCGTCGTGCGCGGCGCAGTTTGTGTACAACCACGTCGACGATGAATGGAAAGAGAAAGGCGGAAAGTGGCTGCACGTGGACATGGCTGGACCGTCCACGCACGACAGCGGAAGAGGCACGGGCTACGGCGTCGGGTTGTTAGTCTCGCTCGTCGAAGAACTCAACAAGTGATTTTTTCGAGCTTCTTCTTTCTTTCTCGCGACATCTGCACATATCTAAAAGTATTATTTTTCGGAGTATTCATCAGAATAATCCAAAACTACTATACACACATAAATAATGGTCATCTATTCTGCTCCTACTACAGCTACTACATCAAAACTACTGCGAAAAGACTATGTTAATACAAAAACGTTTCGTTGAAATCACTCGTCGTCATCAAAAGCTCGGCGGTTTCGGCGTAAAAACGCGAAACGAGTTTGCCGATTTACGAAACTTTTCTCCCATTCCGTCCCATCTCTCCACTGGACACTGCGCCACAAACGTATACACGTCTCCGGTATTCTTATTCTGCGCAAAAACGGCGACGTTTCTCCGATACCAGTTCGCCGTCTTGATCGTATACTCGAACTGATAATATTTGATTCCATTCTCCCCGATCGTCTCGCTCGCGGAGAACAACTTCGCCTCCTTCCCGGATCCCGGTCTCGCCAACGCGTTCTCTAACAACCAACTCGCCTGCTCCTCCGCGTCGCCAAACTGCCCTAAATCGAATCCTTTCGTGGACGTTTGCACGATAACGCTCATATTCTCCTCCCCGTTCGTCCCCATCGGTCCGAACGCGCTTTCCGGTTCGCCCACGTTTTTCTGTCCTTTCGTCTCTCTCAGCGACGGTAAATCGAGCGATTGTGCTTTCCTCGTCGCGTTTCTCCGCGCAATCGTCTGGTCCGCTAAATATTCGTTCGGGAAGAGGAACTCGTACCCTTTCTCTTCGTTCCTGTCTCGGCGGTAGCCGGAGACTTCGTACACGGCGTCCAGTTTTAACTTTCTCGCGAGTGGTTCGTTCGCGCGTAACGCGAGCGAAGTGACGCCGAGAAAGTTCGCCCCGAAAGCGAGCGCGGTCGTGGACGTCATCGCGAGCGCGATTCTGCGAGGAGAGGTGTTCAACTTTGCGAGCGAAACAACAACAGGTGC
>Ga0209425_10001899_pt1 | contig 23972 bp, 25 predicted proteins | sample COG_05_FD_184749 | JGI IMG/M metagenome (GOLD analysis project Ga0209425, IMG submission 184749) | Pelagic Microbial community sample from North Sea - COGITO 998_met_05 (SPAdes) (version 2) | ecosystem: Environmental > Aquatic > Marine > Neritic zone/Coastal water | place: Helgoland, sampling...
GCTTTCGTAGTTGTCTACAAATGGCACTGCCAACCATTCCCCTGTGACCTGCGACAAAGATCTTTTTCATCACTTAGCCTCAGTTTTCGATCGACACAGGAAGTTCAAGATCATGCTCTTTTAGGAGTGCAAGGCGCCGTGCCGCCTTATGGTCTTCTTCAACCATCTCCTTACACATTTCGCGAGCCGTAATTTTAGGTGCCCATCCAAGGATCTCTTTTGCTTTACTCGGATCACCTAGCAATGTCTCTACCTCAGCGGGCCGGAAGTATCTGGGATCAATTCTTATAATTACATCACCCACATTAACTTCAGTTGAACTATTATCCATAACTGAAGACACAATACCTACCTCATCAACACCAGCCCCCTCGAACCGTAAGCCAATTCCAAGCTCATCAGCGGCCCATATAATAAATTGCCGGACAGAATGCTGAACACCAGTTGCAATCACAAAATCCTCAGCTTGATCCTGCTGAAGCATCAACCATTGCATATGCACATAGTCTTTTGCATGCCCCCAATCACGCAGCGCTTCAAGGTTTCCCATATAAAGACATTTCTCAAGACCCTCAGAGACATTTGCGAGCCCCCTAGTAATCTTTCGGGTGACAAAAGTTTCGCCACGTCGAGGGCTTTCATGATTAAAAAGAATGCCATTACAAGCGTACATACCATAGGCCTCACGATAATTTACTACGATCCAATATGCATACATTTTTGCAACAGCATAGGGTGATCGTGGGTAAAAAGGCGTGGTTTCTTTTTGTGGAATTTCACGAACGTCACCATATAGCTCTGAAGTGGAAGCTTGATAAAATTTAACGCTTTTTTCCATTCCAAGAAGGCGAATCGCCTCAAGTATGCGGAGGGTTCCTAGAGCGTCAACATCTGCGGTATACTCTGGCGCTTCAAAACTCACCGCAACATGACTCTGAGCACCTAAATTATAAACTTCATCAGGCTTAACCTCCTTAAGTATGCGGGTTAAATTAGAGCTATCGGCTAGATCCCCATAATGAAGAATAAAGTTTGTATTCGACACATGAGGATCTTGGTATAAGTGATCAATGCGCTGAGTATTTAATGAAGAGGCTCTTCGTTTAATACCATGAACCTCATAACCTTTCTCCAATAAAAGCTCGCTTAAATAAGAACCATCCTGTCCGGTAATACCTGTAATTAAAGCTTTTTTCATTTTTTTTTCATTTTTTTTTCATTTTTGTAAACCAATTTTTTACGAAGACTCTCTTAAACTTTTTTATATATCTCTTTATAATTATTACAAACAAAGGAGTTTTATTTCCATGTTTACGAAAAGTATTCCTCACGTCTAAAAGACCACGAACTCTAGACTTAAAAAAGCTGCTGTAACCATCATTACGCATATTTACAGTGACTCTTGAAAATAAAGCAGATCTGAACTGGTTAATCTCCAAGAACCTATACATTAACTCAAAATCTGCAGCTACCTTAAAATTTAGGTCAAAACCACCGGCCTTCTCATAACAATCTTTCCGAACAAAAAAACCTGGATGAGGAGGATGCCAAGAATCAGAGAAAGCACCTAAAGAAAAATTCTCCGGCACCCATTCGGCAATAACTTCATACTTAGAATTAACATAATTGATTCCTGAATATACTATATCAACATGATCTCTATCAAAAACTGTGATTATGTCAGACAGCACTCGATCATTGCTAAAAAAATCGTCTGAATTCAAGATAGCTATAAATTCACCTGAAGACTTTTCAATCCCAATATTGAGGGCATCGTATATTCCAGAATCTTGTCCAATTATCAAGCTTGACATATTTGATGACAATTCCCCAATGATACCAACCGTGTTGTCAGAGGAACCTCCATCAACAAATATTTGCTCAAGCATAACGTCTTTTTGATTCTGTACACTCTTGATATTTCTGTGAATCGTGCTCTCAGAATTATACGTTGCTGTAATTACAGACACCTTAATCATTTTCATTAATCCAGGTTACCGTTCTTTTAACACCATCATTAAGATTAAAAGGAAGATTAGGAACAAATTTTTTGATAGATGTGAGAGGCACCTTTGTAGTATTTGCCATCATATTCTTAAGTCTAAAACTGGAAAATGGAGGAGAATGGTAGCCAAGAAACTTAAGAAAATCTCCAGCATATGCTGCCATGAAGACAAAGATCTTTGGAAGAACCCGCACTGATGATCGCCCAAATGCCGCTGAAATAAGATTGGCCCAACTTTTTATATCGTATATTTCGTAATCAGCCAAATAAAATTTTTTCTTTAGAACATCATCAGGCGACTCTACTAATAACGAATATATCTGAAAACAACTATTCTCAACGTAACCAAAATATTTTGGCTGATCAACTACCGCGGGATGAATATAAAGCCCCTTTTTGATAATTTGAAAAAACTTGCCATAAGGTTGATTTTCGCCCAACGACCAAGGACCCCAGATCGATGTAGGCCTGACAATTATCCAATTATCAAGATACTGATTTGACTCTATAATTTTCTCACCGAGAGCTTTGCTTTCTCCGTAAATAGTGTTGGGATTATATGAAGTCAAGTCAGAAACTTGTGCATCAGTGGGAGCAATTAACTTTGTAGAAGCCAAAATTAATCTCTTGATGCCAGGTAATTCCTTGCAACATCTTGCAATATTTTCTACACCTATAGTGTTTGAAAGATAGCTATCCAGATCTGCTCCATTTAGATCCGTGCGAGCGGCCAAATGCACTACATAGTCTGGTTGAAAATCCTTCATGGCAGAAAGCAGCGATTCATAATTGTTAATATCAACACGCTCAAAGTATCTTAAATGCTCAGTATTTTTCGGCTCATTAATATCAAGATTACGTATACTGCAGGATTTATTCTCCAAAAGATCAATGAAATTGGTTCCAATAAAACCTGAGCCACCCGTAACTAAAATTTTCATAAAAGACCTATATCTTAAACATTTAAAAAGCTTAAATTGCCTTTTTGTCTATTGCTTCTTTAATAGATTCTAAAAGTGATTTTCTTAGACTAATTTCTGGATCGAAGCCAATTAATTTTTCAGCTTTTGACACGCTGCAATGAATATTTTTATTCATTACATGTCTTAGTGTATCTATTATGTCTTTCATTTCTAATTTAATTGTCTAATTTAATTTTTTTCTAATTAATCTTTACTTTTCTTAGAAGTAATTGAGATTTGCATGAAAAAATTGTTTACTAATGGCGTTAGAGATTGGAATAATAGCTTAAAACCTTTGTAATTTAAAGAAGAGGTTACGCTATAGTGAACAGCATCCTAATCGCATCACCTTTTTTTTGCATAAAGTTAGAAAATATGAACCTCGTACTTGCGGAAGTAAGACCTAAAAACCTGCGAGATAGTTTGAGCCAGATGGGCATACATTTTCCTATAACCAAACTCAATTCACGTAAGCAAGCCACTTAACTTGAGAACTTCAAACAAACATGCGGCACATTATCAATTCCTTTCAGCTAATCAGCACCCCATTTGACCTCCAGGTCTGTATTCTAGTGAGCCAACGCCACAACCCTGCATCTCAGGCCGCCAAATATGACCATTAAAATAAAACGTCACCGCAAAATTAGCCAAAGCAAACAAAACGACTAAAAAAAATATGTCCTGGGTATTTGCTCGCCTTTGCATTAGGTATGCCATTGCGAGTGGGGCTATCGCCCCGAAATAAGCAGCAAAACGTTGAGACACTACCAATATATCTGAAAACATAATGTAAAAAGAAGCGGAAAAAAATACTGCCCAGATCCATACTCTAAAATACCGAAATTTGATCTCAGATCTCATAAAATAATAAAGGAAAAAGGCGACAGATATATTTCTAATCGCTGGTACAGCTATTGAAAGTATGCCTCCTTTAGCATCTAAGGATATGGATCTGCCTTGCTTCTCGGGTATCAAAAATTCAAGATTTTGAAAATTAAAAATCTTTATTGAAGCAAAGGAGACCAAAAATAAAAGCGAAATAGAAAACCAATTTATTTTGAAGACAGAAAATAACCTAGCAAGAACTACTACTCCAGCGGCGATTTGAAAAGTTAACGAAGCGATCAAAAGACTAACTGCTTGCCAAATAAAAGCCCGTTGAAGAAAGAAAATAACAATGAAATGCGATGCTAAGGCTAGTCGAATGACACCAAGGTCACGTGTAATAAAATAAAAACTAAAATAAGCAAACCACAAATAAGCAAATGAAATACCGGAAATACGAGAGATAAGGACTAATAAAAGCCATGAAAATGCTGACCATACAACAAGATAACCACGAAAATCAAGTCCCGTCAAAGAAAGTAAATAAGACAAAATCTTAAATCCGGGCTCTCCATGTGCAGCCCAGTATAGCAGCTCATCGAAAGCACCTGATGCGGCATGCTCATAAATTAATTCATATGAATCAACATCAGGAAAGTAGAACGGTCGAAAGGCAGCTACTCCAAATGTGATCAATGCTATTGCGACTGCAAAAATATTGCCAGTGTTACCTCTGATAAACTTCGTAAGAAATACCGCACAGATCGCAAGAAAATAAAGGCCTAGAACATATAACGAATATTCACTCAATTGCGTATGCCCCTATAATACCTATATAAATTGATGATTAATGCCTCACATTATATTCGAAAATGAACTCTGAGCTAAGTGCCTGGATGAAGAATTTGAGAATATTAAAGAGTCACTATTGGGGTAAGTAGTTATTAAGTATCGAGAAATGCCCGACGGGCCTTCAGCCTCTATTCCATTGAAATGATGTAGTAGCTGTTTGTAAATTTCAAGATCGGCAATCTTAAATAGGCTGTCTATAAAATCCCCCAACAAAATTTTCAGTATACTTGGTAACCATTTTGGGTTTGAACTTTGAAGAAGTTTGATCATTCGCGTATTAATCCTATATGTCATTCTGAAAATTTAGCGCACGTAAGTAGACAAATTTCTAAAAAACGAGCTCCAACAGCCTCAGCTGAATGATTTTCAACATAACGCTGAAAACCACCTTTTTGAACTCTCTCAAATTCAGATTCATTTTCGTAAAGCGATTTGACTCTATTTACTATATCTTGTGGAGCAGTAACTACTGAATCTACATTATCACAAAATCTATAATGATTATGCGTTACAACAATGGGCGTTTGCATGGCCCAAGCGTCTCCTATAAATCCCCACCCTCCGCGGGTCGCAGGGGAATATGCAAAGAAACTATCTCGAATAAGTTTAAGACATTCCTCACGACCTAACGATTGAATATGTGTGATGGAGTCTGGATAGGAAGCCTTGAGCTGTTCAATGACACCTAGGTCCCGCCCAGTGCCAACAAAACAAAACTCTTTTAGAGGCGTCTTCTGTAAAAGTTCGGGAATGGTAACCAATAACTCATGTAGATTCTTATGGGGCTCAAATGCTCCTACGAAAACCGCTCGATCCTTTATCCTTTTAGTCTCCCCTTCGATGCTAGGATAAAAAGTTGGCCAAGGGACATAGTAAAATGGTGTATTGTTAACTTTAGGCTCTTTTAGAGCATCACCGCTAAAACATGAAATAACTGAATCTGCCCTAGAATAGGCCCACCTCCATATTAGGCCGCCCACAAGACTAGCAAGCCGATCGCCAGTTAGCGGATTTTTAAAAATCTTTAATAACCTGCCCATGTTTCGATATGGATAATCAGCGTCGAAAGCAAATTCAGTCCGCAAAATAATCGGCACGCCTAACTCGCGCTTAATCTCCAAGGCTAACCTGAGATTGGAAATTTCTTCACAAAATATTACATCGGGACGAAATTCTGATGCAAGATTTTTTAGCTTTTGCTTATATGGAAGTCGACGAAAAAAAGATTGTTGTTCACGCGTTGAATTAAAGATTCTATGAATAACGAGAGAGCCATCAACCTCAACCTCTGGATCCTTTTGCAGACCTCCGCCCTTGGCGATACTCTCTTTATTTGAAATCGCCAAAATATTATTATCAGTATCCGCGATGCTTCTGTATGCATGATAATTATCGTTGAATGTTTTAGTTATGCCTGGTGTGATTAATAAGATGTTCATAGTGCTTTAGCCTCCTTTAATAGGGAATAAAATTCTATACCCTTAGATTCATTTCTGATTCAAACTCTCTACCTTTTAATATTTTAAAAATGCGAGAAAAAATCCATCTAAATAACAACGGATATCTAACAATAAAATATCCTAGTCGTGAAACGATCCTAGTCGATATGCGCCTATCAAGATGAAAAAAACTTCGGACAATTTCGCCATATAATACAGTAGGCTTATTCATAGAACCTTCTTCATGCTTCATAAAAGTTAGAACGAAAATAAAATGATATATCGACCAAACTCGAGTCAGCTGTTCAAGACGGTTTCTCAGTTTCGTAATCGTACGGGGCTTTAATGGCAAACGTAACAAAAGGGTAATCTGATAAATAAAAATTTGATCCCACTTTAAGTAAGTGGGTGTATCATCAGCCTTATTTGTAACAATTTGGTCTTTGGAATAAGCACACTTACCTTCATCTCCTAACGACATAAACAGCATCACTAAATGAGGTGCGTATGATGTCTGGAAAAAATGTGCAAAGGACGAACTCCCAATAACTTTATTCATGCTATAAACAGATGTTGAGAGAAACAGAACAGCGCCAAAGGTTTCGAACGTCTCAATGAATTGATCAATGCCGCTTGTGATAACTTCTTGCTCGCGCTTAAAAGAGTCCTCATCCCAAGCATAGGTTATGAAGTGCATTTCGCTTTGTCTAAAGATGTCACTCAGGATAGTGGCAACTGCACCATCGGCAACCTCATCATCATCGCCCAAGATCCAGAGCCAAGGATCAGGGCATGCCTCAAAGCACTTTAAAATATTGGCGGTCATTCCAATGTTATAGCGATTTCTGACAACACTTATATCTATATGAGAGTATATTTCTAGTAAGTCTTGTATAGACTCTTTCACAGGGATGTCTGAGCAATTATCAAATATAATAACCCTGCATTCCTTGGTTACCTGGGGCAATAATTTTCCCAGGTTTGCTTTAAGAATTTCGTTACGATTGTATGTTGGGATCGCAATAGTGAGCTTCATTGCTTAACCCCCATTGGCTGAGCATTCTTATTAAAGCGTAGTGGTATTTTTAAGATCATAATTTTTTCTAAAACTGCATCAGCTAAATGCTAAATGAACAATTTCTTAAGCTTGGAATAAAATTCTTTTATTTAATAACTGATACAGCATTGATACATTAGTTAAAAAATGATTAAGGACCAGTCTTTTTAATCCATATAATTTGCTCAAATCCATAGTAGTCCCATGTTCCAAGCCTAATCCAATTGTTTTTTTTTGAAATGTATTCTTGAACCCAACCAAAAAACCACCAAATAAATGGTTTAGCTGATTTTTCGTAATATGTGCATTCAAGTCTGTTTGATTCAGATTCGAATAATTTATATAAATCTACTGGAGAAACATGAGTGGGATCATCATAAAAATTCAATCCTCCTCCTCTGCTTGGAAAGTCAACTGAGTTAAGACTTGGGGTGGCAAAAAACAAGCTACCTCCCACCTTGGTCCTATCTACCATGGCACTAAATGTGCTTTGAGGATCTTCACAATGCTCGATGTTATGATTAGAAATTATAATGTCAAAATCTATGTCTATATTTTGAATTGATTGAGCGAAATCTTTAGATTCACATATTATTAACTTTTCATAAAGAGATTTTGATTCATTAGTCTGATCAAAAAAACCAACATCAACACCATATACAGATGAATTTGGCTTAACTGATTTTAAAAAAATAGAGTTTTTTCCACACCCAATATCTAGAATTTTACAATTTTCTTTTGGCATAGAGGCAACAAAAGATCTTTGACCCCTAGGTCTAAGGATTTTTTTAACAAGATCATAGAGATCTTTCATATTAACGAAAGCATCTAAGTATTACAGGGTAAATCCAGATTCTTGCGCATCATCATAAAACATCTTCACAGTTTCTAATGAGAACTGATTTAGATCTTTCCCAAGATCTTTCATACTTTTTATCAAGCCTGGTGTTAATGTGATAATGTCTGTGCCGCATCTCTCGGCTTGAATAATATTAAAGACCTCTCTGCTGCTTGCCCAAAGAGTTTCAATATTGTCATCTCCTACAGCTAAATTAGTTGCGTATTTCATGGTGTCTTCGGGGTCAATCCCAGCATTTGCAATTCTTCCAGCAAATATAGAAATGATTGAGTTTACTGAGGGATTCAATGAAGAATATACCTGCTCAATCTGCTCTATGGTAAAAATAGCAGTTATATTTAGTTTGACTCCTTCATTACTTAGTTTTTTTATAAGTGGGTAAGTGTATTCACCTTTTGTATTTGATACTGGTATTTTCACCCAAACGTTCTTTCCTAAATCTCTAAGGATCATGGCTTGTCTATACATATCATCTAATTCATCTGAGAATACTTCAAATGAAATTGACTTTTCTTTTACTGATGATAAAACTTCCTTGGCAAAGGCTAGATAATCAGTTATTCCTGATGTTTTCATTAATGTTGGATTGGTAGTAAAACCATCAACAAAATTTTCTGCGTCCATTCGGATGATCTCTTGAGCATCAGCCCCATCAGAGTATATTTTTATTTTTAAATCTTTCACTTTGTTGACTCCCATTTCATTTCATTTTCAGTAATAGCTGGATGAGAAACTAAAGCATGCCATACGACTGCTTGCCATCCTTCTGTGTGTGGTGTTATTAATTTGTCGTCTATCGTAGGGATAACAACAACATCGTCGCTAGATTCCTTAACAAATCCTCCGTCCTTGCCTACGATACCAAAGATACTGGATCCCATCTCTTTGGCCATTTTAATGCACTCGACCAAATTTACACTGATATTTTTTTCTAGTGAGCCTCCGCCAACAGAAAAAACAAAAATTCCGTCATTGCTATTAAACCGACTAACTTTCAGCCAATTAGAATAAGACGTATCCCAACCATCATCGTTAATTCTTGCAGTTAATTCTGAAACATTGTCAGTTGGAGTATAGCATTCAATGTTTGCTATCTTTCTAAAGTCATTGACCGCATGGCTCGCATGGCCTGCTCCACCTCCAGATCCTATAAAAAAAAGCCTTCCATTCCTTTCTCTTAGTGAGGACAGTCCTTTAGCAATGTTTTCAATAATTTCAGGATCTAGACTATTTGCTATTTGTGTTGTTTGATCTAGGTAAGTTTGAGAAAAAGACATTATATGATTCCTAATAAATTGTGTTAAATAAGACTAATTAAACTCTGAATTTTATTATTAAATATTATATGGGTATTATAATTTGTGTCTAGTAATAAAGCACTAATCCCTGCAGAGTTTGCAGATTGAATATCTTTTATACTATCTCCAATCATTATGCATTCATTATGCTGTAAATTATTGGTAGAAATGGCCTCTAATATCATTCCTGGTTTAGGTTTTCTGCAACTACAATTGTCTTCATCATCATGCACACAAACGAATAATTTCTTGAAAGGTAAAATATTCATCAATTGATCGTGCATGTTTTGTAAATCATCTAATTTTAGAAGTTTTCTTTTAACGTCTGGCTGATTGGTAACTAAAAAAAAGTTATGGTTTTTATCAATTTTTTTTGCAAAATTTAAAAAATCATCTCTGAATTTAAACTCTTCCAAGGACCTTGGTGATGAAACAATGTTATTCCTTAGAATCACATCATTTACAATGCCATCTCGATCTAAAAATATATTCTTAAACTTATTTATCTTCATATTTTATAAAAAATTCTTCAGCTTTTTTATAGCTCTTTGGTGTGCCAATTTCATAAAACCTTTTCTTGGCTTCAAAATATTGAAGTTTTTTGAATTTTGAGAATCTCTCTTGTATTAAACTTAAGTCAAACGATTGGACCGTATTCTCAAAATCAGAATATTTATAAATACCAATTCCATAATCTATATGAGCAGATAGGTGACTAGGATTGGCTTTATTATAAATAATATTGTCGCCATTAAAATATATATTACTTTTGTCATACCTATCATCATTTTTATAAATAACTATTAATGGCCCTAAATTTTTATTATATGCATTACAAACATCTGAAAAATTAACTCTTAAAAATGAATCTCCGTAGATCACGAATGATGGTGAGCCTATTCTTTTAATAATATTTTTCACCGCTCCCCCTGTTCCCAAAGGCAAAGGTCCATCCTCAATAAGCTTAATAGCAATATTTTGAAATCTATAATTTTTTGTAAAATCATAAAAATATTCTGAAAGATGCCCTACAGATAAATAGACATCTTGTGGCCCAAATTTCTCAAGATATTTTAATTGATAATATAAAAAAGGTTTATTATTAACTTCTAAAAGGCATTTGGGTGTCTCTGCTGCAATCGACCCTAGTCGTGTTGCTAATCCACCACATAAGATTATATAAGGGTACATCTTATGAAGTAACTAAACTTTTGGTTCCCTCAAAGTCAAATTTAAATCTCACTTCCTCCATTCCAGCACTAGTTAAAGCTTTTCTGAGTTTAGCTCTGTCATGAGCCATAAACATTAGAAATCCTCCGCCACCAGCGCCAACTAGCTTTCCTCCAATTGCTCCATTTTGCATTGCAATATCATACCAATCGTTAATCTTTGGATTGCTCATGCCGTTAGATCTTTTTTTCTTATTTTCCCAATGTTCATGCATCAACTCTCCAAAAACCCTTGTGTCTCCTGATTCCAAAGCTTTTTTGCTTTCAAAGCCTAGCTTCTTTACCTTGTGAAGATTATTTAGCATGTCTTCATCATTGTGTTTTGATTTGCTGTCCTGGTCTTTTAGAATTTTGCCTGCACTTCTAGAATATCCAGTAAAAAATAACATTAGGTTATCTTCTAAATCGTATAAGGTATCGTCTGAGATATTTAAAGGCTTGCAATCTACAGTATCATCTTTATTGAAACTAAAAGAGGAAATACCACCAAACGCTGCTATATACTGATCTTGCTTACCAATTGGTTCTTTTAGTTTATTTATTTCTATATCGCAAGCTAGTTCGGCTAGCTCATCTGGATGAAGATTTTTAGATGAATTTATATATAATGCTTTCAAAAGTGCGGTTGTAAAACTTCCTGAGGATCCTAAACCAGTTCCAGATGGTAAGTCAGCAAGAGTTGTTATTTCAATATTTTTTCTGAATCCAAGTTTAAGACTTTCTCTTATAATCGGATGTTTAATATCTTCTATATTATTCACATTTTCGTACTCTGAATATTTTAATTTGTATCCATTTTTAAATGGATTCATTACAGATACAAAAACATATTTATTGATTGCAGCTGCAATCAAAAAGCCATCATTCTCTTTGTAGTAAGATGGTAAATCAGTGCCTCCACCTCCTAGAGATATCCTCAAAGGGCTTCTAACTAATATCATTTAAACAATCTCCTTTAATTGTAATTCGTTCCTACATTCTTTTTAAAAGCTTCATGACCCTTTTGCCAAATATATGATCAGCATTATATATTGTACTATCTGAAATATTCTTTGAAGTTTAAATCAATCATGCCCAATAATACTATCTAGATTTGCATGCATTTCTTTTACAGATTTTCTTATAGCTTCTACAGAATTCATTGAGGATCTCCAGCCTAAATCAGTTATTTTTTGAGTGTCTAATCTCACAATAGGTACATCGCCTTTCCAGCCTCTATTTCCCCCAGTATATTTGTATATACAATCTGATTTATCAATTTTCATTTGATCTAAAACAATATCAGCAATCTCATTGACAGTTGCAGGATCTTTTGGAGCAACATTATAAACATCATATACTTTCTTTTGATTTTGCAATGCAAAGAACATAGCTGAAATAACATTTTCCACATGAATGTATGGTTTGCTTTGCATTCCATCTCCAAGTATTTCTAAAAATGATGAATCGCCCTTCAGCTTTCTCATGAAATCATATGCCACTCCATGAGTTTGCCTTCCTCCAACGACGTTACCAAATCTAAAAGCAGATGCCTTAATATCGAACATATGACAATAGCTACATATTAATGCTTCGCATCCCAGCTTACTTGCTCCATATGTGGAAATTGGTTCCATTGGACTAAAATCTTCCTTTACAAATTCATATCCTGTTTCGCCATAAACACCAGAGCCAGAGGCATACAATAACTTCTTACAGCCCCCTTTCCTTATAGCCTCCAGAACGATTTGCAGTAGATATGTTCCTTGATTAAAATCAATTTGAGGGTCACTCATTGCAGCGGCGATATCTGCATTCGCGGCGAGCATAATTGTTACATCAATATCCTTGGAATGCTCGAATATTTCATCGTCATATATATCTTTTTCAACTAATTGAAACTTTTTATTACCGATGTGTTCTTTGAGGTGCCACTTTTTTCCAGAGCAAAAATTATCATAAACAATGACTTTTGAAATAGATTCATCGCTAAGAAGTTTGTCTACAACATAACTGCCAATAAAGCCGCCGCCACCAATCACTAAATATTTCATTTAATACTCACGCATAATTAAGTTTTACATAATGTGTTAAAAATAACTAAATAGCTATAAATTATTGCTCGTTAAAAAGCCTTTAAGTTTTCTAAGAAGATGGCGGCTTTGTCGAGAGAGAGGATGGACTGCAACAATTCCAATCAAGTATGCAGGGTTCCAAGTGCGCAAAAACTCAGTGAACATAAAACCACCAATATTATAATAAGCTTCATTGGCGTTGTGAGCATTTGTAAGTTGATTATCATGTCGCCTGTAGTTGAAGAGAGTATCTGGAAGATTTTTGAACATGTTGTTTGGATTTCGCGCTATCCTCATGTAAAGTTCATGATCCTCTGCTGTTGCGCCATAGGTATAACCCCCATACTCAAGCAGGATGTCGGTGCGAGACGTTATAGCGGGATGGCATAAGGGCATTCTATATTTAAGCGCCTGACGTATCTCATGATCATCCTCAAAAAACCTAAATTTTTGATTAACCTCCTCACCACGAGCATCAACCAACTTGACACGACAACCCACCATAACGTAATTGGGGTTCCCTTCAAGAAAGTTAAGTTGCTTTTCAAAGCGAGTCGGATAGGAAATATCATCACCATCCATTCTTGCCACATATTTCGTTTTTACTAGGTTAAGGCCATAATTGAGGGCGAATGCAATACCATTCAAGTGTAACTGATGGAGAACAAATCGATCGTCACCCGAAACAATCGCGCTAAGGCGTTTCAACTCATCCTCGGTTAAATGCCTGCATAAAATATGACAAATATAACCTTGAAATGTTTGCTTTTGTATGGAGTGAATTGCACTAGGTAGAAATTCATCTACAGCAGCAATTGGCATTATTACAGTTAACACAATAGGTCTTCCCAACTATTTCGTAAAAATCTAACATGAATATCTCTAAGCCAAGCTTGAAAAGATTGAAGTATTATCAAGATCATCTAAATAAACCTAGTGTAACCAAAAATTATTAATAAAATCAGTTTAACTTTCCAGAATTAAATTACACAAAAACAGACAAACTGAAATATTCTAGGGGCATAATAGCATCAACATTTGATTACCTGAACGAATAAGACAAAAAATAAATAATTTTTTTGGCTTTAAAACAATAGACATTCAAGCTAAAAAAGGCATGACTAATAAAAGATAGCCGCTCAGCTCTTACCTCCTCCACGGGACAAAATAGCATGCCAGACTCCAAGAACAATGTTTCCTAGCTTGATGATTTTCTGATCCTCGAATAACAGTACTGTTATGATTCTCCTGAAAAATAGGTAATAAGCTTGGTTTAGTGACCAGCTCATGTCACGCAGAAAATTTTCTTTAATCAATGTAACTCCATTTCTCGTCCAGTAATAATGCCGCAGAGGTGGATAATTCGTTATCATGGGGCTTCCACGCATCCACTTGTGTAGTTTACTGACTCGATAATATCCCAGTGGGTGGATCATACCTATTTTTGGCGAGATTAGCACTCGATACCCTTTGTACCTTAACCGCATACAATATTCAGTATCTACATGATCAACAAAGAAGTCTTTTCGAAAGTCTCCCACTTCCGAAAATACGGCTAACGACACAATACAACCAGAAGTCGGCAAGTTTTGCACTTCCTCCCAATTATCTGCTGCTTGCGTTTTTTTATGAAGGATGCGCCCTGTTGTTTTCTCTTTGAAATTAGTTCCTATGATCCCAACCTCATCCCGAAAAGGGCAATCCTCATATGCCATTATTAATTGTTCAACTAATAATGCGTAGCAAGATGAGTCTTGGTCCAGAGTGAGCACCCAGGAATATTGTTCACCGAAACCCTCAACATATTTAAAGCCTTGATTAAGAGCCTCTGCAATACCAAGGTTAGACTCATTCAAAATTACGTCAACATCTAAATCTTTAGAAATCCCTTGAATCATCTCAATGCAATCTGATTTTGAGTTATTGTCTATAATTAAAAGCTTATCTACCTGATGTCTTATTTGCTCAATTCGCTCGCGTAACTTGATATCTGGATGATATGTGATCACGACCGCAAAAATATTCTTGCGAGACGGCTTAGGTTTATTTTTCTGAAGCATGTATAGTTATGACCTTTGTTTATCTTGGCTAAGATTTTCGACTGACATATAACCTATTGGCATATGTAAGAACGAAGCCTCTTTCACTGGAACTGAGAATTTTCTTCCAACTATATACTAATACCAAAACAAGCCCTATCGATAAAAATACTATTTTATAGTACCCCCCCTGAGGAAGAAACATTGAAACGGACAAAAAAGCTCCGAGTGTCGACGCGATTAATAATATGTAAGATATAGGATAAGTTATTTTTAGTTCTCGACCTGCCATATGAAACAATATAATCGTATCAAAGGTAACACGGAGGACAAATCCTATCGCCGCACCTTCAAGTCCATACCTTGTAATTAAGACCCAAAGCATCATTATGTAGATCGGGGTTTCGATCATATGAAGTTTTGCAGGAATATCTGGCCGACCTGCAGCATGTAATAGAGCAAAGGGAAAATAGGAGAGGCTACTAATCAATGCTCCGATAGATAGCAACTGCAATGCTGTCGTTCCCTGAAGAGAAAATTCCTCTCCCAACCAAACCCTTAATCCCTCCTCGGCAAAAATAAAAATAATCAGAATTACAGGGAGCATTGCAATAAATGTATACTTTACCCCGGCAAAAACCATACTTGTGGCTTTGCTTGGATTGGGGCCAATCACAGCTCCCAGGGCAGGGAATATCACTCCAACTATGGCTCCAGGGATAACCACCAAACGGCTGGTGACTTCGTAAGAAGTGGAGTAATAGGCAACAGCAGTAATAGAAATTATTGATCCAATCAAAAATCGGTCCAGGTAGAGCATTAAAGGACCAACTATACTGCTGATCGTCATCCATCCACCAAAGATTAGGAATATACTAATATCTGAGCGATTCAGACCAATATTCTTAAGCATTGTCGGAGCAACACGGGTGCAATAGAAGAAAGTTATTAACGATTCCAACAGCCGTGATACCAACAATGCGATAACTATATGTGAAAGCTTTTCGGAAAATAGTGAAACTAAAACAGGCCCCAAAAACGTGAGTGAGCCAATGGGAGCTCTGATGATATTTATAATATCAAATCGCTGATGTGACTCTAGAATACCTCTAAGAACTGAATTACAAATTACTATAGGCGCGGAAATCGCTAGAATATAGAAGCTTGTCTCAACGTTTTTTTGCAAGCCTGACGGTATTTGAAATACATCATATGCTAATGTCGCGGAGGTTAGACTAATCAGCAGAGCTCCAATCGAGCCCACCAAGGCTGCTAACATTAATGCAGTCCAGATTAGATTTGGGATGTCTTCTAGATCACCTCGCCCTAATTTTTCAGATAGCTGTTTAGTGAGGACACGCCCTATTCCTAGATCGAATAAGCTGAAATAGCCGGTGACCATCCATACCAAAGTAAGCACACCAAATTTACTAGCTCCCAAAGCATTAATTAGTATGGGTATTGAAAAGAGTGCAGCCAAGGTTGGAAAAACTTGCCCCAAAATATTATACAACGAGTTTTTCGCTAGTAAGCTACCTCTTGTTAAATTTAAATTTTTAGCGCTTTCAGACATCTATAAAATGTTTTTATGTTGTGTATACACTTAACTTAGAATGCTTGTTAAATTTATATTTGATTCATCTAGGAAGATATGGTACCCCGCCCAAAGTGGTGGAATACATGTGTGAGCGTTAGACTTATACAAGGGGTACATAGCGCATCACTTCATTTGTACGGTAAGAGATTTCTCCATACTTCAATCTTCCTGTCGCACCGAACCTCTTCCATTGCGCCTCAGCAAAGCTTTTTAGTGAGCTTGGCTGACCTGTACCAAGGTTATGAATCTCCGGCTCACCCTGCTGAATGATTGCTTCTGTAGCATAGTGAATGAATGTTTTTGCAGAAAATTCTACAGGTGTAAAATCCCTAATTTGTTCGCCAAGAGTCATTGGAAAATCTTCGCCAGCTAATGCTGCTTTTTTTAAACTTGGCCAAAGTCGTTCTTGACTTTCCCCCTCACCAAAAATATGAAAAGGTCTCAATACTGCAAGTTCAAGTTCGTTTTCACGACCAAATGTCATTGCAGCAATTGTAGCTGCTGCTTTAGATGCTCCGTAAGAGTTAACAGGCTCTAGTGGTGCATCACATGGAACATATTCATAACGCTCCGCAGACCTTCCATATTCGGAGCAGCTACCAGCAATAACAATTCTTTTTACACCTGCCTGCTTTGCTTGGACCCAAAAATCTAAACTTGCTGAAACATTCCACCGAAATGCTTCCTTCCAAGAATCAAGAGACGGATTTACTCCATATGCTGCTAAGTGAATAATGGATTCGCATCCTTCTAGCGCGCTTCTCATATCATCTTCTAATGTTCCTTCAACCCACGTTGGTTGAGGAGATAAGTCTATCTTTACAGGTTTATTAGAACGACGCAGTCCAACTATTTCATGGCCATCAGTTAATGCTGTTTTAACTACATGGCTTCCAATAAAACCATTGCTTCCTGTTACAAAAATTTTCATCTGTTTTTATGCGATCCTAAATAAAAAATATATTTGGTTTTAATACATGTGTAGCTCCCAAGAGCATTATATACATTCATGATTAATCTAAAAATGATTCTGAAAAATACTAAAGTGAGCCTTAAACGTGAAAGCGCATACCAAACCAACTCATGAACTGAACTCATAAGTCGGCTAAGCGAGCTAGAAATCGACCATAATTATTTTTACTGAAGAGTTCTGCTCGTTCCCTGAGTTCATCCTTTGAAATCCAACCATTATGGAAGGCAATTTCATCGGGCGAACCGACTTGCATTCCTTGGCGTTCTGTTAAGGTGCGTACAAAATTACTTGCGTCCAGCATGTTAGCGTGAGTGCCTGTATCAAGCCAAGCAATTCCTCGCCCCATAGTCTCTACATTTAGGCTTCCTTCCTCCAAATAGACCTTTAAAAGGGAGACAATTTCAAGCTCACCTCTAGAGGAGGGAATTACTTTTTTAGCCCTTTCAGGTGCTTTTTCATCAAGAAAATATAGTCCCGTTACAGCATAATTTGAAGGGGGATGGGTTGGTTTTTCAACAATGGTGTTTGCACGCCCGTTAGCATCGAACCCCACAACCCCATAGCTCTCAGGATCACTGACGTGATATCCAAAAACTGTACCTCCTGCCAACATCAGAGATGCCCGTTCAAGTATTTCAGTAAGACCATGGCCATAAAAAATATTATCTCCAAGCACTAAAGCTGACGGCAAGCCATCTAAAAAGTCTTCGGCCAATATATAAGCTTGAGCTAATCCGTCTGGGGAAGGTTGCACTATATATGTTAAAGCCAACCCCCATTGACTGCCATCACCTAAGAGTCTTTTAAATTGGGACTGGTCTTCAGGAGTGGTAATAATAGCGACCTCCCTTATACCCGCCAACATCAGCGCCGATAGTGGGTAATAGATCATAGGCTTATCGAACACTGGCAATAACTGCTTGGATACGCCAATAGTATTTGGCCACAAGCGAGTACCAGACCCTCCAGCAAGAATGATTCCTTTACGTTTCATTAGATTTCTCCTTTAGTTCATAGAGTATGTGTTTAAGATCGTAGAGCCAAGGATCTCGAGTAATTCCATAGCTGTCAAACAAAGAGCGGCAATCCATCCGAGAATTCAGAGGTCGCGGTGATGCCGTTGGATAACCTTCACTCAAAATGGGTATAATCTCGCAGGATAACCCCGAAAGATCTATGATCGTTGAAGCGAACTCAGCCCAGCTTACATCTGGGGTGCCAGCAAAATGGAATGTGCCACCTTTCGCGCCCTTAAGTAGCGCTTCGATTAATGTTACCGCAGACCTTGCAATCGAAATAGCCGAAGTTGGTCCACCAACTTGGTCGCCCACTACATTAAGCTGGCTTTGCTCCCCAGCAAGGCGAAGCATGGTTTTTACAAAGTTCGAGCCATGAGCTGAAAACACCCAGCTCGTGCGAAGAATTATTGCGCGAGCGCCACTCTTTTGAACTAACTGCTCCCCTAAGAGCTTTGAACGACCATAAGCACCTAGGGGCGCCAAAGTGTCATATGGGCGCCACGGAGAGTCACCGCTTCCATCGAAAACATAATCAGTTGAGATATGTAAAAAGGGAATGGAAAGCTTAGCGCATGCGCGAGCCATGGCACCAGGCGCCTCACCATTTACAACTGAAGCCTCAGCTTCCGCAGTCTCTGCAGAGTCAACCGCTGTCCATGCCGCAGCATTTATTACTGCAGTAGGCTCGCGAGCAAGAATAACCTCCTCACAATTCTCTGGGTAAGAAAGATCTGCGTCCTGTCGCCCCAAAAAAATAAAAGATAATTCAAGTTCATCTGATAACCTAACAAGTTCTCGAGCTACTTGTCCCGAATACCCAAAAACTAAGACGCTCAAACCTTCACACCTAAACGTGATCCAACGCCACTGCGATTTAATAGGGGTCGCCACCAAGCTTCATTGTCAAGATACCACCTTACCGTCAAAGCCATGCCCTCCTCCAATGTGACTGAAGGATGCCAGTCAAGTTCATCACGGATACGTGAAGGATCGATAGCATATCTCGCATCATGGCCAGGGCGATCGGCTACAAAGGTGATTTGCTCGGAGTAACTACCTTCCTCTCTGGGCTTCATTTCATCAAGTATGGAGCATAATGATCGCACCAAATCAATATTGCTCAGCTCGTTCCCACCACCTATGTTATAGCTCTCTCCTACACAACCGTTCTGCAATACCAATAAAAGAGCATCTGCATGATCTTCTACATATAGCCAATCCCTGATATTTTGACCTTTACCGTAAATAGGAATAGCTTCGCCTGCTAGTGCTTTTAAAATTACAACAGGAATAAGCTTTTCAGGGAAGTGGAAAGGCCCATAGTTATTAGAGCAATTCGTTAGAACTACTGGAATCCCATAGGTTTTATGCCAAGCGCGAACTAAATGATCAGATGCGGCTTTAGACGCCGAATAGGGGCTACGCGGATCATAAGGAGTTTTCTCGGTGAACCGAACTGATTTATCCTCTGGCAACGAGCCAAATACTTCATCAGTCGAAATATGATGAAAGCGGAAGTTCAGGGGTCTCCCTGCTTTTAACCAAAAAGTTCTTACAGCCTCAAGCAGATGATAAGTCCCCATTATATTAGTCTCAATAAAATCACCTGGACCATCAATAGATCTGTCAACATGGGATTCAGCTGCCAGATGCATAACTGCATCTGGCCTATGCTTAGTAAAAAGTAGGTCAAGAGCTGCCCGATCACATATATCTACTTGCTCAAAAACATATCCCTGACATTCTGCTACTGCACCTAGATTCTCAAGGCAAGCAGCATATGTCAGCACATCTACATTTACCACCTCAAAACCTTGAGAGATTGCCTTTCGCACAACAGCAGAACCAATGAAGCCTGCTCCTCCAGTAACTAAAATTTTCATAAGTTAAGCTCCAAAGAAAAAGGGGAATCAAAGACTTCAAAGGGCTTTGCATCTTCATCCTTCGCAGACAATTTAGGCGCTACTCCATCAGGCAAAGGCCAGTCAATCCCTAGACTGCTCCAAAGTACCGACCCATCACATTCCGGGGCATAATTGTCACTACACTTATACTGAACTTCTGTATCCGGCATAAGAGTTACGAAACCATGAAGGAAACCTTTAGGGATAAATAATTGGAAACCATTCTCTCTGGAAAGTTTCTCACCAACCCATTGCCCGTAAGTAGGCGAACCCTTTCGAATGTCCACTGCCACATCAAAAATTGCGCCACGTGAGCAACGAACAAGCTTTGCCTGAGCGTGGGGAGGCGATTGATAATGAAGTCCTCGAAGTGTCCATAGTTCTTTAGAATAAGAATGATTATCTTGAACAAATGAAATTTCAATTCCGAGTGCTGCTGAAGAATTGTCACTCCAAGTTTCTTCAAAGAAGCCTCGATGATCCTCAAAGCGCTGAGGGACAATTATTAAAACCGACTCTAAGTTGGTACTATGAATTTCAACACCCATGCTATGCCTATAAATAACTAACTATATAACTAATATCTAACAATTATAATCTATCTCCACGCTCAATGAGACAGGAGAACAAAAAATGCTTTATCACTAAAGGCTGAATAACTATCCCTAACTGTCTTCAAATTGACGTATTTGATTAAGTGTCACCGCCTTTATATCTCGACCGCTGAGCCAAGCCTTTTGCCATTCGATGATGCTGTCCAGGGCTTCAAATAAATCCCATTTAGGCTGCCATCCCAGTAGTTTTTTAGCTTTAGAAATATCTAACTTGAGCAATTGAGCTTCATAAGGCTGCTCAGACTCATCATGAATCCAACTTGAGCCATCTCCCCATCGTTCAACTAAGTACTCGATAATAGACCTCACTGACTTTACGTCATTTTCCTCGGGACCAAAGTTCCAAGCTTCAGCATATTTTTCGCCATTAAGATACAGCTGTTCCGCCAATACCAAATATCCTGATAAAGGCTCTAAAACATGCTGCCATGGCCTAGTCGCTGATGGATTTCTAATAATCACTGGCTCGTTATTTTCAAATGATTTAAAAAAATCAGGTATCAACCGATCTTCAGACCAGTCACCACCACCAATAACATTGCCCGCCCGGGCTGAAGCAATTTTAGCTGATCCCGAATCATTAAAAAATGAACTCCTATAGGCTGCAGTGACAAGCTCAGAGCACCCTTTGCTATTGCTATAGGGGTCGTGCCCTCCCATAGTTTCATCTTCACGATAACCCCAAACCCATTCTTTATTTTCATAACATTTATCTGTAGTCACATTGACAACAGCCTTAACCGAAGGTGTGCTTCTAACAGCCTCAAGCAGATGAACCGTTCCCATGACGTTCGTACTGTATGTATCTACTGGATCTTTATAAGAGAGTCGAACTAATGGTTGCGCAGCCATATGAATAACAATATCGGGTGCAAAACTTCCCATAGCTTGCGAGAGTTTGTCCAAATCCCTTATATCACCTATTATGGATTCTATCTCATCAGTCGCCGATGCGGTCTCAAAAAAATTAGGTTTTGTGTTGGGAGCCAATGCATAACCAGCCAATATTGCTCCCATTGAGTTAAGCCAAATAGATAGCCAGGTCCCTTTAAAACCTGTATGACCAGTAATAAAAACTTTCTTACCTTTCCAAAATTCTGAATTTACCATGCCTACTACTACCATGTTTTCCATGGAGCTTTATTCTCCTCCAACAGACCATCAAGAAATATTTTATCTCGCAGAGTATCCATAGGCTGCCAAAATCCCTTATGCTCAAATGCCATTAACTCCCCATCAAGTGCTAAAGATTTCAGCGGTTCCTGCTCCCATACGCTCTGTAAATCTTTAATTCTATTAAGTACCTTTGATGACAAGACAAAGAACCCACCATTTATCATTCCGCCATCACCTTTTGGTTTTTCCATAAAACTCTTAACAGATGAGTCTTCTAATTCTAAAGCCCCAAATCTACCAGGAGGAAAAACTGACGCTACCGTGGCAAGCTTGCCATGCTTCTGATGGAATTCAATAGATCCAGCAATATCTATATCGCTAACTCCATCACCATAAGTCAAACAAAACGTCTCCTCGGTATCAAGATACTGACGTATAGCTAAAAGCCTGCCTCCTGTTTGAGCACTTTCACCTGTATCAACCAAAGTCACTTTCCAAGGCTCAGCTCTTTCGTCATGAACCTCCATCCGATTTTCTTTCATATGAAAAGTAACATCGGATTGATGGAGAAAGTAATTTGCAAAATACTCCTTAATTACATAGCCTTTGTAGCCACAACATATAATGAAGTCATTAATACCATGCTTGGAGTACATTTTCATAATATGCCAAAGAATTGGCTTGCCACCAATTTCAATCATTGGTTTTGGTTTTAAGTTTGTTTCCTCGCTAATTCTTGTACCAAAACCACCTGCTAGAATTACAACTTTCATTCCACTTGCTCCCACTTTATAAATTGTTAAACACAATAAATGCTGAGTTTTTAAATATTAACATTTAGTTATTAATTTGATTACACTGGCAAATTATCCAACATATCTAAATGTCCATGGCGTCAGCATAAACCACTATTTAACTTCTCTTCCATATATATCCTCAAAGCGCACAATATCATCTTCTCCAAGATAGGACCCTGACTGGACCTCTATAATTTCCAATAAAACCTTGCCTGGATTTTCAAGTGCATGAACAACACCAACGGGAATATACGTAGATTCATTTTCGGATAGCATGAACGTTTTATCGCCATTTGTAACTCTTGCCAATCCAGAAACAACTACCCAATGCTCTGCACGATGGTGATGCATTTGCACGCTCAACTTAGCTCCGGGTTTTACTGTTATTCGCTTGACCTGATATCCCTTCCCACTATCAATCGAGTCATACTTACCCCACGGTCGCCAAACTTCTCTGTGGCTATCCCATTCAGATCTTGATTTGGCCTTTAACTTTTGAGCAACAGCTTTTACATCCTGCACACTATCTTTGCGAGCTACAACCAGCACATCTTTAGTAGATACAATCACTAAATCATCCACACCAATTGTAGCAACTAACTTTCCATCAGTTCTTATATAGGAATTGTTTGATTCATGAAGCATTACATCACCATATGTAGCGTTGCCGTTGCTATCTTTTTTGCTAATATCCCACAAGGATGACCAAGACCCTATGTCACTCCAACCCGCATCCATGGGAACAACAGCTGCATCATCTGTTTTTTCCATAACGGCATAATCAATAGAATCACTTGGGCATTTATTGAATGCTGCTGCATTGACCCTTAAAAAATCATTGTCTTTGGAGACGCTCTCCATTGATAACTGACAAGCCTCATAAATATTTGGACGATGCTTTTTAAGCTCTTCTAGGTATCGGCTAGCCTTAAATAGGAACATGCCGCTGTTCCAAAAGTAATCACCTGACTCGAAGTAATCCCTTGCAAGTTCAGCAGAGGGCTTTTCGGTAAAAGCATCAACAGTAAAGCCAGGACCTTGAGATTGGCCCTTCTTTATATAGCCATAACCTGTATTTGGATCATGGGGTGCGATGCCGAAGGTGACGAGCTTTCCCGATTCCGCTAAGGGGATTGCATTCATAACCGTCTTGATAAATGCCACTTCATCCTCAATCACATGATCAGCAGCGAGAACAAGTAATAGAGGGTCTTCACCCTCCAGCGACGAAAGGGCTGCGAGGGCAATTGCCGGAGCAGTATTTCTTCCAACGGGCTCCAGAATAATTGAGCCTAACTTATCAATTTCGCGAAGCTGCTCAGCCACAAAGAAG
>Ga0209425_10001900_pt1 | contig 23941 bp, 20 predicted proteins | sample COG_05_FD_184749 | JGI IMG/M metagenome (GOLD analysis project Ga0209425, IMG submission 184749) | Pelagic Microbial community sample from North Sea - COGITO 998_met_05 (SPAdes) (version 2) | ecosystem: Environmental > Aquatic > Marine > Neritic zone/Coastal water | place: Helgoland, sampling...
TATTATTTATTTTCTAAAGGCTCTTCGATTTAATCCTTAAGAACAATAAAAATAAAGAATTAAATTGGAAAATAAATAGTTGCAAGTAAATACAAGCTTGTCTTTACAACATAGTAAGCTGTATACAGGCGCCATAAAGTAGGCAAAAGAAACATAAACTATTTTCAGAAATTAAATATCAATGGGAAGTATAAAGTCGATGAATTTACGTAACATCGCTATCATAGCACATGTCGATCATGGCAAAACAACACTTGTCGATTGCTTGCTTAAACAAAGCGGAACATTTCGAGATAATCAACAAGTACAAGAACGTGCCATGGACTCAAACGATCTTGAGAGAGAACGTGGCATTACTATTTTAGCAAAGTGTACGTCTGTTGAATACAAGAATACTCGAATAAATATAATAGACACCCCTGGACATGCGGACTTTGGCGGGGAAGTTGAACGAATTTTAAGTATGGTAGATGGCGTCGTTTTATTAGTGGATGCGGCTGAAGGCCCTATGCCTCAAACAAAATTTGTTCTAGGAAAAGCGCTAAAACTTGGATTAAGGCCAATTGTACTCATCAATAAGATAGACCGCCCTGATCAGCGAGCTGACGAAGTTTTAGATGAAATATTTGACTTATTCGCTGCAATGGAAGCGGACGAATATCAATTAGATTTTCCGCATCTATATGCGTCCGCGAAGCAAGGCTGGGCGTCGAAAGAGACTGATGATCCAAAAGATAGTATGGATCCGTTATTTGATCTTATTGTCAATCATGTTGCAGAACCCAAAGTGAATGGCACGGAAGACTTCAAGCTTTTAGTTACAACTCTGCAAGCTGATCCTTACCTAGGCAGAATATTAACGGGGAAAATCGAGTCTGGTAAAGCTACAAGAAATATGGCGATTAGAGCATTAGATCGTGAAGGACATGTTATTGAAGAAGGCAGAGCAAGCCAATTATTAGCATTCCGAGGCTTAGATAGGGTACCTGTTGACGAAGCTGGCGCGGGAGACATCGTCGCTATAGCAGGCTTGGCTAAAGCCACGGTTGCAGATACTATTTGTGTACCAAATATTACAGAAGCAATTGATTCACAACCAATTGATCCCCCCACTCTATCTATGAATTTCGCAATTAATGACTCTCCACTTGCTGGCACTGAAGGTAGCAAAGTAACTTCTCGAGTAATTTGGGATCGTTTAACTTCGGAAGCTGAGGGAAATGTGGCTCTTCATGTTCGACAAACGGATGATTCTAACTCATTTGAAGTCTCTGGGCGAGGCGAACTACAGTTAGCAGTTTTAATTGAAACGATGAGGCGGGAAGGCTTCGAGCTAACAATCTCAAGACCCAGAGTTGTTTATCGTGAGGACCCCGAAACAGGAAAACGCCTCGAACCTATTGAAGAAGTAATTATAGATGTAGATGACGAATATTCAGGCACCGTAGTTGAAAAACTATCAGCTCGAAAAGGTGAAATGCTAGAAATGAAATCTGCTGGTAGCGGGAAACAGCGTATGACCTTCCATGTGCCTTCAAGGGCTCTTATTGGTTACCATGGAGAATTCCTAACAGATACGAGAGGTACAGGAGTAATAAACCGACTATTTCATGGTTATAGCGCATATAAAGGAGTTATAGAGGGTCGTAGAAATGGGACGCTAATCTCACTTGGTGATGGGAAAGCAATTGCTTATGCTTTATGGAAGATGGAAGATAGGGGACCTATGTTTATCCGGCCAGGAGATAAAGTTTATACGGGTATGATTATTGGTGAACACAGCCGAGGAAATGATCTCGACGTAAATCCGCTTAAGGGCAAGCAACTTACGAATATCAGGTCTTCGGGAAAGGATGATGCAGTAGACTTAACTACACCAATCGAAATGGGGTTGGATAAAGCAATCGCTTATATCAGCAATGATGAATTAGTCGAGGTTACCCCAGAATCTATTAGATTAAGAAAGAGATTCTTGGATATTCATGAGCGGAAACGACATTCTAAACAATCAGAATCATAAACATTGTTAAATGGTAAAAACCCAAATTTTTACAAATATTTTGATATGATGTTCTTTAAACAAAAACGAGATTATTCAGATTAGAAACTTGATAGAACCCCGTTTAAATCAAAGCGACAAAATTTTTTTTGTAATCAAAAATCAGGTCTACGATATTTATAGGCTAGCTATTCCTATTGTTTTATCTAGGGCGGGGATGATGACATTAATCGTTGTTGATGCGGCTATGGTTGGACACTTTTCCGCGCTTGAACTTGGTTATCAAAGTATTGGACTAGCTCCAATGATGTTTATAATTGTAACCAGTATTGGATTAATGAGCGGAACCCTAGTGACCACAGCCAACTACTTTGGATCAAAAAATCTCAAAAAATGTGGATTAGTTTGGCGCCGATCATTAGCATACGCTTTTTTCCTTGGAATTATTGGCATTTTAATATCAAGTTTTGGAGAGGAAATACTTTTAGCTAGCGGACAAAATAAGGCACTCGCATCTGGTGGTGGCAAAATTATTCAAATATTAGGTTGGTCAACACCAGCTTTATTAATTTACATTGCCAGTAGTTTTTTTCTAGAGGGCTTAAAGCGTCCAAACGCAACCATGCTAATCATGCTCCTCGGCAACCTATCTAATATTTTTCTCAACTGGATTCTAGTTTTTGGTAATTTTGGTTTCCCAGCATTAGGGGCTTCTGGTTCAGCATACTCAACTGGCGCAGTAAGAATAATAATGGCAGTTTCAATCGTTTATTACATTTGGACCCTGAGAGATCACATTAAATTTAATATCCGAGGCTCAAACAATATATTTTTGAATGGTGGGTGGAACGAGTGGTCCAGAATGAGAAAAATTGGTTTTGGTGGAGGAGCAAGCAATGCCATCGAATCGGGGGCTTTTTCTTCGATGACTATCTTTGCAGGCTTACTTGGCATTATCGAGTTAGGGGCATTTACACTCTCATTTAATATGCTAGCTTTAACATTTATGTTTGCCCTAGGTTTCGGCTCTGCAACGGCGGTTTGTGTTGGGAATGCGTCTGGTAGGGGTGATATTGTCGAAATGAGAATAGCGGGCTGGACAGGTCTCGCATTAACAATAATTACTCTAGCATTACTAGGCTCTCTATTGGCGCTATTTAATAGTCAAATAGCCTCAAGCTTTACTCAGGATGCGGACTTAATTGTTAAAACTTCTTCAATGATAGCTTTTATTGGTATTGTTTTAGTCATTGATGGTGGTCAGAGCGTTATGGCACATGCATTAAGGGGCTGCGGTGAAACTTGGGTTCCGGCAGCACTTCATTTTATATCTTATATACTCGTTATGATCCCCTTGGGTTACTATCTCTCGATAATTTCTGGTCGGGGGATTGCTGGATTATTTGAGAGTATTCTTATAGCGAGTGTTCTATCATTGTCTCTTGGTTCAATCAGATTTAACTTTTTAACAAAAAAAATATTAACTTGATACACAATTAATGCAAAGTGGCGTGGCTAAATCATATTCCAACCTTTTAGGCGAAATCGCCTCTTCGCATTTAACGCAATATCCGTATTCATTATCAGTAATACGCTTTAATGCTCTCTCTATTTTTAATAATTCAGCATTTCTACGCCGACCTTGTTCAAGAGCCATTTCCTGAATTTGTATTGCATCAATTCTTGATAAACGGCCAACCTGTGACTGGTCAAGTTCAACCGCTTTCCTGTCATTGCTTGTTATTTCTGTGCGTTTAAGAAGTTCAGCTCTTTGCCTCTTTAGCTGTCCTTCAATTTTTTTAAGAATGATTTTCAAATTTATTCCACTCGTCTATTTTTTTTGCTTTTAATATAGGTACGGATTATATATGAAAATTCGAGTTCAGTGGAATAAATAAATTTATACTTGGGGGGATTGTGAAATGACCGTTATAGACATTCATACACATATGTTTGGTGAGTCATGGCTCAAAATGTTGAACGAACACGGCGGTCCAACTTATAGCGCGGGGACATTAAGTGACGGCCGCGACTATTTAATTGAAAAAGGAGCCGCCGCATGTGCACTTGAAAAAGAGGCTTTCGATTATGACGCTCGCATCGAGGCAATGAACCAACATGGGATAGATATCTCGATCGTATCGTTAACCTCACCAAACGTTTATTGGGGAGGAGAACAAATAAGCATTAAGACAGCAATACTCGCCAATGATGAAATGGCGGCTGGCCAAAGAGCATATCCTGATCGTATTCGTTGGTTTGCTTCTATCCCTTTTGAATATCCGGAAGCTGCAATTCAAGAACTACATCGAGCGGTAGAGATAGGTGCTGTAGGCGTTATGGCGACAGCAAGTATTAATGGCAGACACTTAATTGATCCGCTATTTGCACCAGTATGGGCTGAAATAGATAAACTTGAACTTCCGGTACTAATACATCCAACTGCTCCTTTTGGCTCAAAGGAGGCAGAATTTGGTATAGAGCGAATATTAATGCCTGGAGCCGGATTTATGTTTGATACAACGATAGGGATCGCAAGAATGGCAGTTGATGGTTTTTTTGAGCAATACCAAAAACTAAAAATAATAGCATCCCATGGTGGCGGTTATCTTCCATATGTGAATGGACGTATTGATATGTTTTTTAAGCTTGAAACACTATCTAAATTTAAAATTGATAGGCTACCTAGCGAATACTTCAAACAGATTTATTATGATGCAGTGCTATATGATCCGGGAGCTTTATCATTGTGCATAGACATTGCTGGTCCAGAAAAAGTTTTGTTTGGAACTGACTTTCCCATGCCATGCGACGTTCCTAAGCTTTATGATTTGATCGATAGCCGGCCAAAAGATGAAGCTGCAGCTATAAAAAGTAGCAATGCTGTTAAACTATTTAATTTATAATAAATAAAGACAAAGAATTGTTAGAATATATTCAAGTAAATGAAGCTAAACTCGAATGTCAGCACATTAAGGTTCCGGGTCGGGAAGCACTGCCAACTCTAGTTTTTCTGCATGAGGGTTTAGGCTGCGTTGCGCTATGGAGAGACTTTCCATTAAAACTATGCAAAACGTTGAAGCTCAATGGATTTATTTATAGTCGTCAAGGATATGGAGCATCTGACCCTATAACATTACCGCGCAACATAGACTTTATGCACCGCGAAGCATACGATACAGTCTCAACTGTTTTAGATGTCGCGAATATTAACTCAGCAATCTTAGTCGGTCACAGTGATGGTGGTTCAATCGCTTTAATTCATGCAGGAGGCATACAAGACGATCGAGTAAAAGCAATATCGACCATTGCAGCCCATGTATTTAATGAAGAGTTGACAACAAAAAATATCGAAGCTGCAAAAAATGCTTTTGAAAATGAAAATCTAAGGACAAAACTCGCAAAATATCACGGTGATAATGTTGATTGTGCGTTTCGAGGTTGGAACGATATTTGGTTAAGTCAAGAATTTTTAAATTGGAACATTGAGGAATTTCTGCCAAAGATTAAGATTCCAACTTTAGCAATACAAGGCTCCAATGATCAATATGGGACCATTAATCAAATCAAAGCAATTGAAAAAGGACTTCAATGCACCAAGCAAATAAAAATAATACAGGATGCACAACATTCACCTCATTTAACTAATCAACATACAACATTAGATATTTTAGAGAAATTTTTTATAGAAAAGCTCAATATTTAATCATCGAATAGGATTTAAATAATATTTGCGATCATAGTTCAACCACTACGATATTAGACTGGTACATTTTATTATAATTTGAGATAGTTAGAACATTATAACTATTTATATTCTCTGGAGTAAAAAATGCCAAATAACGAGAAACATCCGATAGTAATTATAGGCGGAGGGATTGGCGGATGCGCGGCTTCGTTAGCACTTTCTAAAAAGGGATATAGATCTATTGTCATAGAAAAATCACGAGTGTTCTCTGAAATTGGTGCAGGAATTCAATTAGGACCAAACGTTCACAAGATGTTTGTTAAATTAGGTCTGGATCAAGCTATTCAAGACATCGCGTTTTATCCTGATAATATATTCATGAAAGATGGTATAACTGGAGAATTAATCACCAAAATTGTTACTGGTAAAGATTTCCAATTACGTTTCAACGGACCATACGGCGTGATTCATCGCGGCGATTTACTAGAGGTAATTGTCGATGCATGTAAAAAGTCGGATTTAATTGAGCTCCGAACATCCACTGAAATAATAGATTATGAAGAGACCAAAACCGGAATAGTCGCGATAACATCTGATCAAGAAAAAATTTTTGGAAGTGCTCTAGTCGCAGCCGACGGCATATGGTCCAAAACTCGGTCTAATATAGTTAATGACGGTGACCCCATTATTTCCGGCCATATTGCCTATAGAGCAGTTTTGCCAATATCCGAGGTCCCGGAATTTTCCCAAGACAACGATGTAGTTTTATGGGCTGGTCCAAAATTTCACCTCGTACATTATAAATTAAGAAGGGGTGAGCTTTTTAATATAGTTGCTGTATTTCATAGTGATCGATACGAGGAAGGATGGGATGCTTTTGGTGATCCCGAGGAGCTCCAAATACGTTTTAAAAATGCTACAGCCGATGTTCAATCACTTCTAGGTAAAATAGATTCTTGGAAAATGTGGGTATTATGTGATCGAGAGCCCGTAAGAAATTGGTCTAAAAATCGTGTTACTTTACTTGGAGACTCTGCACATCCGACACTTCAGTATTTAGCTGCAGGAGCGGGCATGGCAATTGAAGATGCGGTGGTGCTTGCTGATTGCTTATCACAAAATAAACAAAATTACGAAGAAGCCTTTATCCAATATCAAGAAACCCGATATTTAAGAACCGCCCAAGTTCAAACAACAGCACGACTTTATGGTCAATTATACCATGCTAGTGATGTTGTGGGAGAACTAAGAACTAATATGTTAAAAAATAAAGACCCTTATAATTATGAGGGCATTGCTTGGTTATATGATGGAATTTAGTTAATTTATATGGCTCTCTAACTGTTGCAGGCTCACTAAACCTTTTTCCTGGTCAGAGTTGAAAATCCCTGAGTTTGAGGATTTTTATTCTCATGTTTATTCATAGATTTTTTCTTATTTTTCTTAACCTTAACCCTAACCTTAGACTCAGACTTTATAATTAATTTCTCCTCTTTCCGATCATTGGTGTCGGGATTTTCATTAGATCTTTTTCTTTTCCCTTTATTTTTATTAGTTTTATTAAATTTTTTCTTTTTAACTTTACTAGGTTTTCGGTAATAATCTTCAGTTTGAGTTCTCAAATCTTTGCTATCACCAATAACTGCTTCATCACTATTTTCTAATTTATTTTGGTCCGATTTGTTATTCGCCAACTCTGCTGGCATATTACCAATTCTATCCACGGTCATACTTTTTTCAAGTTTTCTTGAAGGTCCGAGATTGGATAAAAATTTTTCTGCACTCCTTGATGCAACTTCAAAAAATGTCTTATTTTCCAATATTCGAATGGCTCCTATATCTCGCTTTTCAACACCCCCAGCCCGAATTAAAGCCGGAAGTACCCACCGCGCCTCAGCGGTATGTTTTCTTCCGACTGATAATGAAAACCACTCAGCATCACCAAATTTCTCTTGAATTTTTTCACGATTATTTTTGTCTTTTTTAGATTTAGAAGGTTTATTACGCCTCTGGTTTCGACTATTATTAGTATCCATCTCGGACTCAAATTTCTCATCTACTGAGAGTTCTTCAGGTGCCGATTGACCAGATCTATATGCCCTCATAAACGCAACCGCTAATTGTTCCGGACTATGAATTGAAGTTAATTTCTTTACTAATTTAATTTCACCATCTTGCAATGGATTAGAGAGAATAGGATCTAACAATATTCGTTCGTCATCACGTTGCATAATTTCGTGTAAAGTTGGTGGACCCGACCACTTAGCGTTGATTTTAGCACTCTGAAAGAGCCTCTCTGCACGTTTTTTCGCTCCAGAAGACACTATCACAGAACTAACACCCTTACGACCAGCCCGTCCAGTTCGCCCGCTTCGGTGCAAAAGTGATTCTCGATTCTTTGGCAAATCTGAGTGAATCACAAGTTCTAGGTTGGGCAAGTCTATTCCACGAGCTGCGACATCAGTAGCAATACAGACCTTTGCGCGACCATCTCTAATCGCCTGCAATGCATGCATTCTTTGATTTTGACTTAGTTCACCAGATAATGCGACCACAGAAAAACCTCGATTTGTAAATCTATTGGTCATGCGGTTAACGAGTGCACGGGTCGCACAAAAAACAATAGCTGTTTTGGCATTATAAAATCGTAATATGTTGATAATCGCATTTTCACGCTCATTATTTGACACAGTATAGGCACAATATTCAATATCACGATGTTGTTCTTGATCAGATGACACGTTAACTCTTATCGCATCGCGTTGATAACGTTTTGCAAGCGTTACAATTGTTTTTGGAACGGTAGCAGAGAACATTAGAGTTCTCCGATCAACAGCAGAAGCTTTTAAAATTATTTCCAGCTCCTCTCTGAAACCCATATTAAGCATTTCATCTGCCTCGTCTAACACAACAGCCTTAATACTTGATAGATCAAGAGACTTCCGTTTTATATGATCACATAATCTTCCGGGCGTTCCCACTACAATGTGGGCACCCTTCTCCAATGAGCGTCGCTCTGACCTGATATCCATTCCTCCAACACATGATGCAACAAGTGCATTTGTAGATGCATAGAGCCAATTTAATTCACTCTTTACCTGTAACGCCAATTCACGTGTAGGAGCAATTATAATAGCCAGAGGTGAATTTACCTTTTTGAAAGTAGCTTGATTACCTAGTAAGGTTGATGCAATCGAAATACCGAAGGCAACAGTTTTCCCTGATCCAGTTTGCGCCGAGACCAGAAGGTCAACATGTTCTAATTCAGGTGCCATAATTGCGATCTGGACAGGCGTGGGTTTATCATAACCACGATCCTCCAGTGCTTTACCAAGCCCCGCCGTGACCCCATCAAAATTAGTCATTTAATTTTCTTTCGGAAACAAATTCGTTTGTTTAGCAAGCTAAGAGAGCTATAATTAGGGAAACATACATAAATAATGTAATCGATCTTAGTTAAGTGTGAACCTTGTACTGTATGAATTTTTCAATGTAAAGCTCTCTGCAACTCTTGTAGCGCGAGGATTAGATTATTGAATACTTCTTTTAAATTCAGATCGCATATCGTGCAAGATTGGCTCAGTATATCCAGAGGGCTGATTTCTGCCCTTAAAAATTAGATCGCAGGCAGCAACGAATGCTTTACCATTATAATTGGGAGCCATTTTAGTATAATTATAATCATGTTGATTTTGTTCATCAACAATAGTTGCCATTTTTTTTAAGGTTCTCGTGATTTGATCATTTGTACAAATACCATGGTACAACCAATTTGCTATATGTTGGCTTGAAATTCTTAATGTGGCTCGATCCTCCATTAGGGCGATATTATCAATATCTGGAACTTTAGAGCACCCAACACCTTGGTCAACCCACCGAACAACATACCCAAGTATACCTTGTACATTGTTGTCTAATTCTCTCTGAATTTCATCGGATGTAAGTTTTCTGCCAGCCAACAATGGTATTTTTAGAATATCATCCAAATCTGCTCTTTTTCGAATTAAAAGTTCATTTTGACGCTCAGCCACATTACACTGATGGTAGTGTATTGCATGAAGCGTAGCTCCCGTTGGCGAGGGAACCCACGCTGTGGTAGCCCCTGATTCTGGATGTGAAATCTTTTCATTATACATCGCAGCCATTTCATCCGGCATAGCCCACATTCCTTTGCCAATCTGAGCTTTATTTCGAAATCCAGTTTCCAGACCAATATCAACATTCCAATTTTCATAAGCATTTATCCACGGAGCTTTTTTTATCTCAGATTTAGGTAAAAATGCTCCCGCTTCCATACTTGTATGTAACTCATCACCAGTGCGATCGAGAAATCCAGTATTAATGAAGACGATCCGATCTTGCGCGGCCCGAATGCATTCCTTTAAATTTACTGTGGTGCGTCGCTCCTCATCCATTACACCTATTTTAATTGTCTTTGGAGTAATTCCGAGAGAAGTTTCTACATGATCAAAAATTTCACAGGCAAATGCCACCTCTTCTGGACCATGCATTTTAGGCTTAACAATATAGATTGAACCACTCTTACTATTGGTAAAATTACCAGTTTGTTGCAAATCATGAGAACCTATCAATCCTGTAAAAAATGCATCCATTATGCCTTCCGGTATCTCTTTACCATTTTGATCAAGTATCGCAGGAGTTGTCATCAAATGCCCCACATTACGAACCAACAGCAGGGATCGTCCAGATAAAGTTAAAGCATCATTTGCAGGAGAAATATATTTCTTATCTGGATTCATGCGCCTTGTCATGATTTTACCAGACTTCTCAAATGTGTCCTCTAGTTCACCCGTCATTAAACCTAAAAAATTTTCATAAATTAGAGCTTTGTCTGATGCATCAACAGCGGCAACAGAATCCTCAAAATCCAGTATCGTTGTCATCGCAGCCTCTAATATAACGTCCTTAACTCCAGACTTACTTAACTTACCAATTGGAGAGTTGCGATCTATATGAATTTCAATATGAATCCCATTGTTCTTCAGAAGGACTAATGAAGGCTCTTCGTTACTCCCTTTATACCCAACGAATTGATTTTCTTTGGCTAAGTGAGTTTTTGAACCATCGGCCATAGTCATGAATAAACGTTCATCTATGATAGAGTATTTAGTGACTTCACAATATTTTGAACTTGAGAGACTGCATGTTTGGTCCAAGAAATTTGAAGCAAATTCAACTACTGCGTCACCTCTCTCAGCATTATACTTATTACCTCTACTCTTATCTCCCGCCTCACTAATTACATTTGTTCCATAAACGGCATCATAAAGGCTTCCCCAACGTGCATTAATAGCATTTAGAGCGAACCTTGCATTCGACGCCGGAACAACAAGTTGCGGTCCTGCTATTTTAGAAATTTCGGGATCCACATTGGCTGTAGATATTGTGAAGTTTTGTTGTTCGGGAACCAGATAACCAATCTCATATAGCATTTTTTTATGGGCAATTGGATCGTGAACTTCCCCTCTGTGAGAGTAAAACCATTCATCTATCGTGTTTTGAAGATCTTGGCGTATTTTTAGAAGCTTGGAATTTTTCGGAGCTAATTTATTCAAGCACTCTGAGAGTCCACTCCAAAAATTATCAGACTTAATATTGAGTTTGGGACTAATTTTTTTTTCAACCAATTCAACTAAAATATTTGACACCAATAATCCACTTTTTCTTGTTCGATCATTCATTAATTTTTCCTCCCACGAGGTGCCAACCATTATTAAAAAACAACAATAGGCTTGGTAATTTTTGAAATCAAGAATACAAATAAACTAAATTATCAATAAATGCCGTTTATATTTCCATAAAAGGAAACAGATACGGGAATTCACGGTTGTAATTTAAAGTTTCAATCCGATACAATAGACAATTCATCGCTACTTCAATAGATTTTAATTATATGGATAAAAATAATGAGGAAAATTGGTTGGATTGGGCTAGGTAAAATGGGGCTACCTATGGCTCTAAGAATATTAGAGTCAGGTCATAATTTAAATATATATAATAGAACCCAATCAAAAATGAATTCGTTTCAAAAGCAAAATACTACTCAACACGAAAATACTGCTAATTTGGCCCAGCAGTCAGATCTAATTATTTCTATGATTTCTGATGATAAAGCTATAAAAGAAATTGCTCTAGGTAACGAGGGCGTATTAAATCATGCGAAAAAAGGAACAACTTACATCGACATGAGTACTATTTCGCCTGCCATCTCCGAAGAAATAGGGCATATGGCGAGACAAAAAGGTATTTATTATCTCAGAGCCCCAGTAAATGGAACGGTTATGCAAGTTGAAAACTCAACATTAGTTATTCTAATCTCAGGGCCAAGGGAGATATTTAACATCAATCAAGACCTGTTTAATATATTAGGAAATAAAATCTACTACGTTGGCGATCAGGAACAGGCAAGATATTTAAAACTCTCGATTAATATGATGGTTGGTATAAGTGCTATAATGATGGCTGAAGCCCTGGCTCTTGGTAGCTCCGGTGGATTAGATAGGGATCTTATGGTAGACATTATTAAAAATAGTGCCGTTGGCTCGCCTCTCATTAATTATAAAGAAAAAACCCTCAAAGAGCGCGACTTTACGCCAGCATTCTCAGCAGAACAAATGGCGAAGGATTTTGATCTAATTCTTCAAGCGGGGCGTTCCGCAAACGTACCATTAACAATGACAGCTCAAACACGCGAACACTGGTCTACTATGATCTCAATGGGCAGAGGCGAGCAAGATTATTTTGGGTACGCAGACCTTCTTGAGAAACTAGCAGGACAGAACGATTAGTTATAATTGCCCAAATGGAGTATTAAATGACTGGTAAAGAAATATTATACTTCGGAGATCCAATGTGTTCGTGGTGCTGGGGATTTGCGCCTGTAATAGATAATATCTGCGAAGAATTCAGCAAAAAAATACCAATTTCTCTGACTCTAGGTGGATTACACGCCTACGATAATTTTCCAATGAGCGAAGAATATAAAGCAAATATTAAACACCATTGGGAAGATGTTAATAAAATGACAGGGGCAAAGTTTGACTATCGGTTTTTTGATCGCGAGAAATTTATTCTTGATACGGAGCCAGCATGCCGAGCAGTTGTCGCAGTAAAAAACTTGGAAAAAGGAAAAGAAATATCATTTTATGAAAAAATTAGTAGAAGTTTTTATTCAGAGAACAAAGATACCACTAATATTGATACCTACAAATCTATCTGCGCAGAAGAAAATCTCGATTTTACAGAATTCTCTATTATCTTTCACTCCGATGAGATAAAGAAAAAAACTGCCGAAGATTTCGCATATACCAAGAGTATCGGAGTAAGCGGTTTTCCAACTCTTATTGCAAAAGATAATGAAAAATTATCCCTTTTATCGTCTGGATACCAACCTTATTCAATTCTTCAGCCTATCATTAAAAATTGGATTAATGTCGATCCTTAATAACCACTCTTAACTAACCAGAATCTTCATGTATATTCTTCCTCATCTCCACATGTGCTAAATAGCTGGCTGCAAGAACGATTATTATAGCACCAAACCAAACCCATACTTCAGGAATCTCATCGAAAATTAAATAGCCTAAAGATGCAGCAAATATAGTGCGCATAAATGTAAATGGTGACACCGCAGTGACGTCTCCAGCCTTATATGCACTAGTAATACAGAAATAAGCAAAAGTAGCTATACTGCCTAAAACAATTAACATTAAGAATTGCTCGAGTGTTGGTGTAACCCAGAAGAATAAAGCTGGAATAAATGATAAAACAACTGTTAAAGCCGACGAATAAGCTATTACTATAATAATATTTTCATCTCTACTTTGAACCTTTCCCAACAATAAAAAACTTGGCCACATAACTGCTGCAATCAGAATAAAAGTGACGCCTGTCGAAATTTCCATTACACCTGGACGAATAATAATGAGGGCGCCGATCATAGCGACGATAACACATATCCAACGTCTTGGATCATTCCTCTCTTTTAGAAAAAGAATAGCTAGAATAGAACCAATGATTGGCTCAATTAACATTAAAGAGGTGGCAGTAACTAATGGAATAACAGTCACACCATAAAACCATAGGGAACTTGAACCCGTTTGCAGGATCCCTCTATAAAAAACTAAATTTAAACTTTTTGGTTTTCCAATTTCACTTCGTAACCGCCATAAGAATGGAGAAAGCACTAATAAACCAAATAAGTTCCGGAAAAATACGAGTTCAAAAACATGGAAGTCTAGAGATAGCAAACGAATTACACTATAATTAGCAGCGAAGACAGCGCCCGATAAAGTCATCCATAACATTCCCCGGACATTGTTTGCATGCAGTAAATGGTTCGAAGTTTTTGACACCACTATATCTCCTAATTAAAATCTGACGCAAAAGTTTAGAAATTCTTAGATAATGTAAGTAATTAGAGAGACGGTGCTGGCGGCCCGTATTGTGCTCCCGCACCAAGCACCAGTAATATTTAGTATCTACTTGAAACAACAAGATAGGAATCCTTGAGTCCATTGTAAAGAGGCATAAATGTACTACCGTTTGTACTAACCTTTCTTTGGTCTTCTCAAGTCCACATCGGCCCTTCTCAACCCCTCTTTAAATGCCCTCTCTGAATCATTTCAAGCAGCCATAGAGACGTAGTAAATTTCCAAACTCAGCAGGACTCTGACGCTCTTAAATAAGTCGTATCGTCTCCTGAGTGCTCTAGAAAAACATCCTAGGTTTTTCCTAGGTGGACCTATGGGGGACCCCTAAACAGAGATATGATTAATTTTATTTAGGGTTATTTATATATGGGAGGGGTCTCAGAAAATATGATGTTTCACAAAAAAATATCTTGTCTTTAGATTCTGAGATGCGAAAAAATAATCAAAATAAATAATTTAGTACAGACCGTCCGGAACCACATAAAGTAAAGTTAAATATTTAACTTTCGGTTTTAAAAATTTTTTGGTATGTGTCGGTAAAACCTTCCATCAAGAAGTGCTCAGATACATATAATTAAGGACCAAATACATGAAATGTCTATTTATTTTTGCTACAATTTGCTTTCTTGGTTTAGCCGCGAATCCGTCAGTCACTCTCGGTAATTCTAACCCAATAAAAGCCTGTCAAACCATGCCAACCACTTTGCAGAAAAATATTGATTCCTGGAATGATATTGCGAGTGATGGGGATAAAATTATCTCAGGAATTGATAAACTTGCATCCAACGTTAATGGCATTATCAAAATTGAGTCAGACCTGAAAAAAATGGATGGAGAGGTTAGATCGGCAAAATCGGTATTTGATACTTTCATTCCAATTGTAACGCCAGTTTCATCAGTCAAAAATGTCTTTAAATTGGCTTCAAGCACTTTTGGATCAATCAGGTCAAAAGGGGTTATTCCTGCAAAGAATACTGTTACTAAGATTGTCACTGAGACTGGAATAAAAAAGGCTCAGGATCAATTAGATAAAAAAGTAAAGCCTCAAATCCAAAAAGCTATTAATTTAGCTAGACAAAATGCTGGAGAAATTGAGAAATTATTAGCAACTACGAAGAGTGCGTGTCAAAAAGCGTACATGAAAAGTTGTGTTTTTAGCCAACCAATTGAAACAATTTCGGAGACTACGAAAAATATAACGAGAATTGTTGAAACCGCAACTTCTGCGCAAAATAAATTCATAATTGATGAACTACGTTTAAACGTAGCGTTGGTTGAAGCTAACAAAACATTGTCATTCTCTCAGAACTTTGCCAAAGAAATTAATAAAATCAAAAAGCCAATCAAAGATATTACTGGCGCTGTAAATCAAGTTGATAAAATCTTAAATAAAAAAATAAAAATAAAAATAAAATCGTTTAAAGAGTCATTTAAGTTAAAGACTGCATTTAAAGAAGTTGGAAGCATAGTCAAAAAGGTTAAAAAGATACCTGGTGTAAAAAATGTCTCAAGTCTGGTAAACAAACCAATTCAAAAAGCGATGGATGTGGTAACAAAACCGATAGACGCAGCGTTGAAGCCGCTTAAACGAGGCCTGAAAGTCCCAAGCGTTGACTTTGGATCTCTTAATTTAGGATCTTTACCCGACTTTAACTCTAACAGATTACCAAGCATCACTGTATTTAGTAAGGGTATGAGTCCAATATTGGAAGCCTGCAAGTGAGCCTAAACGGACCAACTGGTAGAAGAATTTTAACCTAAACTGAGGTGTCTTCCAACGACAGAGTTCATCGTACGTGGCGCACAAACAAAGCAGTACGTCTTCGGGTCCGCAATCGTCTTTTTGTCCCGCCGGTGTAGTATTGGGAAATTTTTAATCCAGTGGATTATCAGCTTCTGGATGCTATTGGCCATCATGGAATTGAAAAGAAGCAATTAAAAAAGGTTACTCTGAACCACTGGTTATGCTATCTGTCACACTATCAGTTGAATTCTTGGTGCTGGAAGATGTTGACGCAGATGAGGTTTGTTGGGTCGCCGCACTTGAAACTGCCGTTGTGTCTGCAGTGGATACAGTGTCGCCAATAGTGACAGTAGTTTTACCTGCTTCTACTTTCCAGACACCAGCAACAGCGGACAACGTTTTATTGTATAAGTCTTTGGCTTCGTCTTTAGTCAAATTTTGGTTCTTCGAAAACTCGCATAAGCGGTAAAAGAGTTCACGAGTTATTAATACTGCAGGTGTCCTGCCAGCTAATTCTGTTTCCTCTGAATTATCAGATTCCCCAGTCGAATCAGAATCGCCACCACCGCCAACTGATACCAAGGAGATGTCAATGTCGCCAGCCTCAGCCTGATTAAAAGCGGCATCCGGAGCTGGGTGAGTGCAAGAATATTCCGAATTTTTTTGATTATATATAATCACGTGACTAAGGCTTGCAGTATTGGAAACGATCGTTCGATCCTCAGCTTTAGTTATCTGTGGTGTTGGCTCATATAGATTAGAACAAGCGCTAAGGAATACGCTTATGCCGACCACTGCCATTGAAATTGATGCGCTTGATTTCACTGCCGTTTCCTTTTTATAATTCTGATTTTTAGATATAAACATTATAAAGTTTAAAGTTAATTAACAACTACCCTTGGGAGTATGTGAGTGCTCGTTAAACGGATTCACAGAGTCATTGTCAGGGTATTTCTTGGGTGTTCCTAGGGGGAGGTAGAGGAGATATGATTATTTTTATTTAGGGCCATTTGCATTTCTGAAGGGGTTTTGAGATGTCCTTGGTTCACATGGGAGGCATTTTGTGATTAAATATTGAGATGACCAGTTTAATCACAACATTAAGTCTCATGCTTGCTTTGCTGATAGGAAGTACAGGGGTTAGTTATGCTGATCAACTCTCAAAGCTAGAAATCATTCACAAAAAAAAGCTACAAATAAATCACTTAATTGTTGCTCTTACAGAAATAAATAAATCTAAATCCCTGAAAGTTGCCAAAGAATTAAAATCGATAAGAAACAATGACAACAGTTATAATCTGATAATAAGAAGAGCTAACTTAAATGTATCAGATGCAAAACTGATCTCTAAAGCTATTGATAAAATTAAGAAAAATAATGGGCCTTTGCTAAATAAAATAAGTATGAGTTTTAATAAAAATCTAACGGATAGTGGCTTGAATTCTATTCTTCAAGTGCTTCCAGAATCAACTTCGGCAATAGGTTTTGTAGAATGTGGATTGACTGATGCAAGTGGGGAAAGAATTATTAATTGGGCTTACGTTCACAAAGGTATTAAGGAAATCTATTTGGAAGGAAACTTATTCTCAAAGAATATAATAAATAAATTTGCAAAATTAAAAAAAGATAAGCCTAACATAGTTATGCTAATTGAATGGCCAAGTGAAGAATTTAAAAAAATGGTATTAGAAAATTATAAATAATCATCATCATTAGGAGCATATTTTGCTTCAATACTTGCAGGGGAAAAACATCTTCAAATCTAATACCATGTTCACTCCTTACTAGCTGAGCTTGCTCTTCTATCAGCGCATCTAACTCACCTAGTTCATCAGCCCCTCGCACCTTAAGAAGTGTATCAGCTACGTCAGCTTCACTAGCTAGTATGATGGCATTCTTACCTTTAGCAAACTCTAGCGTTCAGTTTCTCCCGTCTCACTGTATAATAACTTGCGGTAAAAATTATTACAGCACCACCCCAACTCCAGACGTCCAATGTTTCTGAAAAGAGGAAATATCCAAATAATGCTGCAACCGGTAAACGCAAAAAATCAAACGGCATCAAAGCACTAGCATCTGCTTTTTTAAATGCTTGTGCCTGACAAAAATGCGCAAACCAACCAAATAAAGCCATAACTAATATTGGAATGAAATCATTCCAACTTGGTGTAGTCCAAACAAAGATCAGAGGAATCAAGGTTAGCGGCAACATCAGTACATTCATCCAAAATATTGTTACACTGGCTGAATCTGTACGAGTAAGAATTTTGACACTAGACCAAGCACCAGCATAGAGAGCTGATGATAATAAAACTAAGACTGTTGGGAAATCAAACGCAACAAATCCCGGTCGGATTATAATTAAGGCGCCTGCAAATGCGATAATTGTTGCCACCCAACGATGCAGCCCAACCACCTCACGCAAAACTAAACTTGAAGCGATCGTTACGAAGATAGGAATGAGAAATGTAAGTGAAATGACCTCCGCAAGAGGCTTTACTGCAACGGCGTAGTATAAAGTTGCCATGGCGAGTAATCCAAATAGAGTACGAATAATGTGCAACGGCATCTTAGTTGTGCGAATAGTTCCGATACCAAACCGGAAGACCAGCGGTACAATCATAAATAACCCAACAACTGCCCGAAAGAAAACGATTTGGAATGCATCAAACTTACCGTCCATGTAATGAACTGCTGTGACCATAACGGCAAAACTAATCGCAGTAAGAATGGCCCAAATAGCGCTCTGATAAAACTGAGAAGGTGGAACGGCCATTGTTATTTTTACTCCGAAAAATAGTCATCCAGCCATTTCAACATAACATTAAAACTAAAAGAGGCCCGAATATTATCGCTTAAATTCGGATGAAGAAAATGCATAAAAATTGGCAGTGTAATTTGTCTTATACCGTGACGATAACACATAGTACAAAACTATTAAAGTTAGCTGAGCAAATCAAAACTTCTTCTAAAGTATCGCTGACCCTAAATAAAAATAATCATGCCTCTGTTTAGGGGTCCCCCCATAGGTCCACCTAGAAAATACCAAAGCTGGCACCTCCTCGGGTTCAAAGCATTCTTAAGATATAGTTGTTGGTATTTTGCCAATGCTCAGGTACGTCGATTCACCTAATTAATCTTGGACTTTATTAAATTATAAGTTAGCTATTTTCCTGATAATATTTTCCAAACAAAATAACTTTTTTAGGATTATAAATTAATACTTAACAGTCAGAATATAAACTTCTTATATGAAAAGTCCATTTGACGCTCTTATATCTAAATTCCATGAAATTTCACCCTATGATGGTTTTGATTCCTCTAACTTTGAGGAGGATTTGCAGGGATGGGGAAGCTATAGCCCAGTTTTTGAGTCTATTATAAAAAATCTCCAACCTAAAGTTATTATTGAAGTAGGCACTTGGAAAGGTGCATCGGCCATACACATGTCGAAATTACTTAAAGATAACGGGATAAGTGGAGTTATTTTGTGCGTTGATACTTGGCTTGGAGACTCTAGCCATTGGTATAGGACAGAATGGAGGTCCCATCTTAAACTAAAGAACGGGTTTCCTAATTTATACTATCAATTTTTAGCCAATGTAATGAAACATAATCACGATGATATAATTATACCGATACCTCAAGTATCAAGATCCGCATGTAATTGGTTCAAAAAATTAGAACTTATACCAGACGTGGTGTATTTAGATGGGTCACACGACCAATTTGATGTTTATTTAGATTGTCATGATTATTGGCAGCTATTAGGTGATGATGGTATTATGTTTGGTGACGATTATGGGGGTATTAAAAATCAAGGTGTTAAACTTGCTGTCGATAAATTTTGTGAAGAATTAGATCGCAAACCTATTATTATTGAGAATAAGTGGATTCTAACGAAAAAGAAATTGTAATGAAGCGCATTATAATAGGAAATAAATTAGTATATGTGTAATAAATCCACCTAAGTTTGACTTGAACATATCGTTATTGTGTTTGTTTTTTCACCTTCACACAGGCCTTGTAAAAACCTATGAATACCAGAGGGTTACCTGAGAAAGTGGTGCGGGCGGCCGGACTTGAACCGGCACTTACTTACGTAAACAAGATTTTCTTACCAGCTACAGTTTTCACTGCCACCTAGGTGTTTGTGGTCTGGACTTTCTCTTAACCATACTCCAAACGAAGTTTAGGTTCTGTCCGTCAAGTCTCTACACCTTCCCTTACGGGCTTGGCTCGGGATTGCCATTTGAAAGGTTTCCCCGAATTTGAACAGTTCTACTCATATTGTTTCCAATATGGCACTCAAATATTTAAGTCTTGCGTGTCTACCAATTCCACCACGCCCGCTTGATTTATTTCATAATATACAAAAACATTTATGTAAAACCGATCTTTCATTTATCATAAAATTATTTCTATACGCTCTATTCGAACGATAAGCATGAGATTATTAATTTTAATCTTTTATAATTTAGTAATCTTTCTCAACATTATCATCAGCAGGTGTAACGAGGTCTTCATTGATGGGATCTCCACCAAGCGACAATATCATCTTACGTATTTTTTCAGCTACTTGCTCCAGTTCTTCCATATCTGTTCCCCTGGAAATGAGAGTACAACCAAAATTACCCGCACGAAAAAAAGGGTAACTTCCAATCTCAACATTAGAGTATAAATTTTGAATCTTAGTCAGTGGCTCTGCAATTGAACCTTCAGGTAGATAGCAAGCTACCGCTATAGACAACATTTTCTTACCGCCGATTAAATCCCCTGAAAAACCTTCAAACATAGACCTCATGATAGACGGAACCCCGGCCATAACATATACATTTTCCATCTTGAATCCCGGCGCTTTGCTAACAGGGTTACCAATTAGGGTTGACCCAACTGGGACATCTGCCATTTTCAACCTTGCCTCGTTCAAGCGTTCGACAGGTATAAAAGACTCTAAAAGTGCCTTTGCCTCTGGATTTCGATAAATTTCAACTCCAAAAGCTTTCGCTACACATAAAGATGTAATATCGTCATGTGTTGGCCCAATTCCACCCGTCGTGAACACGTATGAATATTTGGCACGAACTTCATTAATAACCTTAATTATAATTTCTTCATCGTCGGGTATCACCCGTGCTTCTGCCATTCGAATGCCCATATCAGTAAGGCGCTCAGCAAGCCACCCAAGGTTTGCATCTTTTGTGCGGCCAGATAAAACCTCATTCCCAATTATTAGGCAACACGCAGTTACAGATGTTTCTTTTGACATAATTGCAGCCCACTATATTAATATTTGGATCTAGAATTGAATGAATTAATACAAAAAGCAAGTATATTTCTAAACTTTTAAATAATCAAAAGCATAAAGTTTCATTATCTCAAGAGAGCAGCTCACAAAAAATCCTTTAACATGGCGACTAATGGGATATCTGCTGGTGGCATTTCAAATTTATCAAAGTTTTTCAGGTGGGCCCACTTTAGTTTTTGCCCTTCCTTTCCCTCAGGTATACCGTTCCATTGCCGACATAAAAATAATGGCATCAACAAGTGGAAATTTTCATATTTGTGAGAAGCAAATGTGAAGGGAGCCAAACAAGACGCTGAGACATCAATTCCAAGTTCTTCGTCTAATTCTCTAATAAGTGTATTCTCCGGTGTTTCACCTAACTCAACTTTCCCTCCAGGAAATTCCCATAGACCACTCATTTCTTTACCGGCTGGCCGTTGTGCCAAAAGAATACGTCCATCAGTATCGATTAAGGCTACAGATGAAACCAGAACCGTTGGTAAACTGGTGGAACCACTATTATTCTCGATATTCATGCAGTTGAGCTCAGGTTCGATAATCGGCATTGATATCAATGTACCCATGAGTTAGATCACACGTCCAGACTGTTGATTGCCCATTATTAACACCAACATCGACATCAATTACAATTGACGAACCCTTCATATGTTGTGCAACTGGTATCTCATCGTATCCTTCGACAACTTGACCATTACTGGCGATTAAAATGCCACCTATTGAGATTGAAAGTGCATCGCGATTAGCCTTTTGTCCGGATTTGCCTACGGCCATTACTATACGTCCCCAATTTGCATCTTCTCCGGCAATAGCAGTTTTGACCAAGGGTGAGTTAGCTATTGAGAAACCAATTTCTTTTGCAGCAGCATGGTTATCCGCACCACTAACGTTAATTTCAATAAATTTCGTTGCGCCCTCTCCATCACAAACAATCTGATGAGCCAAGTCTAACAATACTCTATCTAATCCTAATTTAAATTCTATTAGCTCTTTTTGGTCATGATTTTTGATACACCGATGTTTTACCTTACACGTGGAAAATAGAAGAACGGTATCACTTGTGGATGTATCAGAGTCGACGGTTATGCAATTAAAACTTTTTTCCACTGAGTCTCTCAATAAGATTTGGAGAATATCACTTGGAATACTTGCATCAGTAAATATAAACGACAACATTGTTGCCATATTCGGAGCAATCATTCCCGAACCTTTTGCTATACCACCTATCAAAACCTCAGAATTACCGATCATTACCTTTTCATAAGAACCTTTCGGAAAAGTATCAGTTGTACAAATCGCCTCAGCTGCTGATCTCCAGTCAATATTTACTTTAGTATCTAGATTTACCATAGCATCCGTTATTTTTTCATGAGGCAATTGTTCACCTATTACACCTGTGGATGCTATAAAAATTTCATTTGATTTGCTGTTAACCTTCTCTGATGCATATTCTGCCGTAAGACGCACTGTATTTTCACCAGATTTACCCGTAAAAGCGTTCGCGTTTCCAGAATTAACCACAAGAGCTCGAGCTTTTCCTTCGAGTAAGGCTTGCTTACACCACTGTACTGGAGCTGCAGCAGTTTGAGATTGAGTGAAAACGCCCGCCACTCGAGTATCTACATCAAATTCAGCAAACAGAAGGTCTAGTTTTCCAGAATACCTCACGCCACAAGCAACAGAAGTCATCCTTACACCTGAAATATTTGGTATAACTGGAAATGCCTCAGGTGCTAAAGGCGATAACTTTGTCATAGTTGTTTCCTTAAAATAAGAATTAGTTGTTGGTTTAGTTGCAAATGCATTATTTTAATTATTTATCGCATCATCGGATATTTCTGTATTTTAGCTGTTTTACGAAGCTTTGCGATAAATGCTTCTTCTCGCCTTAGAATTATCTCCTTAATGATCTTTGCCTTCATGTTTTCAAAAGCTTTGGTTTTTTTAACTCTCTTATCTTCAACTTTTATGATATGCCAGCCAAATTGTGTTTTGATTGGACTACTTGTAAATTTACCAATTTTCAGTGAAAATGCAGCTTTTGAGAAGGGTAAAACCATACTATCCCGGCCAAAATAACCTAGATCACCTCCAATTATTTTTGTGGGAGCTGTTGAAATCTTTTTCGCTAAATCAGAGAAGTCAGAACCTTTCTTGAGCAATTCAATGGCTTCAAGAGCTTGTTCTCGTGTTTGAACCAGAATATGCCGTGCTCGGATCTCCTCAATGCCAGAACTTGACTTAACATACTCATTATACTTCAATTTAAGTTGATTGTTACTCACTTCTCTATTAATCGCACGATCCATAAACGCTCGGTATAAAATATTTTTTTCAGAGTCTTTTATTTGTCTTTTTATTTTTTCCTCTCTATCTATCCCTATTTTTCGGGCAGCTTCTGTAATTAAACGGCTGTTAATCAAATCATCTAAAAGAAAATCATAAATAATTTTCAAAGGGTATTTTTGAGCCTGGGGATCTAGCATTTTTTTAGCGTTATTAATATCTGACAGATAGAGATTAGAGCCATTTATTTTTGCGACAATTTTATCTGAATTATTCTCAGCTAAAAGTGACTGATTATTAAAAATTAGAACCATTGAAAAAACTAGAATCGCAAATAAATATAATTTATTATCAACAGTTATTTTATGTGGATATATCGACAACATACTGCAACGCTTCCAAAACTTCATTTTGATAAGATTTCTAAAATAGTAATATCTTTTTCAGTCAAATGATAAAACCATTA
>Ga0209425_10001903_pt1 | contig 23937 bp, 18 predicted proteins | sample COG_05_FD_184749 | JGI IMG/M metagenome (GOLD analysis project Ga0209425, IMG submission 184749) | Pelagic Microbial community sample from North Sea - COGITO 998_met_05 (SPAdes) (version 2) | ecosystem: Environmental > Aquatic > Marine > Neritic zone/Coastal water | place: Helgoland, sampling...
CTTTACAAATATTACACAAAATAATGATTTACAGATAATAAACTAAGATTCCCTTCTACCGTTGCCGGATTAATATCATCGGATTCTTCATTTGCTATGGCGGTCGATTTTTCAACGGCTTCGTCTGCATGATCGGAGCCGAGGCTTTGTGTGCCAGCTAAGAAAATTAGCGCAGCAATTTGTATGTCCAATTCCTGATCCATCAAAACTTTATCATTAGATCTATACTTAATATAAATGTCCTTTTGAGTCATTGATGCATCAAATAATTACTACATAACATCAATAAAGACATTTTCAATAACTTTTTACGTCAATTATCGAAAGTAATTGAAAAATTTAACGCATTGTTACCTAAATTAGTGATTATCCACTTGGGTCTTCTGGAATCTGAAATAGTATCAATATAGTCATACTTTCTCAATTCGGAAATATGGTAACTCATTAATTGTCGAGAAATTGAAAGTTTTTTACTAATTTCAGAACTAGAAATACCAATTCTTCCAGAATTTGATAAAACTTCTAGTATCGCCAATCTGGTACCCATAATAGGATTACGGATAGTTTCTAATTTTGATTTGGAGATTTCTGAAATAGCATATCTCCTAAGTTTCCCATCTTTCCAAGAAATTATCTTACCATTCTTCTCTAATACTTGTAAATGATAGGCAGTCACTCCATTAGCCAGCCCCAAAGAATCTCTTAATGCAGAGAAATGTATACCTGCATTAGCCTCAAGATATCCTAGTATACGGCCTCTAGTAAGAAGATCATTGCGACTCTTAGTTTTAGAAACTAGTGGAGTCAATAAAGAAACTAGTACTGTAATTTTAAATATTTCAGAGAATAGTGACCCCAGGAGAAGAGAAGAAAATCCTCCTGCTCCTAAAAGAATTAATTCAACAGATTTGTCTCTAGAAATTTTTGTATCCGTGTTGTCTCTTGGTTCAGGGGCTACTACCGGTGCTATATCTTCAGTAGCCATTTCGGAATCTACTTCGAAAAAATTATCTGTTTGTAGTTGCACCTCACTCGAATTACTAAGGTTGATTATAATTCCTGAAATCAAACAAGTTACCGCAAATAGAGAGAAAATTCGTACAGCTAAAACTCCTCTCATATATGCTGCAATATGGGACTATATATCATAAACTTGGTTAATTGTTTTGACATTTAGAGTCGTTGTGTTGAAGAAGTGGGGCTCTTGTGTAGGAGTGAAAATAGATGAGCGGAGAGTTAGGAGACAATACTGGCGACTCAGAAAATGATACTGAGTCTATGCTAACTTCGGCGCGATCAGTGATTCGTACTTGTCTACAAATTCGCCCATTTGAGCCAGTTTTAATTGTAACAGATCCTGAAAGTTCAGCCATAGGAAGGGCATTGTATGAAGCGGCAGCAGAAGTAACTGATAGAACTCTTATGATGATGATGCCCACATCTGATAAAAAAGGAAGTGAACCGCCAGATTATGTGGCAGAATTAATGAGAAAACAGGATGTTGTCATTCTAGCCACAAAAAGCTCACTAACACATACTAAGGCAAGAATAAATGCTTCAAGGACTGGTAGAACTAGAATTATTTCAATGCCGGGAATTAATGAAAATATGTTTTCCATTGGGGGTATGACAGCGGATTATAACGCTCTTCAGAAAGAAATCTCTGGATTAACTTCAATATTTCGAAGAAAAAGAGATGTTAGAGTTACATCACCAGGTGGCACCGATATTAGATTCAGTATTGGAGCTAAATGGAGGACTGACGATAATGGAATTTGCAATAGACCGGGACAAGTCATGAATTTACCATCAGGACGAGTCTTTGTTTTCCCAAAAGAAGAGACTATGAATGGAAGAATTGTCATTGATGGATCATGGGAAGGAAATTTAATACAAGAACCAATAATTATGGAAGTAGAAAATGGAATTGTTACGAATATTTCAGAGAGTGATATCTCAGAAAAAATAAATTCAATATTTGCAGAAGTTAGTAAACCACTAAATAAATCAAAAGCTGCACTAGTAAAAACAGTTGCTGAATTTGGTTTTGGGATGAACTCAAGAGCTAAAGTAGTTGGTAATTTACTTGAAGATCAAGTAGTTAGAGGCGCAGCTCATTTTGTGCTAGGAGATAATTCTGCTTATGGTGGGAAGAATAATATTGGTTTACAAATGAGGGGAGTTATTCTGAAACCTACTATTGAATTACAAGATATTGATCTAGTTAAAGATGGAAAAATAATTGCCAGAAGGAAATGAAGTTATGAGAGCTTTTCTTTGGTGTAATGGTGATATTCCTAGTTTACAGACCATTAAATCATTAGGAGATTTATCGCCATTATTTGGAGTAGATGGAGGAACTGCAAAGGCAAAGTCTTGTGGTTTTATGGTTAAAGAGACATTAGGAGATTTAGACTCTATTTCCAAAGATTCCAATATAGAAATGACATATTTATCAGATGATTCTAACAGTGACTTAACTAAAACAATACAAGAATTATCTAAAAGAGGTTTTCTTGAGTTTGATATTTTAGGAATTGATGGTGGGTCTCCGGGTCATATTTTAGGTATTTGGGGAACATTAGCAGAATCTGCACCTGAATTAAAAATACGGTTACATCACCATAATGCAGTATCCTATAGAATTACTTCACAAACTGGTGAGTTCCAGATCTATACAAGAAAAAATCAAGAGTTTTCAGTTTTTGCTCTGATAAAATGTCAAGACATTACTATTAAAGGTGCTAAGTGGGAAATAGAAAATAGAAAACTAGAAATGTCAACAAGAGGGCTTCACAATAGAGGAAATGATGAAACATTAATCATTAAATCGGATGGAATAATAGCACTAATTATTGAAAATTAATATTATTCTTCTTCATTATACGGCTTTGGATTTTGAGAAAGGAGTAATGCAATTGGCCTTGTACGAGGATCGCTTTCTAATGCTATCTTCATAATTACTGCAAGAGGGACACCAAGAACGGCACCCATTATCCCCCACGCCCAGCCCCAAAAAGAAACTAATATTAGCAATACAATTGGAGACATATCAAGCCTCTGACCAGATAATTGAGGCTCAACAAAAGCACCCCATGCTTGTTGATTTCCAATTAATAGTGCTATCATCAATAAAGCAGTTCCAGGTTCTAATAGAATCAATGCAAGAATTCCAGGAGGTATCATGGAAATTAATGCTCCAATATACGGTATGAAATCTAAAAAGAATGTTATTGATGCCCAGAGGAACCAACCAGGGATTTCTAAGTACCAAAGAATCATTGCAGCAAATATAGCTTGTCCTAAGGCAACCGTCGCTCTAGTGACAACATAAGTATTAATTCCAGCGCCAGAATTAGATGCTATTTTCTTGAACCTGTCTACTTCTTCAGGATAGGCTGCCTTAATACGATTAGGAAGCGTCTCTGCTTCGAGTATAATGAATAGAAGGAATATGAAAATCGTAACTGCACTAGCAGTAAATCCTGCTATAGAACCCACAAAATTAGTTGCAAAGTTTGTAATGACATCAATACTGACTAATTCTTCTAAACCAGAAGTATCGATTTCATATCCAAAAATCTTTGTATTTTCAAGTCGAGACATTTTATCTGAAAATGCGTCTGTGATTCGCTGCTGAGTACCGATTTCTGTAAATTCAGTAAGGTTTGAATAAAGTACTTGTGATGCAAGAAAAATGATTGTAGCAATAATTGTAATCAGGCCCCCATATGCCAGAAGTGGATGACCAAATCTTTGTTCCAACCAATTAGCAGGTGGTCTTATGAGTAAGAAAAGTAAAGTAGCAATTACAAGTGGTTGTATTACTACTTTCAAATGTATGATTGCAAGTATAGATATGAACAATATTACCAATATATCTGATACAGTACTTACTGGAATCCCTCTGAAAGCTCTTGTAGAAGTCATGTGCGTCCCTAAGCCTGCGAGGAGTTTTGATTCATCAAGGGTTTCCCGACAAGAGGCTAAACTCGACTATATATTTTGATAAAATAATCCGCGTCAATCTCATATGTGAAATTTTCAGTCACTCTTCTTCGTCCAGCAATACCTTTCTTTTCTAGTATCTTTTTATCTTTAATCTCATCGAGAATTGTAGAGGACATAGAATTGACATCACCCATTGTGAATAATGCTCCGACTGTAGAGTCGACCATTTCGGGTAATGGTCCGTGATCAACAGTTACAACAGGGGTTCCTGAAGACATTGATTCGAGAGGTATTAACCCTTGACCTTCATAGTATGATGGGTAAATAGTCAAATCAGCACTTCTAAATAAGGATGCTAATTCTAAAAATGACATACTAGACTCAATGAAAACTGAGGATGAAATTCCCAGTTTATCTGCCTGTTTTAATAGACGAGATCGTAAGTGACCCCGTCCCACTATTACTAAACGAGAATCAGGTAATTCAGTATTGACTAATGCAAATGCTTTCAACAAAGAACCATATCCTTTTCTAGCAGCTAAACGACCTACTGCGAGTAATAAAATTCCATTTTCAGAACATCTAAAACGATTTCTTAGTTCCTGATTAATAGGATTATCAATTGTGAACATTTCAGTATCTACTCCCCAATAAATAACTTCGCAATCCCAATTTTCAGGTACCAAATAGCGTTTTAAGAAATCTTCTTTTGTGGCTTTAGAATTTGCAATACATACATCAGAGTTAATTATTGCTGCGTTTTCAAATCTCGCATATCTATTTGCAGACAATAATATTGCTAGATCATTAGGATTTGCCCAAACTGCAGCCTCTTTCTGCTTCGCTGCAGTAACTAATCCATCTTTCTCGCCAAGCCAAGAACCATGTAAAGAGGAAACAACAGGAGCAACATTCTTTTTACAATCATCAAACTGTTTTTTATTCCAAGAGATCATTGGACAATGCAAATGTACAACATCAACTGGATTTGTTTCGTTTAATTTTTTCAATGCTCGTAGCGCAGAGCGTCCATAAGATCTAGTGAATTCCATTGGTAATCTCAGCCACCCAACCGTAATTACATCGATTCCATCCATAGATGGAATATTATTACCACCACCATTTCTAGTAATGACAGTGACTTGATGACCCCTAGATACTAGAGCCGATGAGAGGTGAAAAACTGTCGAACCCATACCCCCCCAACGCGGAGGATATTCGGCAGACAACATTGCGATGTGCATACAGTATCATGCCTGCGTTTGGTTAACGGGTTTTCAAGCGATTGGACACAGGACACGTATCAGTTTGATTCAAAGAGGAAACTATAGTCGCCTAAACGAGAAATATGACAGAAACGCTACCCGTACACGTCACCGTAGTTATACCTACAAGAAATGAAGAAGCTGCAATAGTTGACACTATCCGCTCGATACCAAAAGAAGGATGGTGTGATAAGCTTGACTTTCTTATTATAGATGGAAATTCAAAAGATAAGACTAGAGAATTAGCTATAGAAGAAGGAGCGACTGTTTATCTTGAATCACGTAAAGGCTATGGAAGAGCATACAAGACTGGTTTTGCTATGGCTCCTGGTGATATTATTGTTACAATGGATGCTGATTGCACATATCCTGGTGAAGAAGTTCCTTCTTTAGTCAAAAAACTGATTGACGAAGACTTGCAGTGGATTTCTTGTGATAGGCTGAAACGTGCAGAAGAGGGTTCGATGCCTGGTCTCCATGGTTTTGGAAATTGGGTTTTATCAACTACAGCAACAATTCTTTATTGGTATGGCATACATGATTCTCAAAGTGGGATGTGGGTATTTAGAAAAACAATATTTGAAGATGAAAGAGTTCGGCCAAAACATGATGGTATGCCACTTTCTCAAGAATTTAAGATTCGCGCTCGAAGATTCCTAGGAAAGAAAAATACTGCAGAAGTAAGCGTGCCATATCGTCCACGTGTAGGAGAAGCAGAGATTAATACCTGGGGGGATGGATTATTAAATCTAAGATTCTTATTCACACATAGATTAGGACTGACTCAACAAAAAACCCCTTGGGGCCCAGATTCAGAATGAATTATTCGTTGAATTCGTCATCCAGTTCTCTAGGATCGAATGTAGACCATGATTCTATCATTTCAAGGTCTTTGGCCAATTCTTTACGGCGATTAGATGAATAAAATATGCCTATTAAAGCCGAAATAAATACTAATACAGTTAATAGTGGTAATCCACCAGAAAATAACCATGAAACTAAATTACTATTTTCTTCAGATTTAATTGGTAATAATTCGAAAAGAATTGGGCTTACTACTTCTCCATCAATAGCCCACACTTCAACCTTAGCTGTGCTGCCATCATCAATTAGTAAAGCAGTTTGCAAACTCCATATATTATCACCTGCAATAGAATCACCTTCAACTCCGTCATCTCTTAACTCAAATTCTCTCTCAATTTCTCCTGCCTTAAATTTACAAAATACCGTCTGAGTAGTCCCATCTAAATCATCCAATCTTACTGTAATAAAGATTGGATTTACTTCATTATATTGTAACTTTATAGGGTTAATAGATAATTCATAGAGAATAGGCGAACTAGAACCTATTGTCAAATTAATAGAAATTGTATCTGATTCACCTCTTGAATCTTTGACTAAGAGATTAATCTGTACTGTCCCAGGTAAAAAAGAAACTGATATTTCTTCTTTATCGCCAATTTCGGTTCCATCGCTTAAACTCCATCTATAGAGTATAATATCGTCATCATAATCAAAAGAGGATGATGCATTCAATATTATTTCCCTACCTGGGGGAATATATTGACCATCAGAAAATTCTCTAATCCCTGCTATTGGGCCAGTTTCAAGTACAGTCAAAGATTGAGAATAAGTGGATACTCGTCCGGTTGAATCTGTTAAAATAAATGATAATTCATGAACGCCTGCAATAATATAATCATTGTACCAATAATCGTTGGTCTTGTTTTCAAGTATCGGAGTAGAAATAATATCTGAATATAATGAAACAGTAAATTCATCTCCATCTGGATCGAAAGACTCTCGGAAATCAAATAAAACAGGTAGATTAGAATATACCTCAACACCTTCTTCAGGAGACTCAAGAACTAATATAGGGGCAGATTGTTCAACATTAATTATTATAGAAAATATTGCTTTTTCTCCGTCTCCGTCGTCTAAATTAAGTGTAATTTCATGATTTCCTTCGGGGAGACGAGCATTAAATTTCCATTCACTTCCTATTGGCTCTGAAAGTAAGTTACTTTGCCATAATACACTGACCAAATCTTTACTAGAATCTGAGAAATGATTACATATTATTCCAGTACTATTTTCTAAATCAGAACAAGCAATGTCCCAATCCCCTGAACCAGTCGCATCAAAAGAAATTAGATGACCTGAATTAGTAGAATATCCATCATTTGGTTGTGAAATCATAGCAACGGGGGGGGAGTTTTCTACAACTAGAGTTAATTCAGAATTTGTCCATTGTCCTGCATGATTGGGTAAGTCATCACTGGCATACATGGTAATTTTATGAGTGCCTTTTGAAAGAGTTCCTGACCACTCAAGTAAATCATTAGGAGTTATACCCGAATAAATTAATCCATCAATATCACTCCAGAATTCGAACTTGATTTCATCACCTTCGGGATCTACAGTATTGTTACCATCGATAAGTAAAATATCTTGTGATCTCATTCCTGTTCTTGTTATATCGATAGAAGCAGTTGGTAACTCATTAAATAATTCAACATTAAAAGTCCAAGTTACTGGTGTGTGTATACCATCAGTAGCAAAGACTGTCACAGTAAACTGATTTGGAGCAAGAGGGAATGTTTTGTTAATATTGCCCGGGCATTCTGAAAGATATGTTTCAATCTCTTCATAAGACATTTTTATCCAACAGGTTATTTGATCATTCTCAGGATCATTTGTACCTGTTAAATCGATATTTACAAATGCTGTTTTACCGAGATAGAGAGTGCCCCAAGCCGATATATCAGGAGTAGTATCTACTGTGAGTAATGGGGGGTTATTGGTTAATTCAATTAATCTAATTTCAGAAGCACAGTTATTCGATGAATCACAAACTTCTAGTGTGATTTGGTGGTTCCCATCCGAGATACATTGAATTAAATTATTCGCTACAATAATTGAATTATTCGCATTAAAATCACATGTATTTGTAATATCTCCATCAATGTTACTTAGCCATGAATAGGTCAGTAATTCATTATCTAAATCCCATGATGAACTTGCATCAAAAATAACTTCAGAACCACTGGCATAAACCTCATCATTACTCGGTGTAGTCCAGATAATGATTGGAGGCTGATTAGAAATTTCTAGAATACAGGTTACCTCAATATCATTTATTAACTGCGAAGACTGAGTGTCATTATGGACCGAATCATAATCACAGCCAGTATAAACGTTATTTGAGGAAGACCATCCGTTCAAAGGAGTCCATCGCTTGCCATTAAATGGCCCCAGAATATCGAGTCCTTCATATGGCAATACACCAATATACTCTGATTCATATTGGTCGAAAGTAATATTTATTGAAGAAAAAGGTATGTGATTGAAATACTGATTCATCACATGAACTTCGATAAACCACATTTCATCGACAATATTATCATCTGACTCAAATAAAGGCTCACTCATTATCGAGGAAGAAATCCATCTAAGGTGGCTACTAGATTTCATTAAGAAATAGCCAGAGTTACTTGAATTAGAAGAGAAATAGGAATTAGTAATATTAACAAAACTAAAATCTAAACTAGGAGCTGAATCGCACTGAAAATTTATATTATTCATTAGTAATTGGGAATGTTCTACTAGATCAAAACAAGCATTAGTGCCTCTAGTATTAATTACACTATCATTGAAGTAGGAGACAATAGAACCTTTAGCATTCCAATAAAATCCACTATTATTACCATTGATTTGTAAATTAGAAATATCTGCATCTACCTCGTTTAAAATAATCGCATAATTATTAAAATCAGTTGAATTAAACTCTACTGTAATATTCTTTAAAATTATATTTCCGTCTTGAGATAAGCCTGAATTATCAACATTAAGAGCGGGAGAATTAATCGGATTTATGATTGCCATAGAATGAAGTTGTAAATCAATACTATCTTCAATAGTTACTCCATACTTGTCATTAATAGATGTACACATGTAACAAGATACATTCTTGCCTCCACTTACAACATCATTAGATTCCTCGAAATAAAAACCAGAACCAAGATTTGCAGACAAAGAATCCATCCCATTTCCTGAAGTTACAACATATTCTAATTCTACATTACTTGAATCTTTGATTGAGACTCCATGTCCTGAATTATTCAGACTTTGGATTGCATTGACATCTGGATGAAATTCTCTGAAGTCTACACCATTTGCACCATTTTCACTAATATCCCAATTAGTCCCTCGGACCCCTCCTTTCCACATTAGAACCCCTGGTCCTGAAGAATTTCTTACAACCAAGTCATTGATAGTCGGAGGTCCTGAAGAGCCCCAATTAGATGACCTCCAGAATAAACCGGCTCGATCGTTAAAAGGAATTGAAAAACCTTCATCGCCATTATTTAATAATGTTAAATTATTAATGACCATAGAAGAATCTATCATATAAGCTCTAAAACCAACCACAGGATTATTTTCAATTAAACCGCCTTGAATCTTGATGCCACTAGTATTTACATCTAAGGCAGCAATACCAAGGCCGGGAGTTTTTGCGTTTTCTCCTCCAGTTCCTCTAATAACTAGATTATTGAAAATTGCATTCATTGGTAAATTCGAAAATTGACTATGATTATATTGTTCAACCATTACCCCTCGATATTGACTATCTTCAACAACTACATTTGTAAAAGTAGGTCTTGTATTCCATCCTTGAGTAATATGTCTAACATAAATTCCATTATCGGAACGAGTTACACTAGAATCTAATATTAAAGGTAAAGAATCTTCAATCCAAATACCCGCTGCTATTGTTGTAGTAGCCCCACTGATGTTAGTTATTTGTAGGTTGGAAATTATTCCTCCAGAATTACCCCAATAATTCAATCCTCGAGTTACTAAATTATTGATTAATGCACCGTCGATAATAGGGCTGGACAAAGCACCAACAGATATCCCAATTCCTTTCCTCCAATTTGTGTTCAATGGAATATCTTGCCCCCCCCCCTCAATAACAAGGTCATTGATTCTTGGAGATGCCGAATCAAAAATATCTATAGCAACTAAATCTGCATTTTCTACTCTTAAATTATTAATAATCGGGTCACTGCCATAGATTGTAATACCATATTCTGAATTACTTATAGTTAAGTTATCAATCTTAGAACCTAGGCTATTGCTAGATGAATTAAAAATAATTCCATCATGATCACCTAAGATTGAATTCAAAATTACTGGAGATAAGTATGTGCCTTGAATAGTAATTCGTCCAGCCACTAATATATCCTCATCATCTCCTAAATTTATTGTTGTACCTTGCTCAACAATCAAAATATCCCCACTTTCTACTGTATATCCATCTACCAAATTTACAGTTCCGCTCCATATAGTAGTAGTCTTCGATGAACTAGCAACTGAATTAGAAGGTACAAAAGCAATTGTCGACAAAAGAAGTATAGAAACTAGAATAATAGCATGCCTTGGACGTCGAGTAAGTCGGTCAGGCATAGTACAACGGCAGTGCAATACCATATATCTATGGTGGATAAATGGGCATAGACATAACAGATAAGAAACGAGGCATAATAAGTGTAATACATGACCACATAGTTGAGGATTGTAGATAATGAGTACTGCTTTTGTTTTATTTAAGTGTGAACCACAAAGAGAATTAGAAGTGTATCTTGCATTATTAGAAATTGATAGCGTAACCGAAACCCATGTTGCCTATGGAGAATATGATCTAGTAGCAAGAATTGATTTTGAAGATGAAAAGCAAATGGCAAATAGTTTAATCGGTAATATGCGGACAATCCCTGGTGTTCAAAAAACTGAAACTTTGATAGCAGTGGAGGCATAATAATGGCAGTAGGATTTATTCTTATCACCACTGAACCGGGTTGCGAAATTCGGGTTCGTGAAGAAGTAAGTAAAATTAAATGTGTTAAAGGGCAGTGGATCGTGTTCGGTAATCATGATTTATTTGTAAAAGTTGAGGCAGAAAATGAATCTGAGCTAACCCAGTGTATCGTACAAGATATTCGTTCAGTAAAGGGAATTTATGAAACAAGAACATTAATTGGTGCTGAAATCTAACTAAATCGATTTTGTTAGTTCTTCGAGTAATTGATTTGCAGCAATAATACACTCTGCATTGCGGAATCTATGTATAGATTCTTGCCAATATGAAAGTCTTTGATTGGGATTTAGTACACCTCGCCAATACCAAGATTGGGCGATTATTCTACGGTATGCTGCTAAATCTTCTCTTAATGGAATATTGAATGAATCATTATGTAATTTTTCTAGCCACTCAGGAGGATTACCTTTCGTTACATCAAGAGCAGCATGAATTATACTAATTTTGTTTAACGGATCTGTGCATTCTTGAATAAATAATCGCACTGATTGTAAAGAAGAATCTAATAAATCTGGTGTACTTGATATTATTAATCTTGCACGTAAATCTAGTAATAAAAGAGTTTCAGAGTCTCCTGAAAGGATAATTTCTAATTCAGCTCTGGATTGAGATGCTAAAGTTAAATCTGAAATCTGCAAAGAGATTGCATGTTTCAATAAATTTAATGAAAGTTCGGCAGTATAGCGGTCTCTATCGGAAATATCTTTCAAATTTATCTCATTAATACCTAATAGAATTTCATCTGCTGATGATTTACTCAATTTCCCAGGTAACCTATCATCATATTTTCGAACTAAAATAGATATCTGAAACCTAACTCTCTCAGCAGACGATAATTCAGATATCGCTTGATTTTCTAGGTTAATAGCAGATTCAATATCGCCTCTAATTCTTGATAAACGTGCGATTAATATTTTCTTTTGCGGACTGGTTTCTATATTGGATATGTGATTCTCAGCAATTTCATATTCGGCTCTCTCAAATGCTAAATTTACTGCCTGCATACGAATATCAGAATCGTCATACATCTGTAAAGCATCTTCGATTAATAATGCTGCAGTTGCAGTATTATCCTGTGAAATTAAGTTTATTTTATCAATTAGCCAAGATTTATTAAAATCCTCAGACTTTATTCTATGGTAAGATTCCATCCACAGAGCTCTAGATCCTTCTCTCTCAGACCAATTATTGGCTGCAATAGTATGGAGATTTTTTGTTTCATTCGCAGACCATAAAGATCTACGTACATTTCTTATCAGATGGTGTGGCTCAAATTTATTGTTAGTCCATCGAAGAATTGCTGATTCATCGAGTTCAGTAATACCCTCTGAATCAGATAATTCTTCAATTGTTAATGGAGCAGGAGTAATGCTTAGTTCATCTAATTTAGAAATACCATATTCACTCAATTTCTCAATAACAGTAGATTCAACAAATTGTTGAACTGCCTGAACCTCTTCGGGTAATTTACTTTCAGGACTCCAAAGATGGAGGGCTAGGGGGTGCCCTCCTAATGAATTCACGATTTTATTCGCCTTTTCTTTAGTTAAATCTTCAGGAAGAAGGAAACGTCCCTCATTTTGCGAAATCCCCAACAAGCGGAAATCAGAATATCCTTCAATCAAAGTAAAAGGATTAGGTGAACGGATTATTACTAAAATTGATGCCTGACTCTTAACTAGTTCTTCGAGCAAATGTTTGATGCTATTGATGTGCCTAGAATGAATTTCTTGGATTTCATCAATTACTAATAAATTCTTATTTTTCCTAAAATAAGATGTTAATGCTGATTTATCACGAGGAGGATTTTTTCCAACCCATTGTCTGGTGATATCAGAAACATCTGAATTAGAATAGCAAGTTGCCCAGCGAACTGTCCAACCATCATTCAAAATTTCTGCTACGACACTTCTTGCGAGACTGGTCTTACCAATTCCTGGTAAGCCACTTAAGAAAATATTATTTCCATTAATTATTAATTTTAATAAATCTTCAGTTTCTTTATTTCTACCAAATAATTTTGTAAGATTCGGGATTTCCCCATATCCTTTTCCTACTTTTGAGATATGCTTGATATCTAAAGATTCAGCTTCTAAACGACCATTGAGTGTGAGATGAATCACTGTACGTTTTCTAGAACCGCCTCCAATGACATGGGCTGCTCTAGTAAACACTAAGCCTTCATCTTCGAGTTTGGCGAGAGGTTTGTGAAGACTAGAACGAGCTAAACCAAGAGATTCTGCTAATCCTGGCAATGAAAGGCTTCTAGGGACATCCCAACTCTTTTCAAGTCCCTCTGAAAACTTAGAAAGTTGGGAGAGAATACCCCTCTCAGTGTCACTAAGCATGACTCTCGAACATGTCTAGGGTTCATGGGTATTCACCTGCGCCGCATCATACAGATATGGCACTCGAGAATGGAAATTTGGACTTTCCAGCTAATCCTGGAGTATATCTTTTCAAACAAAAAGATGGGAGAGTTTTGTATGTCGGTAAAGCAAATAATCTAAAAGAAAGAGTACGTTCATATTTTTCTAAAAATCCTGATAGAAAAATGATTCCCAAACTGATTCAAAGATCTGAGAATATAGATTTTATTGTAACTCAGAATCCTGCTGAAGCATTAGTTCTTGAGAGAGAACTAATAAGAAAACATAAACCAAGATATAATTCTATGTTAAAGGATGATAAATCATTTCCATATATCTGCCTTACAAATGAAGAATATCCAAGAATTATCTATACTAGATTCCCATCAGATGATTCTCTCAGATGGGGGCCTTTCCCAGATGCTGGAGCGGCTAAAAAAGTCATTCAACTTATCAGAAGACATTTTGGAATAAGAGATGAAGATTGTAAGGGTGCCGATGGTTGTCTAGCAATGCATATTGGTCTGTGTAGAGGCCCATGCTTAGATCCTGATGGATATGGAAAATTAGTCACTGCTGCAAAGGAAGTCCTGAACGGAAATGCAGGGAAATTAATTCAAAAATTAAATAAAGAAATGGAGGAATATTCAGAGAATTTAGATTATGAAAATGCCGCTAAAACAAGAGACCTGATCTCAGCAATTCAAACAATAATATCTCAACAAATTATTAATTCTAGATTTTATCAAGATTGTGATGCAGTAGGTTTCGCTTTTCGAAATGATGTAGCTGTAGTAGTAATACTTCATGCAAAAGATGGTAGAATACAAGGTGAGGTTAATTATCCATTAATCCATAGAGGAGATATTGCAGAATCAGTTTCATTAGTTCTTTCTGAACATTACTCAGAAAGGAAACCACCCAAAATAATACTTCTACCTACACCAATTACAGATGTAATGCAACAATGGCTTGAAAATAGAAGAGGGGCAAATGTAGAAACAAGAGTACCAATTAGAGGAGAATTGGCAAAGTTACTAAGGATGGCAAATCAAAATGCTGATTTTCAAGTTGTAAGACATAAAAATAAACGTTCAGGGAATTTAGAGAAAATTGCTGCTGATGATGGAGCAAAGCTATTACAATTAAAATCGCTAGATTACATTGTTTGTTTTGATATGGCTCAACTTCAAGGCTCAGAGAGAGTTGGGGCATCAATTGTTCTAAGAAAAGGAAGACCTTCTAAAAAAGAGTATAGAACTTATCGTGTTAAAACTGATGTTTTAGATGATTTAAAGATGATGTCAGAAGTTATTGAAAGATGGAGTAAAAGACAGGAAGAATGGCCAGATTTACTTCTATTAGATGGAGGTAAAACTCACTTAGATACCATTCACAGAGTTTTAGAAAAACAGGGATTGAAAAATATATTTCCAATTGCAGCATTAGCAAAAAAAGAGGAAACTATATTCCGTAAAGGAAAAGAACCATTGATATTAGATAGAAAAGGTAGAGTTTTGATTCATTCCAGAGATGAGGCACATAGATTTGTCAATAAATACCATAGAAAAAGACGCAGTAAATCAACACTGAAAAACCCATTAGAAAATATAGAAGGATTAGGAGCAAAAAAAATACAATCATTATTGATACACTTTGGAGGCTATAAAAAAATAAAATTTGCATCAGTAGAAGAGCTCAGAAAAGTCCCAGGTATTGGTAAAGAGATGGCTGAGAGAATTCATTCAGAATTAATTTAACTCTCAGTTCTATAATTCATTATTCTCTTCAATTGTGTCCATCTCAAAGAATGATTCTTCGACCATTAAAATAGGTGAATTCATTGCCCCGAATTCAGCTACTGCTGCATCTTCAGTAAGACGTTCTTGTTCAACTTCCTGTTGGATTATTTTCTGATACTGTTTTTCTTTTCTATTCCTTATTATCCGGACTACTAATAAGCCAAATAAAGTCGAAAAAATTATCCCATAAGGAATTAATTCTGCAAATACAAATGTCCAACTATATTCAAGATTATATGTTACTGTATCATAATTTGTCTTGCAGTTATCCCATGATATAGATTCAGGACAGATAGGGGTAAGATAAGTTAATACTTGTCGATTATTAATTTCAGAAATATTACTTAATCCATTAGAACTCTCAAATGATGTGAATCTGAATTCATTTGGCATATGAATAACAATCAAAGCAGAAGAATGAATTGTTCCAAAAGTAGTATGTTCCATTATTGGAAATATCTTTTGTTGCATTTGAGATTCATCAAATGTAATCCCAAAATCACTTGTAATAGGATCACCAAATGGCCAACCTAGATTATCATTGAATAATGAATTAATGTACGAACGATGTACATCTAAATCGATTTGATTGTTATCAGAAGTAATACTCATTTCTGCATTCCTGATTGATGCAGAAAAATTAATTGGATTCAAATCAGAAGGAGTGATTGTACTAGGAATCTGATATATTTTAGGCTCGAAGGAGAATGGAGTAGACTCTAAATCTACATTTAATTCATATTTGTCAAATCCTAAATCTAAAGGAAATCCTGTGATACTGTTCTCTTCCGTAATAATTGGAAATAAATCATTTAATTCATTTGCAAACTGATTCATTCCTGAATTAGAAATTACTAGATTGATTTCATGGCCATTACCAAAATCTATTGGAGCAGAAATTTCAGAACCGCCTAAAAGCCCACCTTCAATTATATTTGTACCACCATTATCATCAATAACAAAAACAGACGAACGCCTATCTCCAACTGCGATTGCTCTATGAATTAAATCAGAAGGAATCGGTTTTAATTCAATCCCTTCTTGCCCAGAAGAAATCTTCAATCGATGAATAGATAAAGTTAATTCAGCCTCAAAATCAATTTTTATAGCACTATTTAATTCATTAATTGCTACATTATTAAAGAAGAATTCAACTTTTGAAGTAATACATGTTCCTTGTTTAGAAGAGCAAATCAAATCTTTTGAAGTATCTTCACAAGGCTCCGAATTCAAACAAATAGGATGTTCCCAATCGAACTGTCTGGCACCTTCAAGACCTAATTTAGATATTTCCTGATTATGGAAAGAAGATTTTATTTCAAGAATAGAACGATCACCCTTTGTCGATTTAATCCACTCAGGAAGAAGCAGTTCAAAATTAATATTAGTATTTGGAAATCCTATTGGTAGTAAATCTTGTAGCCAATCGGTATTAGAAGAAAATTCAACCTCTATGATACTCATTGCAGCTGCTAAATCTTCGTCATTAATTATAGAAAAATCAAGTGTTGACACATCACCTAAACTCGAACCTAACATATTCTCGATAATTTTTGATATCTTAAGTTGAACTGATTGAGAACTAGATTCGATATAAATTGGATTCTGACCGGACATTGATTCATCACCATCTAAACAATATTTTACTTCTAATAATTCATTGCAGGTTTCCCCTAATTTATGCCGGAAATCTATTCCTCCTTCATCATCAGAGGGAGAAAAAATAGGTTCAAGGAAGTGAATCTCAGATCCAAATAATTCAGAGAACCCCAAAGATAATGATTGAATAGGAATACCGTTGATAAGATCAGTCAAATCTCTATCTAATTCAGTATTTATCATTCTAATACCATCAGAAGTTATTATTGGTAGATTCATATTAACGTCATCTAAATCTATCATCCATGCATCTAATGTTTCAGATTTAAGGTGATGAATAGATAATATCATTTCAATTTCAGTATTACTAGAATCTCTAGCATCAATTACAATATCAATGGTCAAAGCAGGTTGTTCATCATTAATTGATAAAACAGAGAGTGGATTACGATTCTTTATTCTCATATTGAGATCTTCTGAGATACTAGTAATGATTTCAGGATTAGTATTATCCAAAGATAAATGACCATATGTTTGGGGGTATTGATTAGGAAAATTATTAGTAAGTAAAATACCAGGATTATCAACTTGATAAGCAGTTGAATAATCAGGAGGTAAAACAGTCAATTCGACATAGTGCCCAGGCAAAGCTTTAGCATTAAATGAAGAATTAATATCACCCCCCATCAATAATACACCTTGCATCATTCTATTGATATCACCTGTATCTTCATTTAGTCCTAATTTAGAGGGATTAAGGACTAATACAAATACTCCTCGGAAACAAATAGGAGGATTAAATGGATCATTTGGGAATCCATTAACTTCATCAATAGAGTCTAGAGTTTTACTGTTGGTACATTGTAATTCACTATCTGAAGAAAATTCGATACTGGAAATTGTATTCAAAAGTGAACTTTCTGTATAATCAAAATTATCTTCAATATATTCTTTCATATTATTTTGAATCAGAGAAAGCATTCTATCTTCGACAGTTAGACCATTTCTATCTAAATCAAGGTAATTTCGTATATAGTCTGCAGGAATACCATCTCCAAAGTCACTATCTCCTTCCAAATCTAGATCTTCTAGATTGAGATCCGCGCGAGAAAGTTCATGTATTGCTGTGGCAATTGTTAACGAAACTGATTCAGCATCATCAACGTTTACAGAGATTGAAGATTTGATCCATTCATCAGTAGTAGAACCATCTAAAATAGACTGATAATCATCACAATTACCATCCGAACTGTTCCATGTCGAACAAATATCATTTACAATATCGGGTTCACCCGGAGGAGGAGATGCTAGAGAAACTGGAGAAATTAACAACAAAACTAGTAACACTACTAGACGTTGCATATTATGCTGGAGGAACTCATATACCATAAGTCTGAATCCATCTTGCATCTCCGAGGATACGAATGAGTATGCATCAACCTCACTTACGACTACGAAATTTTGTAAATTCATATCTTATAATGAATCATAATGATTTAGAAAATATATCATTATTATTAGATGATATACCAAAGAAATGGGAAAAATTTGCAGATATTGTACTGCTACCAAATTCTGCTTTTAAAAATATACATTGGAAATTGATTATTTGTAATGATTTTTGGCTGAATATTTGTAATAGTTTAGGCGTTAAGAGACTGGCAAGATTAGGGGAAATTGTTGGAGAAAAGAGAGAATCGACTGTAGAAATATTGGTTGGGGAAGATGACTGGGTTATTAGGAAAGAGAGTGGAATAAAGTACGGATATAATTTGACTCAATGTATGTTCTCATCAGGGAATATCAATGAACGTAGGAGAATGGGAGAAGTCATACCTAAAGACGATATTATTGTTGATTTATTTTGTGGAATTGGGTATTATACTTTACCGATTTTAGTCAAAAGTCAAGCAAAGCATGTATATTCATGTGAATGGAATATTAATGCAATAAGAGCTCTGAAATATAATTTGAAAATTAATAATGTTGAGGGGAGATGTACGATATATGAAGGAGATAATAGAACGACTACTAGAGACCTAATTAATATTGCAGATAGGGTGTTATTAGGGCTTCTTCCAACCGCTGAGAAGTCTTATGACATAGCATTAAGTTGTCTGAAAAAAAGTGGAGGAGTTTTACATTTACATGGTCTAGCGCCTGCTAATGATTATCAAAAGTTAGTACTCGACACAACTAATATTTTAGAAAATCTAGATTCTTCATATAAAGTGAAAAATATTAATATCAATAGAATCAAATCTTATGCACCTCATTGGGACCATTTAGTCCTAGATATAGAAATAGATGAAGCATAATTCTATGTCGATAAAACATTACCATAATCTGCTATCATCTTTTCGGAGGGGCAATGGATGAGGTCTTGGATGCCGAAATTATCGAAGAGAAGAGATTCTCTTTTATACTAAATAATCCATTTTTAAATAATTTAGATACAAATAAGAAACTAGGAATTGTAATCTCTACAACTATTGTAATCGGATTAATTGTAAGTTCAACAATATGGGCTGGAGCAGGCCCTGGAGGACTTAGTAATTCAGAATATGAATGGTGGGAAACTCCTGTTAATGAACGATATAATATGGATTTGAATATGACTGGATGGAGAAGTCAACTACCAGTTGAAGGATTATATTCATGGTCAGGACCAACAGAATATTTTGTTGAAGTAGATTTACCTGCTTCAGAACAAGATGTAGGATATCCCGGACCTGCTCTCATGCATGTTTCTCTATGGATGCCAAATGTTCCAAATGGTACAAAAGTTCCAGTTATTGCAACTGTCCATCCATACTATGACTTTGGTGGAGAAGGAGTTGTAGGTGATGATTCTAATCCAAATACAATACCTGATGCTGGAGTCGGTCTTTGGGTACTTGAAGAATTTGTACCACATGGATATGCTCTGGCTCAAGTCTCAACTTTTGGTACCGGAAAATCTACTCACTGTCAAGATGTCAAGGGTTTAGGTGAACAAATAGGAATTCAGTCAGCAGTTCATTGGCTTGGAGAACAAGAATGGTCAAATGGAAATGTTGGTTTAATGGGTAAATCATATGCTGGTACCACTAATTGGGAAGCAGCACAAAATCCTTCAGAACATCTGAAAACCATAGTACCGATATCTGGATCGATTGGTGTTCAGCAGATGTTTTACAGAAATGGTTCTAGTGAAGCAAGAGCAATGTTGTATGATGTTCTATACGAAGGAGCCACAACTGATGCAACAAGTGATGATATGAGATTATGTTCAGATGACGCTATTGGACCTATCAGTCCGTTTACAACTTGGCTAGGTGCTGGATTTGGAGGGGATGAATGGAATGACTATTGGGATGAAAGATACCACTTACAAGATGTGATAGATAACTATAATGGAAGTGTATACATTGTTTGGGGTTTACAAGATTGGAATGTAGATCCTTATCATGCATTCCCTACACATCAGCTCTTGAAAGATGCGGGGATTAATGTAAGGACTATTTCTGGACAATGGGGGCATAATTATCCTGATCAACCTACTGTTCACGAAGGACTAGAGTCAGGATATGGAGCTGAAGCATTTCCAAATGTCACAAGAATGGATTGGGCAGTAGAATTATTTCCATGGTTTGAATATTATCTCAAAGGAATAGGAGATGAACCCGAATCCTATGTTCAAGTTCAAAGAAATGATGGAAAATGGCATATTGAAGACACATGGCCAGCAGAAGATACTGAAAATATACAATTTGCAATCGCTGACTGGGAAGGAGGTATGTCGGGAACTATTAATTCTCAACAATCTATGACAATAACTAGTCAGCCAATTACAACCGATATGCATATCTCAGGATTACCAACATTACATATTGACGCTAGAACAAATATGTGCAATGGAGGACAATTATTTGTAACAATGTATGATGGGACTAGCGGTTTAAGATTGGGACATGCAACTATGGATGTAAGATATAGAGATGGAGGATATGATGCGCTTCCTACATCTCCAATGACAAGTTATAGAATGCTAATGGAATTTAATCCGATGGATGTGATTGTGCCAAAAGGACATACTATTCAATTGGTAGTCACTGAAACTGGAGAGGATTACTTGCCATCACCATGTGCTTCTTTGGGAATGACAATTTTCGCAGGATATCAGGTTCTGACCCTACCTACATTAGATCGTCCGATTGCTCATGAGAACTGGTTCAATGTTCCAGTTTGGTGGGATGAATGATGGGAATATTTTCTAATTTCCCTTTACATTCTTTGTGAAAATAATTACTTCTAAACTTTCGAGTGCTTTTTCTAACAATAAAACCACACTTCGAGCAAGTCCAAGCCCACTTAGAATTAATATTCTGTAATTCTCTAGTTAATTTCTTTCCAATAAGATTCATTTGTTTTTTGTTCGGCCAAAGATTCTCAATCAGACGGAAATCCTTGTTATGAGTAAAATTACCTAGACAATGGATATATTCATGAAAAAGTACAAATTCAGCATAATCAATATATTCTTCTTGAAATAAATTACGATTAAGACGGACGCTACAATTACCATTACTAATTCTCTTAGATTTATCTAAATTCGTTGTAAGTCCATGTCTAGAAATAGAGTTTCTTGAAAGGTAGGATATCCCTATTTGAGACAAATTAAATAATTCAGAGTTGGTAAAGACTCTATTTCCAGAAGAATCAGAAAAAAGCCTCATTTTAGAGATAACAGTATTCCGTAATTGATTAATATCGGGAATACTATATATTTCCATAATAAAATCTCAATTAAATTAAATACATATCGAATAAAGTTTCTAAAATTATTTCTTGATAAAGATATGTTCACGATAGTAGGAAAGTTCGTTAATACTACCACGAATATCTCCCAATGCTCTATGACCAGAATGATTTTTCCATTTAGGTAAATCAGGATACCATCTTCTAACTAATTCTTTGACACTAGTGACGTCAACACTACGATAATGGAAGAAGGAATGAAGAGTAGGCATATATCTTCTAAGGAAACGACGATCTTGCCCTATTGTATTACCGCATAAAGGAGGGACACCCGCAAGACAGTGAATTTGTAGAAATTCAAGAGTAGCTATTTCAGCATCACTCATACTGGTCTCTGAATTTCTTACACGCTCAATTAAACCATTTTCAGTATGATGAGAAACATTCCATTCATCCATTTTTGCCAAGTCTTCTTCCGATACCGAAATCTCAAAACTAGGGCCTTCTGCCACTATTGAGAGATCTGCCTCAGTTACTATAGTTGCAATCTCAATAATAGTATTTTCATATGGGTCTAAGCCAGTCATCTCTAGATCAATCCATACTAAGCGGTCTTCAACCATGATTCTCGCGAGAGCAGTTTAGTCTTATGAGTTATGATAAGCATCAGTATGATAATGAATAAGTTATGCGGATGTCTATGAGTGGTGTAGGGTTTATACAGATACTCAAGAATAATCACTCTTTTCGTCGCTTATTCATTGCTCAAGAGCTATCCTATATTGGAGATTGGTTTACTGTTATCGCATTATTTATCTTGGCTGGAGAAGCAAGCGATAATTCACCCTTGGCTATTGCTGGTGTTTTAGCGACGAGAAGTTTTTCATTAGCAGCATTAACTCCATTCACTGGAATGCTAGCAGACCGTTATTCTCGTAAAGGCCTAATGATTACTTCTGATTTTGCTGCATGTATTGTTTTAGCAATAGTATTACAATTCAATCTACTAAATAATTTATCGTCAGTATATTTCTTGGCAGTTGCAATGGTAGCAGCTAAGTCTATTTTTGATCCTGCTCAATATGCGTATTTACCAAACATATGTACTGATGAAGAATTACTGACGGCAAATGCTCTTGGCTCAGGAGGATGGTCAATAGCATTGGGAATTGGGGCGTCCATAGGTGGTTTAACAATTGCAACTTATGGAATAACTACTGCATTATGGATAGATGCACTAACATTCCTAGTTTCTGCCATATGCATCATGACTCTTCCTCCAGGAGGCCCAGACATCAGTGAACGAGAAAATGCAACGCCAAGAGTAGTCACTAAGGAAATTACAGATGGATGGAAATATATTCTTCAAAATCCTGAAATTAGAAGACTAGTAATTGCTAAGGCACTATGGTCATCAGGAGGAGGAGCACAAATATTCCTTCTGATATTAATAGGAATGGAGGCAGGATTTGGAGATATTGCAGCCGGTATAGGCATTCTGTTTATGGCTAGAGGATTTGGATCTGGCTTTGGCCCGATGGCTGGAAGAAAACTGATGACTAATAAGAAATTACAGCCATATCTAATAGGCTTAGCAGTTGGTACATCTGGAATATTTTATATCATAATATCATTCATGGAATGGAGCAATCTGCTACTACTTATGATTTTCATATCTCATGCTGCTAGTGGATTCAATTGGGTACAATCAACAACTTTGACTCAAGAACGTGCAGGAGATGAGTGGAGAGGAAGAGTTGCAGGTGCGGATTTTCTAGCACTAACCTTCATGATGGGAACTTCTGCAATAACCGCAGGTTATATTCTTGAAAATGAATTTTTACAATTAAGAGAAGTAATTGCTCTATCTGCCATTATTCAAATTATTATGGGAATTGGTTGGATTCTATTTGCTTCACCGAGAGAAAAGGAAATATTCAATCAGGAACCGATAACTAGCCTATGAATCTTTGAAGTCCAATCAAGACAAAGATAGGTGCTAATGAGAAAACAATATCTCTCATTAGTGATCTGGAAGATGCTTGGACCTGTTTAGTAATACGTTCTCTAATCTCAGTATCTATCTTTTCAATCATTCCAGATGCAGGATCTTTTGCCTTGACTAATACCTCTTCAAGCATATCTGCTCCTTTATCTAAAAGACTAGTAAATATGTCTTGTAATGGATTTATTTTCTGAGGTTTGTGCACTCCATCTATATCTTCTGAAATGTCAATAATTTCTCTCCAAGGTCTAGGAATAGTGAAGTTATCGACTGTTTTCAAGAATTCACGCCCGATTACTGCGCCTTCAACAAGTGCCTTAGCAGT
>Ga0209425_10001907_pt1 | contig 23912 bp, 6 predicted proteins | sample COG_05_FD_184749 | JGI IMG/M metagenome (GOLD analysis project Ga0209425, IMG submission 184749) | Pelagic Microbial community sample from North Sea - COGITO 998_met_05 (SPAdes) (version 2) | ecosystem: Environmental > Aquatic > Marine > Neritic zone/Coastal water | place: Helgoland, sampling...
CAGACCAGACCTACTGGCCTATGATTTATATGGTTCACCCAGGCTGTGGTGGGTGTTCGCACAGCGTAACCCAAACCAGATTGAGGATCCCATCTACGATTTCAAACCAGGAGTGACTATACAGTTGCCAAAACCGGCCAACATAACTCGTGACCTAGGAGTATAGTATGGCGAAAGTAGGAGGCAATAAGAGATCATCAAAAACAACATCTAACATCGACAGTGGGAGAGGCAGTAACCTTAGGAACAACCTTAGAACTCAAAATCTTGGCAGAGTAGACAACAACGACTACGATCTTGGCAGAGTAGACAACAACGACTACGAAGGAACTGGTGCATATTTAATTCCAAGAGTAGACAGCAACGACTACGACAGAACGTCAAAAGGACTAGGAGGTAAAGGTAATTTACGTCCAAACCTGCTCCACCAGTTCGCATCTTACAACACAATATTCACCTTGAGCGGGATCAACGAACAAGAAATGAAATCACACGATTTCCTCGACAATGCACCACATGATATCATAGCCAGGACCGGCGGCATAGGAGACGCCAATATTAGTACCAGACAATTTAATTCACCTACTGGTTTATCAACCATAGCCACAAGATCAAACGAGTCCCAATTCAAGCGGGATTTCTCAGGAAGCATATCGATACTGGAACGGGCACATGACCTGTTCATAGAGAACGTCAACATGATATCCACTGCCAGCCCCAATCCAGAGAGGGGCCTGGGCAACTTCACCAAGATAGAATTCGAGATACACGAGCCCTATGGCGTGACCCTGATAGAGAAGGTCAATGCCGCGACAGGGATCAATGGCTACAAGGACTACCAGGACGCTCCACTGTTGCTGACGATAGAATTCAAGGGATTTAACGAGAACGGTCAACAGGTGAAGACAAAACCACTGGTCAGGAAGATACCCATCGGCATAGCACGTGTGGAGTTTGACGTCAACGAGGGCGGGGCAAGGTACAGCCTGATAGCCGTGCCATACCCAGATCTGGGCTACGATGACAGGTACAAGTTTCCAAGGACCGACGTCCCCGTGGCAGTGTCCACACCACTGGACTGGGCGAGGAAGGTCATGGAAGTATTGAACGTGACCATGATGCAGAACGAGATAGAGGAGAAGAAGAGACAGCTCCCAGACGTGTATGAGTTTATCATCGATCCAAGAGTGCTGGAGTACGGTGTCGCCTATGCTTCAAATGAGACCAATGCCACCATAGTTGCCAATGCAGACAAGGGTGTTGTAATTGGAGAAGATGGTGAAATCTCCGTATTCAATCAACCTACACGAATAGAGAAACTAGAGGGAACGGCAGGCACAACAACTGCCCTTACTAAATTCTTCGAGGATGCCATAAGGTCACTCACAGGTTACAAGGACCTGGCAGAAAGCTTCTGGGTGACTTACCTGAGATCCGCGAAAGTGAAAGATGAAATACTGAACGACGAAGGGAAACTTGCCGAATTTGTAAACAGTGATCAGATGCAATCCGTCCTGATGGAGAACCAGTACGTGAATTGGTTCAAGATCAAGACCACGGTAGAAACAGACATTGACCAATTCGACGAAATAACCAGGATGCACCCAAAGAAAATCATATACCAGGCGATACCATACAAGATACATGTGTTGAAACTGATAACACCGGGCGTCAGTGTGTCGGGTGTGGACTGGAGCAAAAAGGTACACAAGGAATACAACTACATATACACAGGTGCAAACCTAGATGTGCAGAACCTCAAGATAAACTACAAGACGGCCTACTACAGGAGGAATGTCCGGGGTGACGACAAGGGACAGGCGGAGCGAGGTATTTTCAACTGGATAGCAAAATCGGCCCAGGAAATATTTGGCCGGGAAAAATATCCAGAACCACTGAAACCACTGAGGCAGTATCCGTCCATCAACAAGGGACGTAGCACAGTGAACACCGAGCAAGACAATCCCAAGCTCCAGGAGTTCTATGATTACCTGACAAATCCAGAAGCAGATATGATCCGTATTGAACTGGAGATACTGGGAGACCCAGCATACCTCTGTCAGGACATGTACATGCCCATACACCAGGACAGGGTCACCAAAGCGGGTGGCCAGGGAACGTTCAGTGGAGCATTCGAAAGTTTCAACTCGGACTCCTTCCAGCCCATAATAGCGGTGAATTACAGGATACCCGATGACCTGAATGACAACAAGGGATTGATGTTCAGCGATGGGGGGAAAACTAGAGACGAGGATCTCTTCTTCAACGGGCTTTACCAGGTCAACAAGATCGACAGCAAATTTGACAACGGACAGTTCACACAGACACTGCACTGTTCTAGGTTCAACAATCAACAGGGTGCGGGAACAGAACCACTGAAAGCATCCGTGGACATAGGCACCAATAAAATTTTAAAAACTATTAGCGATAAAAAAGCTGACGACAAACAAACATTAAGGGACATTGTGGCAGACCAGATTAGCGATCTCGCAGGTGGCTCAGATGCCATACTCGATCGCGATGGTAAAGTACTGGGAGTAGACGAGTAGGATAAATTATAGTATGGTACGAAACACACAGGGATTTTCAGACACACACGACAACCAGAAGAGCTTCGGTGAGGCCAATCACGCCAAGGATGCCGGACCTTACGTGGCGACGGTCAAAACAGTCACGGATCCCCTGAGGATGGGGAGACTGGGAGTGAACATTCCCGCACTGACGAACACGACACGACCCAAGCCAGACCAGATCATATGGTGTCAGTACCTGTCACCGTTCTACGGTGCCAAGAGCATTGAGGCAGTCTCGAAGACAGATCCTTATGATTACAGGGAGACACAGCACTCCTACGGGTTCTGGGCGGTGCCACCTGACATAGACACAGAGGTACTGGTAGTATTCGCCAAGGGAGACAGGACCGCCAACACTGCATTCTGGATAGGTTGTGTGCAGAAGCCACTGGTGAACCAACAGATTCCGGCACACGGTGCCACAACGAACACGAGCCTTCCGGCCGAGGCATCGGAATTGGGGGGAACGACAAAATCAAATTTATATGGCACGGAGAGTTTGCCAGCCGGTGAGAAGAACCAATTGGATTATGCAGATGGCGAGGTACTGGCCACGGTCGACAAATGGAAGCTTCCGGTCAACGACATACTAGCGGATCAGATGAAAGGACAAGGACTTGTGCAAGATCCTGTGAGGGGGACAATAACATCATCCGCAAGGAGGGAGTCTCCCAGCAAGGTGTTTGGGATCAGCACACCAGGAGCCATAAGATCGGATTCGAGAAAAAAGAATATAGGATTAGACAACAGCGTGGTGAGGCCAGACAGGAATCCTGGACACAGCTTTGTCATGGACGACGGAGACATCAATGGAGAAAACCAGCTGACAAGGATAAGGACGGCATCGGGACATCAGATCTTGATGCACGACACAGAGGGCACGGTGTACATAGCCAACGGTTCAGGAAAGGCATTCATAGAGATGGAGAAGGATGGCACCATAAGTGTGTTCTCAGACGGAGGCATAAACATGAGGACCAAACAGGATTTCAACCTACACTCGGACAGGCACGTGAACTTCCACGCAAAGGGCAGTCTGAACTTCACGGCGGAGCAGAACGTAAACCTCAACGGGGGATTCAACGTACAGACGATGGCGAAGAATTCGATACTCAATTCGTCACAGGGTGATCTGAGAAGTTACGCCGCGACACAGATAACGTCTTTCACACGTGGGACACAGATGCACGGGGCGGGCGGAAACATAGACCTGGCTGGCGCCCAGGTACACATGAACTCACAGGGTGCTAGAGCAGGATGGGGGCCATCATGGTTGGTGCCAGAGTCTGAACGGGTTGGCATCAAGGTAACAGGAGGTGAGGTCACTGATGGAGACGCCGCACTGATAGACATAGACAGTAGAAGACCATTCAGACCATATAATTCAAAGATAGATGATAAAACAATAGGTGTTGATAAATTTGACAATGCAGTTGTGCAAAAGAAATCAGGAGCCCAACCAAACAAGATTGCAAACAAGACCACAGTGTCAGATTTTGTTACACACGAGCCATACACCAGGACCAGCAGTACTGCGATAAGGAAGCGATACATCAATCAGATATTGGAAAGCATAGAGTCGGGGAATCCCGGTATGTCATCACAGGACCTGGAAAACATAAAAAAACAATTACTTTCCAAGGACAGCATAGACGCCGTGTTAGCCGAGGTCAACAAGATAGTCAGTGTGACCAGCGACAGGGTATCCGAGTTCGCATCAACGGAGATAAACAAGCTCGTTGGCGACAACACGAAACTGAATTCTTCACAGTTGAACAACATACAACAGTTACTGGTCGGACCCTCTATCGCTAGTGTGTCAGGTGAGATCAGTAAAATCGTGGGCAAAAACGTGAACCTAAATTCTTCACAGTTGAACGACATAAAAACAAAAGTACTTGCCAATCCAGACGTAGCCTTCATATCAAGGGAGATCAAGAAAATTACGGGAATAACCGAGAACGTGAACCTGGATCTTTCACAACTGAACAATTTAAAAACAAAATTACAGAACAAACCCAACATAGCTGATGTGTCGGGTGAGATCAGGAAAATCGTGGGTGACAACGTGAAACTAGATCTCTCACAACTGAACAATGTAAAAACAAAATTACTGGCCAATCCGGACGTGGCCAAGTTCACGAAACAGGTAAGTGGTTATGCCAAGGACATCGTGGGACTATCAGAGGCGGTGACAGTGAATCTCGAGGCACTGAATGACCTAAAAAATAAAGCCGTTGCTTATAAAAATGATATCAAGAATGCGGCCTCGGGTTTCATACAAGGCGTAGTATCAAAGTATACTACACAGGCATTCAACTATGCTAAAGATTTCATTAAAGGCTTCAAATGGAGCGACAGCAGACTGAAAGAAGACATACGATTAGTTGGCAAGTCACCCATGGGTATCAACATATATTCGTTTAAATACAAACAGTCAGCAGGAACATACGAGGGCGTGATGGCCCAGGAAGTTCCATGGGCGAGACAAATGACAGACACAGGATTCTACATGGTGGATTACAGCAAGGTGGATGTTGAATTTAGGAGATCGAACTAATGGCATATGGTAGCGGTAGCGGTGGCGGTGGTGGATCAAATCTGACTAACAAGACCGTGACCTTCAAGGGTTTCAGTTCCAAGGCGGACAAACAGAACTTCAAACTGTATGACTTTGAATGTGCCAAACAGGATCTCATAAACAGACTGAGCATAAGAAAGGGCGAGAGGGTGGAGAACCCGGAGTTCGGCACCATAATATACGATGCTATATTTGAGCCGTTCACTGAAGCACTAAAGGACGCCATTCTAGAGGATGTCACGGCGAATCTCAACGCAGATCCACGTATAGCCACGGAAGAGATATTGGTCACGGAAGCGGACAAGGGCATAGCCATACAGGCCACTATCACGTATGTTCCACTGAATATCACAGAGAAATTGAGATTTGGCTTTGATGAGAACTCACTGTCGCGTCTATCTTAAAGTACGCACATTTCCTAACACATAAATATCGTTGTTAACAAGTTGATAAAAATATGGCCACAACAGACAGACAGAACCGATTACTAGTTGCCGAAGATTGGAGGAAGATCTATCAATCATTCCAGCAGGCCGACTTCAAGAGCTACGACTTCGAGACACTCAGAAGGACCATGGTGGCATACCTCCGTGAGAACTACCCAGATGATTTCAACGATTTCGTGGAGAGTTCTGAATACGTAGCACTGATTGACTTGATAGCCTACGTGGCCCAAGCACTTTCATTCAGGGTGGATCTAAACGCAAGGGAGAACTTCCTGGAAACAGCGGAGAGAAGGAATTCGGTGTTGAGATTGGCGAGGCTGATAAACTACAACGCCAAGAGGAATCAACCAGCCACAGGACTTCTGAAGATCGATGCTATATCTACGACACAGGACGTTACAGATTCTTCGGGAATCAATCTCGCAAACGGCACAATTATATGGAATGATTCAGCAAACTCAAATTACAGAGAACAGTTCACATCAATCTTAAATGCGGCCAACCAGACGGGACAGCTATTTGGCAAACCCAGGGAAGCAAAATCAGTAGGAGGCATCGACACAGAAGTTTATACACTGAGCTCCAACCAGCTGGACCTACCGATATTCAACTTCAACAAGGCTATAGGGGGAACCAGCAGACAATTCGAGATAGTGCCGAGCACGATAAACGACTCGGAATCGATATACGAGTCACCACCGATACCGGGAACAGGACTGACCTACACGTACAGATCAGATGGGTCGGGAGACAGCTCGAACAACACGGGATTCTTCTTCCTCTTCAAACAAGGTAGGATGCAACAGCAAGATTTTTCCGTGGACACGGCCGTAACAAATTACATCAAGAGCTTAAACATTTCAAACATCAACGACACTGATGTTTGGTTGTACAAGTTGGACCAGTTTGGACAGCTGTCGGAACAATGGACCGCGGTACCTTCACTGTCAGGCAACAACGCAATCTACAATTCACTTTCAAAAGAGGAAAGGAACATCTACAATGTTGTGACGAGAGCGGATGATGCCGTTGACCTTGTGTTTGGTGATGGCAATTTCTCAAACCTACCACTGGGATCATTCAGGACATACCACAGGACCAGTGACAACGCCAAGTATGCGATACAGCCAGCAGACATGCAGAATGTACAGTTGACGGTGCCATACACTGACGCCAACGGTGCACAGCAGTCTCTGAGTATAACGGCGAGTCTCAAGGCCAGCGTCTACAACTCCGCGGCAACAGAATCAAACGCTTCGATCAAGGACAAGGCACCACAGGTGTACTACTCTCAGAACAGGATGATAACTGCGGAAGACTACCAGGTTGTCCCTTTGTCAGCATCGCAGGAAATAGTCAAGGTTAGATCGGTAAACAGAACAGCATCTGGTATATCGAGGGCAAAAGAAATACTAGATCCAACAGGAGCGTATTCAAACGTGAGCGTGTTCGCAGAGGACGGAATTCTGTACAGAGAAGAGAGCATACAGCAGTTAACCTTCGGCTTCAACAACAGGAGCAACATACAGTCGACTATAGACACATCTGTTGAATCAAAATTAAAAGAAGCATCTGCTAGACAGTTCTACTACTTGAAATACAGCACACAGGATCTGAGCGCACTGACCGCCACGTGGAGTTCGACAACAACGTCGACAAACACCAACACAGGTTATTTCACATCGGGAGGAGCACTGAGCACAGGCGACTTCGCAACCTCGAATCTGAAATATGCTAAAATAGGCTCACTGATAAAATTCACATCACCGGACACGAGGAAATTCCTCAACGGGAAATTGGTCACGTCGACAACAGAAAACGCCGAGGACAGGCTATGGGTAAAGATCGGAGCAGTAGCAGGAGATGGTGCCAACAACGGAGTAGGAAATCTAGAGTCGGGACTAGGACCAATAACGCTCAACAACATAGTGCCAGACGGAGCAGTGCTTAGTGCGGTGATACCTGCATTCACGACAGCATTCTCGACAACACTGGAAGCGAACATAATCGACAGGATAGAAGCATACGAGGAATTCGGTCTGAGATACGACATAGACACAGAACTGTGGACAGTGATCACAAGCACTAACCTGAACACAAGTTCAGTGTTCACTCTCAACAATGCCGGTAGCACAGCAGGGACGAACCTGGACGCCAGCTGGTGGTTCAAGTTCACCAATGACGGGAACACGTACACGGTACAGTACAGGGAAATGGATTACATATTTGAATCGGAATCACAGAATAAATTCCATTATGATGTCGAGGAAAAAATTTACGACTACAAGACAGGGAAAAGTGTCAAGGACACTGTGAAAATACTAAAGACAAACTCTATCGTTTCAACAGGCAACAGCATAGGATATCCTATCACGTGGCAGGTAGTGGACACGGTGACCGAGGCAGACGGATTCCAGGACAACAGGAAAGTCAAGGTCGGCTTCTATGATGATGACGATGACGGGGTGGTAGACAATCCAGAACTTTTTGATATAGTGGTAGAACCAACATTATCAGAAACTACAAAATTCGTCTTCTTTGAGAAATACCTATCTTATGATACTGTGGAGAGATACAGACCGTACGCCGCAACAAATTTTGTAGTGACAGAGAAAGAATCATCAATCATTTTAAATTCATCAACATACACCGATGGACAGTTGTTCTATTTCTATGATGCTGATGAGGATGTGATAAAATCTTACAGTTCAACCACAAACACACTGACAACAAGCACAGATTACATAGCGAGGAGAGGTAGGAGTTCTATCAGCTTCCAATACAAACACAACGCAGGACAGGAGACCAGGATAGATCCCAGCGTGTCAAACATTGTAGATATCTATATGTTGGAGAGGACATACGATAATCTGTTCAGGATATGGTTACAGGACGGCGGGGTAAAACCACTGACCTCCACGTCAGACCAACTGAGGATAAATTATTCAGGGACTCTGAATCCCCTTAAATCACTTTCAGATCAGATCGTGTATCATCCTGTGAAATACAAAATTTTATTTGGTGCGAACGCAGATGAACAACTGCAGGCAACCTTCAAAGTAGTGAAGAACACAAAAACCAATGTTACGGACGCAGTGATCAAGACAAGGGTGATTGCCGCTGTAAATGAATTCTTCGCATTGGACAACTGGGATTTCGGTGATACTTTTTATTTTACAGAACTGGCCGCCTACGTACACAATCAACTTGCTCCAGATCTACTGACAGCGGTGATTGTGCCAAACCAGGCAGGACAAGGATTTGGGTCTCTATTCCAGATCAATTCAGCATCAGACGAGATTTTTATCAGTGGGGCCACCGTTGATGATGTTTCAATCATAACTGCACTGGGAGCCAACCAATTGGCGGCATCCGGCACTGTGGTTACAGCGACATCAACTGCCACGACAAATACGACAACAGGATCATCAGTGTCAGGCTCTACTACAACAGGTTCGGGATCAAGTACCGGCAGTAGTGGATCAGGATACTAATGGCTGACAATACAACAAACTCATTAACCAACAACGAAGTTGTCAAACAGGGCGACAACGAGTACAGGAGAACTGTACAGCATTTACCAGCATTCTACAGGACAGACACAAACCAGAGATTCTTGTCAAGCACACTGGATCCCCTGGTGCAGAAAGGTTCACTGGAGAGACTGGACGGTTACATCGGTAGGCAGGATGCCTACACTAGACAACCAACTGATCGATATCTTACAGCTACCAGCAGAGACAGGATGTCTTACCAGTTGGAACCCGCTGTCACATACACGGACAGAGATACCACTTCTGTGAATCCAGAAGACCAAGTCAAATTCACAGGAACCTATGATGACTACATAAACCAGATCAAGTACTTTGGAGGAAATGTTGACAACCATGACAGGATCAACAAGGAGACTGTTTACTCTTGGAATCCAGCCATAGACTACGACAAGTTGATCAATTACAGGGAATACTTCTGGATGCCGGAAGGTCCGACATCTATTGAGATAGACTCGGCAGGTCCATCAGCAGTGGCAGAATATGACGTGGTCAATCTTGCCAAGGGTGCATATAATTTTGGTCACAGGCCGGGAGAAAACAATCCCATATTAAAACTTTACAGGGGAAACACGTACAAATTCAAAGTCAACGCAACGGGACATCCTTTCTGGATCATGACAGAACCTTACAAGAGCATGGTGGCGGAAGATGGGTCAACATCGACGTTATATTCAACAGGGGTGACCAACAACGGTGCCGACTATGGAACAGTGACATTTACAGTACCCACATATGTGGATGCTGTATCGACGCCAGACACTTTATATTACCAGTGTGGCAATCACGATTCAATGTATGGGATATTACAAATTAGAACGACAACGGCAACAACGGCAATTGATCCGACCAACGATATAGTGGGAGTAAAAAATTACAGCCTAAGAACATTGAATTTATCAAACGGAATGAAAGTTAAATTTACTAATAGTTTGGTTGCGACAAACTATCAAGACAAAGAATACTACGTGGAAGGTGTCGGTGATGCCATAACATTGACCGATGTGGACGATTTGATAACGCCGGCCAGCTATGCCACAGAAAGTACAATAGTTTATGATTCTGTCGGGTATGACTCGAGGCCTTATGCAAAAGCATACTACAGGCCAGACACAAAAGATTACATAACGATAAAAAGAGATTCACGTGATCAGAATGCATGGTCTAGGTACAACAGATGGTTCCACAGATCCATCATAGACGAGACGGCCAGGATCAACGGCTATACACCAACACTCGATGAGGACTCCAGGGCCAAGAGACCCATAATAGAATTTGATTCTGGACTTGCTTTGTACAATCACGGAACGGTTGCAAAAACATCTGTCACACTGTATGACACGGTGACAACGGATGCCTTCAGTGACGTGGTACTACAGACAGGTTACATAGTTGACGGCATTGCACTAACAGAAGGAATGAGGGTCATATTCGCGGCAGACACGGATCCCATAGTAAAGAACAAGATTTACAAAGTCAGCTTTGCGACAGCAGGTGACAGCACACAGGTCATCTCACTGACCGAGGAAGCAGACGGAGTGCCGGCAGACAAGGACAGCGTATTCGTAGAATTCGGGACAGCGAACCAGGGCAAGACTTTCTATTACGACAGTGCAACCACTGCCTGGATAGAAGCACAGCAGAAGACAGGGGTCAACCAACAACCGTTGTTTGGCATGTGGGACAACAAGCATATAAGTTTTGATGATACAACAACATATCCCAACTCGTCATTTGCGGGGGCCAAGGTGTTTGAATTCGCAACGTCAGACACAGCAACAACAGACACGGTACTGGGCATAAAAGTAAAATACAACAGCATAAACAATGTCGGCGACATTGTTTTTGAATCAGATCATACTTCGGGAACATTCACATACAAGGATGGAACCAAAACTGTCACCGAAACCCTAGCGATAGGGCACCTTCACTACACCACGGGCCGTACCACACACAACTCCAAGAGCGCCTGGATAAAGAGGACGAACGAGAGCAGACAGAGGGTGGTACGAACGTTTGTGGCAGATGATACAGAGAAACAGTTGTTCCCCATTGACTTCTACGAGAATTCTTCTGCAATAACGGATCTGGAACTTTCAGTTTCCGTGAATGGATCCAGGAAGACGCTGACAACGGATTACACTGTTGTTAATGGAACAACAAACAAATATGTGAGATTCAACAAAGCACTATCGGTGGACGATCAGATCAGGTTAGCAGGCCACAGCAGTGCCGACAAGGTTGTTGGCAAAGGCATATATGAGATACCTGACAGCTTGGCCACGAACAGTTTAAACCAACAGTCGGGGACATACACCTATGGACAGATAATGAAACATGTTGTTGACATATTTGACAAGAACCAGGACATAACAGGATCAGTACCGGGCACATCTAATCTAAGGGACAAACCAGACGCCAGACTAACAGGCGGTAGCATACACCAACACGAGGGTCCTCTGTTGCCGGCGATATTTGGGCTGATAGATCAAGATTCTAATTTTATTTCTGCGATTGAGTATGCCAGCCAAGAATATGAGAAATGGTACCATGCATTCCTTACACACGCAACAGGGACAGCATACGAGGGTGTTGCCGCTGACAGGGTAGATGAAATTATCTCATCGATAACAGAGGGCAGGAACTCTTCTTTCCCATTTTTCTATGAAGACATGATAGGATGGGGTGAAAATGTTTCAACCAGATCTTACACAGTACAGGGAGAGTCACAGACAGAATACGCACTTGATTCGCAACACAACACAACAACCACAAGCAACAGAGCAGTTTATGTTTATCTGAATGGTGCACAATTACTATCAGGAACAGACTACACGTTCAGCACAGTAGATGACAGCGTAGAGATATCAGCCACACTTGCAGAAGGTGACAAGGTGGTGATCAAAGATTACGCAGACACAACAGGCAGTTACATGCCACCATCTCCGACTAAACTTGGAATGTATCCGAGATTTAAACCGGAGTCGTTCATTGACGACACCTACCTCACTAGCCAGACAATGATCAGGAGACACGACGGATCGTTCATCAAGGCATATGGTGATGAGAGAGATGATTTAATTTTAGAACTAGAAAAAAGAATTTACAACAACTGCAAAATCACGTACGACAGCACACTGTTGGATATACACGATGTAAAACCGACAGCATTCTCATCAACGGAGTACACACTAACAGAGCTCAACGAGGTAATGGGCACGGACTTCTATGTATGGGCAGGCAGAAACAATGTGCAGTACATCAACAACACACAATTTGTTGAAGGAGCACCGTTCACTTACAATTATGCCCTCTCAACCAACAGGATAACACCAAGCGAGAAACTGCCAGGCCACTGGAGAGCGATATATCATTATTTTTACGACACAGATGCCCCGCACGTCAGACCATGGGAGATGTTGGGCCATTCGGAGAAGCCAACAGATTGGGAAAGCACTTATGGTGCGGCACCGTACACGTCAGGTAACACGGTTCTTTGGAATGCGGTAGCGACAGCAACGGGACAGCACAGTAAACCACAGATACTGGATTACCTACCAGTGGATGCGTCGGGCAATCTTCTAGATCCAATTGCGGCAGGACTTGTAGGCAATCTTGACCTACCGGGAAGACAGGCCACATGGAAGTTTGGTGACCAAGCACCAGCGGAGACGGCATGGCGTAAATCCAGTGCGTATCCTTTCACTGTGATGAAGACACTGGCACTTACAAAACCGGCTAAATTCTTCTCTAACTATTTTGATCTTTCCAGGTTATCAACAAACACGGCGGGAAACCAAATATATTCAGAAACGGGAATAAGGAACACTCTTGCAACGGCCAAGTACCATCTGGAGACGATCACAGACAACAGCACAGGTGTAACCACGAGATATCAGACAGCAGGCTATCAGAACTTTGTCGTCAACTACTTGATATCTAGAAATGTGGATACCACAGCATTCTATTACAACAAGATGAAGAACCTGACAGTGCAGATGGCATACAAGCTGGGAGGATTCACAGACAAGGATAATTTGAAAGTGTTGACAGATTCTGTATCTCCGGGGTCGACGACAGGATCTAAATTCATACCGGATGAGAACTACAAGATATTGTTCAGGACATCAAACCCCGTTGAGAGTTTCACCTACTCTGGTGTGTTGATAGAGAAGAACACTGACACCGGACAGGACGGATCCAGCCTGTTGGGAGGCTACAAGGTCCTAGGCTATTCGACAACAAAGCCATATTTCAAATTTAATTATCCTGTCAAGACAACGACACAATCAGCGGTTTCTGTAGCAGGAGCAACACCAGTATCACGATACAACTACTACCAGGAAGACACACAGACAATACCCTATGGTCACGTGTTCACAACGATACAGGATGTCACGGATTTCTTGTTTGGTCACGGGCACTGGCTAGAAGACCAAGGATTTAAATTTAACAAGTATTCAAACGAATTGAAGGAAACGCTCAACTGGGCAAACGCAGTGAGGGAATTCCTATTCTGGACTACCCAGGAATGGGCACCGGGTTCGGCCGTCACGGTCTCACCGGCCGCTGATGGGTTTGAGTTGGACACAAACAATTCAGTTGTTGGCAGATTAAGGAACCTTGCAGGAGATTATTCACTGCTTGATGCAGGAGGCAGGAAGATTGACATCCGGGATATATCCACCAAGAGGATAGGCAAGACATTCGAACTAGGCATTAAATCACAGGACACCGGCCTGTACAACATAGCACTGAACACCGTACAGAAGGAACACATCCTGTTGTTTGACAACAGCACAGTGTTCGCGGACATCATATATGATCCATTCACAGGATTCAGACAGCAGAGACTCAAACTAGTTGGCTTCAAAACAGCAGGATGGAATGGGGATTACTATGCACCAGGATTCGTCTTTGATGCGGCACAGGTAACTTACTGGACGGCCAACACAGACTACAACGTAGGCGACTCAATAGAGTTCCAAGGCAAGTTCTATGTTGCAAGAGTCAATCACAACTCGGCAACAAAATTTGACAGTGCCAGCTGGATTTTAAAAGCAGAGAAACCTGCACCACAACTTATTCCAAACTTCGACTACAAGATATCACAGTTCAATGATTTCTACGAACTGGAGTCTAACAACTTCGATGAGTCACAGCAACAGTTGGCACAGAGACTGATAGGTTACCAGTCAAGGGATTACTTGGAAAATCTTTTCGTCAACGATGTCTCACAATACAAATTCTACCAGGGCTACATCAGGGAGAAGGGAACACAGAACGCCGTAGACAGACTGCTTAAAGCCAAGTACGAGGGAGAGGACATAACACTGGACCTGTATCCAGAATGGATGATCAGGTCAGGGACACTAGGCAACACGGATTCCGTAGAGAACATACAGATTACACTGGAGGCTAATAAGATCACTGCAGACCCACAGAGTATAGAACTGTTTGATACGTCAAATGGCACATTGGAATACTCAAGATCCAACTACATAGCGAAAACGGATCTATATCGTAGGCCGGTAGACTACACGGCCGCAACAACATTCAGTAGGTTGGACTATTCACAAGAAGGAGTGGACAGAGATGTCGCACAAGTTTTCAAGACAGCAGGATATCCACAATTGAACCAGGTACAGCACACGGCATTTAACATTGTCGATCTGGTGAACCTAGACATGAACGCCATAACGTCCAATGATCTGGTATGGGTGGCCAACAAGAGCAACAGGGATTGGGACGTTTTTAGATTGACATCAGCTGGATACAGGATAGCTTCACTGACACCAATAAATGACGTCACGCAGTTGGAGATAACATTCACGGGTTCACATGGCCTGTCAGCAGGCTCCACTAGCACACAGGCCGACTACTTTGGCATATCGAACAGTGAGGAAGTAACACTCAACGGAGTGTACAGAGTGGACAGCACACCAGACCACAGGACTGTGATAATAGATTACGCAGGCAACACAGGATTCATACCGGCACTAGCAGATGGATCAACGGCAGACAGTTACGGCAATATCTACAAGTTCATATCGGTGAGGTTGGCCTCGATGGACAACGTGAATGACCTGCTCAACCACGCCGACTACAATAGCAAGGACGAAGCCATAGCAAAGGAAGGAGACAAGGTATTCGCTGACGCTGACAGCTCAGGACTGTGGCGTGTGTACGAGAAACAAGATCCATACACAACAGCACTAGTACTATCACCGGACAGTGAAACGGTAGACCAGGAGTTCGGTCACAGGATAGTGGCAAGGAATGACGGCAGGGCAGTTATTGTTTCAGCTCCAGGCAAGGGACAGGGAGAAATTAATTTCCTTTTCAGGGTCTCGTCGGAGGCAGGGACACTGTTACAGTCGCAATCAGTAGGCACAATGACGGACAACGACGACAACACCAGTAGATTGGGAGAATCGTTGTCTATGAGCACGGATGAGAACTTTGTGGTAGCGGGAGCGCCATACACCAACACGATCGGATTAGACGGCAGTACTAGGCAACTGAACTCGGGATTAATAAAGATCTATGTTTGGGATCCAACGACATTCAAGTATGGACTACTGGAAACAGTCACACCGCCAACAGATGGCTCGAGCGCCAACGAAAATCTAAATTTCGGTTGGGCCCACAAGATTTCAGAACCAACAGTAAGTTCATTGAGAAGCACGGCACAGAAATACCTGTTTGTTTCAGCACCTGGACATGACAGCGACACGGGCAGGGTGTACATGTACACCTGGGGTATCGGTGCAGATGGATCAACATATTCCACGTGGACACAGGATTACACCATAGAAGCACCGGATGGCGGTAGCGGACAAAGATTCGGACACAGGATACAAGCCAACGACAACGGTGACATACTGGCAGTCAGTTCGTTAGCACCAGGCAACGCAGGCAAGGTGGAAATATTCGTCAAGACTTCACAGAGCAACGATGGGAGTTCACAGAACTCATTCGCACTGGCACAGACACTGACAGGTGTTGCGTCGGATGGTTCGACCGTGAACACGGCTTTTGGAGAAGCTATAGCAATGAGCAAGGACGGAACATCACTGATCATAGGAGCTCCTGGGGTGGACGGCACAGAACAACCAGACGCTGGTGCGATATACTACTACAAGTGGAATGCAGATGGTTCGACGAACACATACACACTACAACAGACCTTAAGTGCTCCGGACACACAGAGCAACATGAAATTTGGAACTAGCTTGGACATAAACGATTCAGGAACGAGGCTGGTTATAGGTGCTGAAAACTTTGCAAATGTCAGGGAGATAAAATTTGACTCCGGCAGGACCACGTTTGATCTACAGGACACCAGGGTGGTTGATCCGAACACGGGATCAGGTGGTGCATACACGGCCACGATGTACAACACCAAATTTGTGATAGACGACAGCCTGGTATCAGTCAGCGTGTCAGAGAATGATGACTTTGGGAGAGGTCTATGCATGATAGACAACACTGTTCTTGTAGGATCCCCCAATGACGACGGGAACACGGACACCAGTGACGGAAGTTCTAAGATCTCGAATGACGGAACGGTCAACATTTATGATCTAACAGTGAACGGCAAGTACGCATGGGACAACATAGTGACGGAAGATGCATTGATCGACATAGATAAAATGGGACAAGTTTTCGAATTCAACAACAGCACCAAACAGATCAGAGACTACTACGAACTCTACGATCCCGTAAAAGGAAGGATACTAGGAGTAGCCGACAGAGAGATCAACATCAAGACCACCTGGGATCCTGCGACCTACAATTTTGGAACAAACGCCGACGGTAAAACACACTGGGCAGAGAAGCACATAGGGGAGGTATGGTGGGATCTGTCAACAGTCAAGTGGACATGGTACGAACAAGGAGAACAAGAATTCAAAACAAACCACTGGGGTCAACTCTTCCCGGGATCCAGCATAGACGTATATGAATGGACGGAATCAACATTCCTACCTAGTCAATGGAACACCAGATCCGCTACACAACAGGGCACGACGGAAAGGATAACAGGCACAGCACTGAACGGTGACGATACGCAGTACACAGTGATACCGAGATACAACTCCAGACTAGATTCATTCGTCAACTACTATTACTATTGGGTTAAGAACAAAGCAACAATACCATCCAACAGTGTGGTAGTGCGGAAGAACACAACAGCATACGTGGCAAACCTGATAGCGAATCCTGAAAGGTATGGTTTCAAGTATTACTCAGTGACTGACACATCCAAGTTTATTATAAACAATGTCAACAACCTTATCGGTGACGAAATAACACTAAACGTTGACGTCAGGACCAATAATTTTGAAGCAGATGCACACTCTGTTTGGAAGTTGGCCAGGGAAGGTGACAAGGACTACAGACCAGGAGCACGGATAGAGTCACGTTGGTGGGATTCACTAGCAGGCAAGAACACATCAGGAGACCTAGTGCCAGATCCAGACCTCCCTGTGAACGAGAGATACGGAAACAGCACGAGACCGAGACAGGGTTGGTACGTGGACAGATTTAATGCTTTGAAAGAGATAATAGATTACACGAACACTGTGTTGAAGAAAAATCAGTTGGTTGGTCAGATAAACCTAACCAACCTTGATGCCAAAGAACCAGAACCCACAGTACAGAGCCTAGAATGGGATCAGTCAATAGACACATACGCGGAATTGACTTACATAGACACAAGGGATCTGTCAGGAACAGTGAGATACCTTGTCAAAGCAGATGAAACAGCCAACGGATACTGGGCGATATACACATGGGACGGCACAGAATTCACTAGAACAAAGATACAAACTTACAACACATCATCGTATTGGAGTTACACAGACTGGTACGGCACAGATCCTGATGTACATGGAATGCTCCATGGTGAAAATACAAAAATTGACAAACAGGTAACCTACGAATACGAACTAGACACACTGTCTCTTGCAGTAGGTAAGCATGTCAAAGTTACTAGTGCAGACACAGGTGGATGGAAACTGTTCATGAAGACTGCGACAGGTTACACAAACGTGGGAACAGAGAACGGGACGATCAGGCTATCGACCAAACTTTATGACTACTCACAGGATGCATCTGGTTTCGCTGGAGATGACAACTTTGATGACAACTTCTTTGACCAAGAACCTTCCATAGAGACTAGAAATATTTTAACGGCACTGCGAGATGATATATTCATAAATGCACTGGCGATCGAGTACAACACACTGTTCTTCATAGGATTGAGCAAGGTACTTTCAGAACAGATCTATGTTGACTGGATGTTTAAGACATCATTCATCAACGCCAAGAACTCTGTCAGACCACTGGACCAGAGGAAGACATACACATCAGGCACAGACAGTTGGATAGAGAGCTACATCAATGAAGTGAAACCCTTCCACACAAAATTAAGAGAATACAGATTGGGACACACAGGTACAGAGACACAGGACGGTTTGTTCACAGACTTCGACAGTCCAACATTCTATGATGCGACGACAGGCAAGATCAGATCTTTGAATGTTGATTCCGACACTGATAAACTTACTCAATATCCTTGGCAGATGTGGAACGACTACCACAAGAAACACGTTTCATCTATAACAGTCAGCAAAGGTGGATCCGGCTACACCACAGCCCCGACAGTCACGATAGTGGGAGGAACAGTAGGTTCCACAGGACCTTTCCAGATACTGGCAACAAGTTCGAGTGGAGCGTCTTCAGGCAGTTACGGTTACTACTATCCATTGTTCAGTAGTCTTGAACAATCTAACATCTGGGACTCGCAAAATGGCGGATCTGGTACATCACACTCTCACACATTTGATGGGTACGCAGGAACGTTCTACATGCCAGACAGTCAAATTTCTAATCATGCACAGTCAACAATATCCGGTGCATACAAGATGTACACAACACCGGCTACTACTGCGGCGACTGCCACGGCAACGGTTGTTAGTGGCACAGTGACAAAAATAACTGTAACAAGTGCTGGTGCAAACTACATTTTAACACCTATGGTGGTATTGACCGGAGGTGCATCTGATGGATCAACACCGTCTGACACCGCTAGAGCATACACGAACCTTAGCAACGATCTTGTTAGGGACATAAACACAACAATAAAATTTGATAGGGTTTCTAGCACATCGAGAGTGGTCGATTGGACGGCATTGACCAGCTATGCGTACAATGATCTACTTAGATATAAAAACCAACTTTACAAGGTAACAAATGCCTTCACAGCAACCACAGTGTTCGATGACAACATCGGCGATGTGTACAAAGTGTACGGTGATGAAACAGGACTAACGGCCGCGGACAGGACCAAAGGTTTCTACACACCAGGATCGGGAATGGCAGGCAATGAACTTTCACAAGTGATGTCAGGAGTTGACTACGGTGGAACAATGGTCACAGGTTTATTATACTCACAGGGACAAGGATGGGACAAGGAAGGTTGGTATAATTTCCCTTGGGACACGTATGGTGAATCTAGGATAAAAGCCTTCAGTGCCGATGGACTGACAGCAACATTCACTATCACCCCAGCACCGGCCACTAGTGATGTGTATCAGGTCTACATAACTGCTGGTGACAGCTCGAGGCAAAAATTAAACGATATATTCAGAGGTGATGGAACAACAACAGCATTTACTTTATCTGCTATACCTGACGCAGGTGTACTAGTGGAGTTCATACCGTTCGATGACGATGGTGTGTTGACCCCAACAGATGACAGGACACTCGACTCCATAGTACAGGGCGGATTATTCAGGTCAGCACTAGGACACGCACCAAGCGACATCATAATGGAAGGTGATGATTTCATATCACCAGACACCAGTTATGCACCGGAAGAGACAGTGCCAGGACAGCTTTTTGACACACTGGACATAAAAGTTTACACATCTCCAGAATCGGGAGTACCATTTATATCTGAGAAGAATCACAGAGTCGAAGGTTCCACGACAACATTCAGCATCGGTGACTATCCAGGAACACTGGGATCAGTAACAGTTTCAGTGAACGGTGTGGTTAAAAAATTGACAACGGACTACACAATCGATGTCGCTAATAAAACAATCACATTTGGCACTGCACCTGCAGAGTATTCGGTCGTGTCAACAAAAGTTTTTGCAATAAGCGGAGAGAATTACAGGGTGCTGGATCAATACACAGGAGACGGAAGCACAGTCACGTTCACTACATCGACGAGGGGTGAATTTAATTTAGATTCAACTGTGTCTGACATGTACATAACAGTAGATGGTGTACCTACAACAGCTTTCTCGACCACGACAACTGCGAACACGATCACGGTGACATTCAACACGGCACCGACAGCAAATTCATTCATTCAGATAGCTGGCTTCAACAAGTCATCCAGCTCGACAAGAAGTTTTGCGAGCATCAGGAACCAAGCGATCACATATGATGGTAGCACAGACAGATACACTCTAACTTATCCACCTGGATCGATAGGTCCACTATCAGGTTTGACAATCGTCGAGGCAAACGGAAAAGTACTGAGAGGACCAGATGTTAGTTACTACATGGGAGACGGGACGACTGTTGGATTTGATTTCAATCCATTGTCAGGCCTAGGAAGCCTACAAGTAACGGCAGACACAACAACAAATTCAGCGGACACAACTGCAACCACAACGGACATAGAAGAGGATCTACCTCTGGGAGAAGATTCAACGATAGATCCAGTCAAGGTCATCACGAGTACTTCGCAGATACAGATACACGTGAACGGAGTAGAGCAGATACTGAACACCCACTACACAGTAGATCTAGGAAATGGAGTACACACGACAGATGTATCGTCAACAACGACTGACACAACTACGACGACCACGGACTCGGCAGGATCACCGGACAGGGTGAATTTTATCACCGCCCCGGCAAGCACGGACGTAGTTGCTATAACAACATTGGCGGATTACCATTACTACAACGTAGGGTCAGACATAATATTAAACCAAACACAGTTGGCATCAAATGGCCAGCCACTGTCCACTAACGATGTGATATCAGTGACAACATTCAACAACGCACTTGGAATGAAACTAAGAAGAGAAGTGCTGGAAGGACAATCAAGCAACACGTTCCATTTGAGATTTACTCCACTGAACGCCACGTACACTTATGTCTGGTTGAATGGAGTACAACTGACACAAGGTTATGACTACACACTGAGCGGCAACGTGATCACAGTAGTGAACAAGACAATAACATCGTCAGACAGACTAGATGTGATGTACTTCGCACTTGATACAGCGATTGGTGGCACAGGATTTAGGATATTCAAAGATATGCTTAATAGGACTTTCTACAAGCGTATCAGCAAAACGTCAACGACACAGGTAATAAACGACATAGTAGAAGGATCGCAGACGATCACAGTCGACGACGGAACAATTTTACCAACACCTGTTGCATCAAACAACATGCCGGGTGTGATCTTCATAGACAAGGAGAGAATAGAGTACTTCACTAAAACTGGAAATATTTTAGGACAGTTGAAAAGAGGTACGCTTGGTACAGGAATTAAGGATCATGGTTCAGGCGCAGAAGTGGTAGATGCGTCAGGAACTCAAACCATCCCTTATGCGGACACAGTGTACACCAATACCTTCACAGGTGATGGCAGTACTGTTGCGTTTGCACTATCACAGATACCGGCTTCCGCTAGTGAGTTAGACATATTCATTGGTGGCCAACGATTGTTGCTCACTAGCGAGGACGGATCAACTATTAACTATTCTGTGGACGGATCTACTGCGACAGTGACTCTAAGCACTGTTCCAACTGACAGTACACAGGTTAAAATCTTACACAAGAAAGGACAGGTTTGGTATACAACATTAGGCAGTAATCCTAGTGACGGTAAGGGCTTACAAGCTTCAACCACTCAACAAGCTAAATTCATAGCTAACGAGCCAACAAACTCACCTGAATAAATACACTAGATGACACAGGATACTAAACAAACAGAATCAAAAGAAGAAAACAAAAAACCCCAGGATAACACAGGTGTTATGATGACGGGACATATCAAGATCTTTGACCCAGAGACGGGTGAGGTCATCGTTGATAAAAGAAACGCGATCCACTACGAGAACATGTCTCAGGCATTGGCCAATTCGCTGGCAAACAAGACAACAGGCTTTGTGCATGAGATGGCATTAGGTAATGGCGGAACAAGTGTTGATCCCACAGGTATAATCACATATCTTACACCAAACTCAACAGGTACAAATGCAACTTTGTACAACCAAACATATTACAAAGTGGTAGATGATACTTCTGCTACCAACAAGGACACCACGAGGAACAAGATGGAAGTGAGACACACGGCAGGTAACAAGTACACCGACATTGTTGTGACTTGCACATTGGATTATGGTGAGCCCACGGGACAGGCCGCGTTTGACAACACAACAGATTTCAATGGCGATTATGTGTTTGATGAATTGGGACTGAAATCATGGGAAGGGACAGAGAACGGATCAACGAACAAACTGTTGACACACGTTGTATTCCATCCAGTACAGAAATCTCTAAACAGGTTGATACAAATTGATTACACTTTAAGGATTCAGAGTTTAACAACATTCACCGAAACAAGCTCGACTGCACTGTCAACTTCAAACACAGTAAGTGGAACGACTTCAGGTGGTAACACAGGATACTAATAGATGTCGTACACTGTAAACAAGTCAAACAGCTCAGCATCACCAAACCAGTACACGGTGCAGGATGGTGTTGTGAACACCCAGACTGATCTTTCGTTCATAGGTAAAGGTTATGCAGGTTACGGAGAGGTGATCGCAGAGAACTTCCTACACCTGATGGAGAACTTCGCAAACACGACAGCACCTACTAAACCCGTACAGGGACAACTTTGGTATGACAGTGCAACAAGCAGGCTAAAGGTATATTCAGGAACAGTATTCGTACCGTCAGGCGGAAACGTCCCGTACCAATCAACGGAACCCACGGCCCCTGCACAGGGAGATATATGGATAGACTCAGACACAGGACAGATGTACTACTACAATGGAACAACTTCGATACTTGTAGGACCACCAAGTTCAACAGGTACCACAAACGGATTCACGTACGATGTAATAGTTGATTCATCGGATGCATCACAGAACATAACCAAGTGGTTCAATGACGGTAACCTTATCGCAATAATATCGGAAGACGAGTTCACCCCAAAGGCCACTCTCTCAGGATTTGCAACGATCAAGAAAGGTATAACACTGACCACAGCGATATCGGGTACAAAATTTGCAGGAACGGCCACGGACTCAGACGCACTGGGCGGAGTTGCGGCGGCATCGTACTTGAGATCCAATGCCAACGACACAACTGCCGGAACGCTAGGTATAGTTACAGACTCTGGTATGACTGTGGGTGCGGACAGTGACCTATCAATAACAGTGGACTCCACAGGGGTAATTGTTTCAAATGTGATAGTAGACACAGACATAACATTCAAAATGAACGACGGAGGTGTAACAACCACGTTAATGACGTTGGACGGATCAGCATCAAGAGTGGGTATCGGAACAACCACACCGAGCTCGACATTACAAGTGGCAGGAACAACGACAGCGACAGCATTCGTGGGACCACTGACCGGTGCAGTCACAGGAAACGTGACAGGAAACATCGCAGGGTCAGGTGCCAGCAGTCTGGGTGCAACAACACTATCAGG
>Ga0209425_10001910_pt1 | contig 23903 bp, 20 predicted proteins | sample COG_05_FD_184749 | JGI IMG/M metagenome (GOLD analysis project Ga0209425, IMG submission 184749) | Pelagic Microbial community sample from North Sea - COGITO 998_met_05 (SPAdes) (version 2) | ecosystem: Environmental > Aquatic > Marine > Neritic zone/Coastal water | place: Helgoland, sampling...
TGGTAACGGTTAGGCAAAGTTATCTCTAAGATAACTTATACAGCTTTCTCACTTGTTGATTTTTTCGCGTTGAAATTTGATCAACTTTTCCAATTCCTCTTCAAACTCGTTCGACCTTTGTCCTGTTAGCTCTACTAACGGTTTGGCTAAACTGCGTTTTAATGCCGTTTAGGTTTTGTTAGCGATTTTTATACCATCCAAACCATTATTAGCTACTTCTATATGAAATCCTACTGATTCAAACTGAAATTTTAATAATTCCAACAAATCAATATCATCATCAATAACTAATATTTTTTTTCGTGACATAATAAAAAATTTAGCTTCTAAGTTGGACTTAATATTTCACAAAATGGTTAAGAAACTATTAATTAAGTGTGAAGTTTTTCTTTAATGTTTGCAGTGATTTGTACACAAAATCAAGCTTAATGAGAAGTTAGTACGTTGTTCATTCTTCATTTACTCCGTCAGTAATTGAGTAAGGGAGTCTCTATATTTGTAATATGAATTTTCAAAAAATTGCCAAGGCCATTACACTTGTTGGATTAGCAACAACCATGACGGGACTCACATTCAAATTGAATCACTTAATGGGCGCACCAATCATATTCAATCTAGGTGTTGCAATATTGGTTATTGGTTTGCTATTGTGGGCTTTTGGTTTAATTCAAAAGAAATAGTTGAGCATGGAAGATACCAGTTCAAACCCGCTAAAGAAGAAGCGCCGTTTCGCATCTCTTGATATTTTAAAGGGACTCGTAATGGTCATCATGGTGCTTGACCATGTTCGCGATTTCTTCCATGCGGATGTTCACACCTTCGATCCCGCTGACCCTATCCTCAGCAATATCCCCGTTTTTTTCACTCGATGGGTCACACATTTTTGCGCACCAACATTTGTATTTCTTTCTGGTGCATCTATCGCTTTCGTAGCCTCGAGAAAAACAACCTCGGAGACACGTGCGTTTCTGTTATCTCGGGGATGTTGGCTGATGTTTTGTGATGCGTTCATCGTCAGTTTTTTGTGGCTTTTTGATTTGGATTTCGACCTGTTCATTTTGGGAGTCATTTGGGTTATAGGTTTGGCGATGGTATGCTCCGCCTTTGTGTTCAAGCTTAATTCACGTATCCTGCTGGGATTAGCACTCGCAATTGTCGTGGGGCATCATTCATTGGACTTTTTGAATCATGACAATCCCAACCTGCTTCATGCAGTACTCCATCAGTTCTGGAAATTTGAGTTTGGTTTTGGTGCAGTTTTTGTTGCATACCCATTGCTTCCTTGGTTGGGGGTGATGTGGGGTGGAATTGTATTGGGAAGAAGCTGCCTGACCATGACTGTGGATGAACGATTGAGGTGGATGAAGCGGTGGGGCATAACCCTGACTGTAGGGTTTGTGGTTGTGCGACTTTGGAGTGGATATGGCAATTCAGATCCATGGGAGATTCACCCGACGCATTCCGGTACGCTCATCGATTTTTTCAGCCCCTCGAAGTACCCACCTTCATTGGCGTATCTCGCAATGACCCTGGGCCCTTCGATGCTGATTTTGACCCAAATCGAAAATGTAAAAAATCAAATTTCTCAATGGCTAATGGTCTTTGGGAAGGTCCCATTCTTCTTTTACCTCATTCATCTTTTGGCGATTCATGTTTTCGCCATACCTATCGCAGCCTATCAAGGGTTTGGATGGGATGCCATGTTTTTGGATGAATTTGTGTCCTTAGATGAAAGTCTTAGTGGATATGGTTTTTCCTTGCTTGGAACGTATCTGATTTGGGCAATGTTGGTCGTGCTCCTTTACCGTCCCTCACGATGGTGGATGACCTACAAAAGAAATCATCCTGAAAAGATATGGTTGAGTTATCTCTAGCGCTTTGCTCTAATTTTTGATAGGGGGAAGGGGTGTTAAAAATCAAGATGAATGAGACAGAATACCGTCGTGTCATTCTTGATTTATTCCGTCAGTAATTGAATAGGGGAGTCTGTTTTGCAGTCTTCTGCCCCTCACCAACCCTAAAGAGGGTCTCCCTAAGCATAGGGACACAACTCATTGGTGACGTGTTATCTTTACAACATGAAACATTTCAAATTCCTTTCAATACTTTCTGTCTTCTTTTTACTCATCTCATGTGGACCAAGTGGCGTTGAGATTAGAGGTCAATTCTATACTTCTGGTGCAGACGTTCCTTCAGTAGGTGCAGCTGATATGACAATGAAATACATGATGTTTCGAAAGTTTAAGGGTAAAATGAACTACCTCAAACCCATTAACAAACAACATGCAGATGACATGGTGAAGATTGAGAATGGAATGTGTCACTGTGATGAATGGTACTACACAACTGCTGTCAAATAGTCCTCAAGGATCTGAACTGCATTGTCATATCACTTTGCATCTGTTGGTGAATTTATCAACAGCATCAAGCTCTTTGACAAGAGATTGAAAAAAGTGTCTGAATTCGGCACAACAATGGGAACAACAAATGTTAGTAACCGTCTGTAATGCCTATTTATGTTGAGGGGTGTGTAGCTCTGCCGGGGCTACTAAAGAGATTCTCTTGATTCCTTTGACTGTAGGGTTTTTTTCATTCAGGACCTCAGATCAATGAAAATAATCAGTAGTAATGTCAAAACCCTTCAATCGATCCATCGCAATGAAAGGATGGATTACATCGTCATAAATAACGCGAACGAATAATTTCTAAATGATGCTGCTCATGGCCTGTAATTAGACGCGCCATTTGTCCTACTTCTACATGAAGTCCATTGAAATGCGCTTGTCGCTTAAGCTGTTCAGAATTGAAACCATTAAACATCAATATTGTCCCCTTTCTTAAGCAATTGTATTCTTTGGTAAACAGGTCTTTTGTTGCTTGGTTTTCATCAACGTTTTCTGCAAAAACATTGTGGTCATATCCTGGTAATTCGAACTGTTGGCCACGGGCAAAGCACAATGCACGAAAACACATGATACGCTCAGTATCAAGCAAATGGTAAAACAATTGCCCCATACTCCACTTGCCATCATCATACGCATATTTCCATTGATCATCATCTAGGTTCGTAACCAATTCAAGCACTTCTTGTCCACTGTTGTGTAGTGCATCCCAAACAACTTCATCCTTGACCTTTGAGATGTAATAGTCAAAATACTCACTGAAATTATGTTTTCTCATGTCTGTATGATTGGAAAAAAGTTTATGAGTAGGACAGAAGCAGAGATCAGGTTCACAATTACTCAATAACGACTTGTCTCCTCAAAACTTGTTCATCAGATGCAATCTCAAGTGAATACATGCCTTTTGCAACGCCAGAAACATCAATCATCAGTGTTGTGTTTGACTGCTTCTCAAAGATCATTTTGCTTGATGAATCATAAAGCTTGACAGTTGTATTTACGCCATTGAAGCCATCCAAATCTACTGTCACTTTGTCGGATGCTGGATTGGGGTAAATAATCGCTGAAAAAGTCTCGAAGTCATCAATATCAATGATTGTATTAGGAGCACCATCACACACCCCTTGACCAAATGGATTTAAGAGTATTTCATCTTCTCCAATTTCATCAAAGACATACTCAAAGTAAACATCTTGTATTGCGTCCGATATTAAATATTGAATACTCCCGCTGTCACTCCCGCTGTTTATAGACAAATAATAACACTGCCCTTGCTCAAGACATGTTGCACCTAAAGAAAACACAAATGAACCCGCTTCTAGGGTGTGTGTTTGTTCAAGCACACTTATAGCGTCACTGTCTGTGAGGCTTATTTCTAAACTTAAACCTTCATCTGAAGAAACCTGTATAGTGATCCCAACAGGGATGCATCCATATGGCTCACTGATTGCTTCATCGACACGCCAAGGAAAGACCTCCAAATCATAAGAACACTCTAAAACATCATAAAACCCTGTCCACAGTTCAAGTGTACCCTCAAATGATTGAACGCTGTAATCAAGGGGTTCTATGATGTTGAGAGAATGAATGCCGTGTTCCATAAAGCCAAAAAAATTCACTTCTTCCTCTGCAATTAAAACACCCGAAGCATCATAAAGCCTCCAGCCAGGATAACTGAAAAATTCTGACTCTGACGCATTGAACGCGTGCAAGATCAATTCGTTCATGTTGAAAGGGTTCACATGAACCCCAAGAACAGTCACGTCTTCACATTGAGCATTTGCAGTATCAACTAGAAAACTATTGCAAAGTAGAATTAATAATAGGTAGAAAGAAAAACGGAAATGATTTTTCATAAGAGGGTCTTTTGTTATTTCAACAAAATGGTGCTTACGTGCGAATTTAGCATTTTACTGGACAACTTATTTAGATTAGAATCTTTGATGCGACATGAGTCTTTAGTATTCTACTCATATTCTCCTCAAACTCGTTCGACCTTCGTCCTGTTAGCTCTACTATGGCTTTCAAAAAAAAGGGCACAAAAAAGAGAGCTATTAGCTCCCTTCTTTTTGAATAAATTCATCTTTTAGTCCTCAACACAGCGCACGCTGCATCCGGTAACAGACCAATAAGATCCATTTTCCAGTTGGTCTGTTGAATTGCCGAGTTGACGGTAATTGGCGCTTGTTGGTTCCGCTTCGGTCTCTGAAGAGCTCCAATAGGCTCCCCATACATTGTAGCTGTAAAAGTTTCCATCGGGCCAAGCATGGCCGCCTCCAATTCCGTTGAAGCCAAATAGATCTTCACCGTTGCCATTGGCTGCCCATCCTGATGTTGACTTAAGCGCATTTCCCATGCGTTCACCATGGCCAGCAGCGTATAAGAAAGATTCCAATTCAACCCAATCCAACTCGGTAGGAACATGCCAACCGCTAGGGCAAATTCCACCATTGATGTTGGTTGTTGCGGCATGAGCGTTGTAGAGATGTCCGTAGTTGTTGAAGATGAATTCGGTATTGTTGTATGTGGTTCGCGCGGGTGTCTGCAAATCGGGGAAGTTGCTTCCGTCTTCGAATGGAATTTCTGTACCGTCCTGAAAGACACTGCTTCGAAGATTTTCTGCGAACCAGCACTGTCCTCCGATGGCAACTACCGGGTAGCTGTACGAATCAAATTCAACATTGGACTCGCAATTTGCGGTGCTCACTGACGGATCGTAGATGCATCCGCCGTCGTCAGATTCTGCAGAATCATCGTAGTTCAATGCACTGGGATCGGTACAACCCGAGCAAGTTTCATATTCACATGATCCGTCATCCAATTGGCATCGGAGTCATAATTGCATGCACTGGGATACGTGCAGCCTTCTTCTTTGCTGCAGCCTGAAAGAGCCACAAAAATGGCCGCAAATAGAAATGGTATTAGTCTTTTCATTCCACAAAAATAGATGTTTTGATGTTTAGCCCCCTAAGTTTTACTTTTGACGCCGTATATTCCTCTGAGTTTTTTGATCAAAGTTGTCACACTTTTTACCATTTAAGAGTATATATTAAAAGTCATTCTAAAATGTTAGACTTTTCATTCTTCCGAAATTTTTATCCCCCTTTCATGAAACGCATCTCAGCCCAATCGAAACTTCTTACGTGTGTCCTCGGTTTGTTTTTCCTCTGTCTTCACGGCCGAGCTCAATGCGAAGCGGACCATACCATCGTGATGGCCGATTACTATTTCGCCCCATCGGAGCTGACCATCCTGCCCGGTGAAACCGTGGCCTTTGTTAACGTTCAGGGTACGCATGACGTCAACGGCATCACCAACACCCTCACAGGTGAGTCCTGGAGTAATCCGTCTGAGTTCTACCTTGAACAAACCGAAGGCACCGAAGAAGGTACCTGCATGGGCGTGGTGACTTTCGACATCCCCGGAGTCTACAACTTCGATTCGAGTATCGGCTTCCAGGCCCAGCTTGGCATGCTCGGGACCATTACCGTCGACGCATTCACCCTTCTCGACTTGATGATTTCCTGGAACAATGATGAATCTACCCCGAGCGCATGGCAATCCACCTACGCAATGCAATATTCCTGCCTGAGTTGCGCGGAGGCCCTCACCGGAATCTCGGAATATACTGTGTTCCTTCCCAATGACGACGCCATCGCTGCACTTGGTGACCTCATGAACCTGGGTCAATTCGACATGCTGGGCGTCCCAGATTTCCAAGACATTTTGGAATACCACATCGTGGAGGGCATTTATCTGGCCGAGGATCTCGAGCCAGGAATGGCCCTGCCGACCTTGCTGGGTGAGGATGCGATCGTTGGGCAAGGTGCTGGAGGCGGGCTCACCATTGATGGTGCCAACATCGTCGAGACGAACTACACTGCCGACAACGGTGTCGTCCACATTATCGACTACGGAATGGCCCCCTCTAGCTCTCCCGAGGCCACCGTTTATCAAATCGTGGTCGAAAGCCCGAATCACACCCTTTTTGAACAGGAAATCGTCGCCAATCTACTCAACGACGACCTCATGGGGCAACCGGTCATCGACGACAACGGGGACGCATCGGGCCCCTTCACGGTCTTCGCACCTACAGATGAAGCGATCATTGCCTTTGCAGAGGAGAACGGGTTCGACGACGTGGACGACCTTTTCGACTCTCCTGATTGGGACGAAATCTTGCGCCGGCACATCTTGGAAGTTCCGCTGACAAGTGACCAATTGGGCAACAATGGGCTTCACATCAGCTATGGTGGAGATCCCATCTACTCCTTCGTCAACGATGAGGGCATCTTCATCGAGAATGCACTGATCACTGTGCCTGATTTGCTTGCCTACAACGGTGTGGTTCACGTCATCAAAGAAGTAATTGACTTCAACTTTCCCAATCCAGTTGGCACGTGTGGCACTTGGACCTTGAATATGTATGCCCCATCTGGTGAGGGTTGGAGCGGTGTGATGCAGGTGTTGGTGGACAATGTGCTCGTGGGAGAACCGACTGTACAGGACGGCTTTTCCAACAGTTATGCCTTCGCCGTGAACGAGGGATCGGTCGTCGACATGAACTACGTCTCAATGTTTGCCGGCTGGCCCGGAAATTTTGAGGTCGTGGACGCGGAAGGCACGGTCCTCTTTGATTCCGATTCTCCTGCTAACTCGAGTTTTCAGTTCGGATCTGCAGCCGGCGTCTATGGACTGAAGGCTTGCGAAGAGGTGGCGCCCGAGTGTAGCGAAATCAAGGTCACCCTTTATTCCGATTATGATGGATGGGATTTGGCAAGACTGTGGGTTTATGACGGTCCTGTTATTGCAGATATTATTGGGGGGTATTGGTTCAATGGAGAGGTCCTCATCGGCTACGTGGACATCCAAGATGGAGACGACATCAACTTCGAAGTCAATGGTGGCTATTACCCTCAATCTTACAGCTACAAGGTGGAAGATGAAGAGGGAAACCTCCTCGTCGACCAAGTGGAGCAGAATGTACCCGCTGAGAACGTTTATGGTGTCGTCATCTGCTCTGAGTCGGGTATCGACGAGGAATCCGGACTGATGGAGGTTCGTTTCGTTCCGAACCCGGCTAAAGGATCCGTGCTGCTCTCTGGCATCGCGGCAGATGTCAACTGGAAACTTACCGTCCGGACACTCCTCGGACAGGAGGTCCTGTTTCAATATGGTCGCGGACAAAGCACGTTGGATTTGAGCCGCTTGACAGCGGGAACCTATCTCGGACAAATTCAGACCCAAGAAGGCGCCAGTTTAGTACTTCGTCTGCTTGTTAGGTAACCGATTACTCCATCGGCCGTAGAATTAACCCATCCAATTTGCATATGTGATGGGTTAACCCGGAACTTTCTGCTAATCTTTGTCACACAGAAGATATAATGTGGTATACCCTTATGAACAAAACTATTTATTGAAATGAAACACACTCTCCTCTCACTCGCCTTGATCTTATTTGGTTTAGGCTTGGCAAATGGCCAAACAACGGTCGATCTCGAATTGAATGGTACATCTACTGATTTAGATCCGTTTATGTTTGAGGTTCAGCTCGCTTTCGATGTGCCCCCAGATTCAATGGGCACCGGAAACGAAATGGGCTCTGGTTGGCAACAGTATGAGCCGAATTACACTTTTACAATGTTCCCAGCTGGAACGTTGACCACAGAATATTACTGGGAAGAGTCGATTACCAATTTATCGATGTATGTAGCCGTCATCTGCGGTGAAGACACCACGATTTTACCTCCGATTGACTTTGAAAGCAACACTCCTACTGACATCGTTTATGCGGTCAGTGTTGATGTGGGTTGTGGCGATGGCGATGTCGAATGGGACTGCCCAAACTTGATGGGCAATGTTGGTTGGAGTTGCCAGGACGGTTGGGGCATCATCGATGAAAACTGCGATTGCGTGGAATACATCGAGCCTGAAAATTGCTTGGAGTTTTATCTCCCTGGCACTGATTCCACTTTGTTTGACCCTTCATCTCTTCTGATGTACGCGCTCCTGGAATGCGGAAACCAGGACAACCCTGAACCTTGGATTTTCTGCGGACTTGCTGAAAGCATCTCTGAAGCAATGGCTGGCGACGAGGATGCCTGCAATGAAGTTGCGGGTTGGATATTAGCCAACGATTGGGATGGAACATGGGATCCTGGAAATGGTGGTGGAGGCAATGACTTCGATTGCCCAGAATTGTTTGGGAACATCGGTGAACCGTGTGGCATCAACCAGGGCACATTTGGTGTGATCAATGAAGACTGCGAATGCACTGAGATTCCAGATTGCGACCTGGTCGTCGAAACCAACTTGTTGTCCATTGATGATGGAACGGGCTCTGGAAGCGTTGAAGCCATCGCATCAGGAGGCACGCCTCCTTACACCTACGAATGGACCGACTTTTTCGATGTCGTGTATGGAACCGGGACTACGCTAGACAGCGTTCCGGCCGGCACCTATTTCTTGCAGGTTAATGACGACAACGGCTGCATTGCATTTGGCTGGGAAGACGTCCCGACAGTCTACGACTGCCCGAACCTTATGGCCAACATTGGTGATGAATGCCAAGGCGGTTGGGGGATCATTGATGAAGACTGCGATTGCGTTGAATTTGAAGAACCCAACACATGCGTAGCTGACTTCACTGTGGTGCAAGCGTACAACGAAAACGACGTGATTCCTTTTGAGCTCTTTGTATTCATCTGGGGCTACGAGGAGAGCAACACCTATTCTTGGGACTTCGGAGACGAAGGAAGCAGCAGTGATCCATTCCCTTCTTGGACATACGGAGGAAGCGGCCCATATAATTTATGCCTCATAGTTTCAAACGACGAAGAAGATTGCGTGTCGACCTCTTGCCAAATGCTAGAGATTGACTCCTTGGGATGGATTAACGGATTCTTGGCCGGATTCAGCATTACCATCATGAACGGCGAAGACGGTGTCGTCAATGGCATCGACGAGCAATCAGTAGATGAGTTGGACTTTAATATAGCCCCCAACCCAGTAGTAAATGGATCATTCGGGCTGAATTGGGAAACATCTTCTGCCGGCCTGGTGAATATCACCATGCTTTCTATGGATGGGTCAGTGGTTGTTCAAACAACTCGAAACCGGGGAGAGGCTGAAAATGCACAAAGCATCAATGTTGAACACCTGGCGCCTGGTTTGTACCTGTGCCAGATTCGGCAGAACGGTTTCATTCGCACTAAGAAAGTCGTGATTCGATAATGCCTAAATCGGCAGCATCAAAAACTCAATTTTGCTTTGAGTTTAAATCCCGCAGGCTCAATGTCTGCGGGATTTATTCATATTTTCTAACAACTATCCTTGATTTTGAATAGTATGAGAATTAGTAAAAAAGGGCGTTATATATTTGGACCAATATTTTCGGTTTTGGCGATATCAATGGCTTTTTTGTCGTGCCAAAAAGAAGATATCGATGAGCTCATAATCCTGGAAGAAGGCGAGTACGAGACCATTACCCTTGTTACTGAACCCTGCGGCATGACCGTCGACATAAGCTCCTCGCCCGATGACGGCACAGGAATTGGCATGCTTGAAAGCTCTGCGATCGGAGGAATAGGGCCCTACAGCTATGCATGGTATAGGTCCGGAGCCTTGGTGGGTTTGGAACCATCTCTGACAGCGCTCGATTTTGGAATCTACCAATTGATTATTTACGATTCTGAAGGCTGCTCAACCGCTGAAATGGCTGAGGTAGAATTGAATTTATCGGGATGGGATTGTCCTGAATTACTTGGAGATGTCGGAGATGCGTGCTCACTCGACGGCAATACTGAAGGACTAATTACAGTAAACTGCGATTGCGCTACGACTGAAGATTGTTCCATATCGTTGACTTTTATATCGTCGGCGCCCGATGACGGATCAGGAAGCGGATTAGCGTCGATTTATATTTCTGGTGGACAAGGGCCATACACATGGACTTTGTTGTCCTCAGATTGGATGGAGTTGGAAGTCGGGACCCTTCCTGAATCCACGGGTATTGTCGAAATCTACGGGTTGAGCTCTGGGTTCTTCGCTGTTGAATTTGTGGATTCCCAAGGGTGTCTTGCTCAAATATTCATCAACATCCCGTGATTTGATAGCGAGCAGAATAAAGACCACAGTGCCCGATTATTTGATTCAACGTTGCCTCAAAGGCGAACGCAAAGCGCAACGAGAGCTTTATGATTTGACGTTGCCGTATCTGCGCGCCGTCGTTCAACGGCATTTGTACAATAACCAGGAATGGAACGATGTATTGCAGGAAATTTATCTTCGCATTTTCCGAAGCCTCTTCTCCTTTGACTCTGAGCAAGGGACCTTTTTGAATTGGTCTTCGCGCATTGCAGTCAATACATCGATTACTTATGGTGTAAAGGTGGCTTCTCAAGAGACCACGACGCTGGTCGTGGAACATCATGAACCCGCTGTAAAACCCCTTGCGATCAATAACCTTATGGTCGAACAGATTCTTCAAGAAATGCGCAAGATGCCCAAAGACTTTTATCAAGTTTTCATGCTGGTATCTATCGAAGGCTTTACCCACATCGAAACGTCTGAACTCTTGGGAATCTCAAGCGATCTATCACGGCAACGACTTTCGCGGGCCAAGTTGTGGGTCAAAAAACACATGCTTACAGTGGAGTTAAATGAGCAAAACATTCGTCAAAAACTGAAGGTATGAATGATTTTATAAAACAACTTCAGGACAATCTGGGAAAGAAGCCGACACCTTTATCTGGTCAAGAGCAAGATGCTTTGTGGGGTTCCATTGCTACGCAATTGGATGTATCTGCTCAGGAGCAAGATGCATTGTGGGAATCCATTGCTATGCAATTGGATGCGGATGATCTCAAGGTCAATCGCATGTGGTCAAGGAGACGCATTGCTGGATACACTTCCTTAGCTGTTATTGTTGCTTTCTTAGGATGGTTACTTTACCCGAATCCCGAATCGCCCATCGTTGCGAGGAAAATCCAAAAGAAAGCACAGGTATCTGATGTTTCAGATCCAGAAGCGCTGTCTAAACCTTTAACTCAGGGCACTTCTTTCATTGGCGAAACTCCTGCACTCTCTGCCAATTCGGATGGTGTTTTTGACAGCACTTTGGATGGTATTTTTGATGTAGCCGCCAACGAGACTCAAAAATCTTCAGTTGCTGAACCCCCCGGAATTGTGGGGAATGAAAGACTCGCCATACATGCATCTTCAGCTTCCACCAAAGACTATTCAACTTCTTATTCTGAAGAAAATACCGAGTTTGACACCGAACTAACTTCGATGTACCTGTTGCGTTTTATGGACGTTAAAAACCCTCCTGAATCACTCCAAAAGCCTTTTGCTGAGCTTGCACAAATGGCTCCATCATATGATGAAAAAAGCAGTGGAAATGAAAGGCCTGACCGTTCTTTTAACCTTCGTATGTTCCAGGGTCCAACATGGAGCAAGTTCAGTTATCTGGAACAAGACGGAATTAACCTGCTCGCCCAAAACGATAACATGAAATCGGATGAATCTTGGAGTGTTGGCGGAATGATTGAATTTGATGCTCTCCAGCAAAATTGGGGTGTCGGAATCGAGTGGAACGAATTCATCCACCAGCTCAATTATCAAGGGACATTCGAACAATTTAACATTATTGACGACGTGTTATTGCAGGTGGAAGTGGATCAAAATTCAGGTGACACGTTGAACTCCGTGATTGGTTCTGCTGAAGTGCTTGTTTTGGTTCAACGGCGTGTAGTCCATCACAATCGATTGCGCACAATCACCATTCCATTGGAATGGCAGAAGCAATGGTCATTCACACCCATCTTACACGGTGGCATCGCTCTTGGCGCTCTCGTTCATTGGAGAGCCTTGATCACTGGTCTAACTTTTACAGAAAATGAAGGAGATTTTGTGAATTACAGCGACTCTGAATTTCCCTCCAACCGAATTTCCGTTGCCCCTATGTTTAGAATGCATTCAACTTACGACATTGCACCGGATTTGAGTATCGAGCTTTCGGCGCGGATCTCGTCCATGAAATATGCAAGTCTTCCGGATCAAAATGGTCAATTTAACGGACGTTTATTGACGGGTAACCTATCCTTTGGCGTGACCCGTGTCATTCGGTATAAGCGCAAGGTTCGGTTGCTCAATTAACATCTGAAAACATGACTCACTGTATTAACTTGCGAGCAACCCCTTCACCCTGTTTTAAAACACATTCAATGAAAAGAAACACTTATTTATTTACATTTTTCTTCAGTTTAACACTAAGTTTTTGTTTAATTTCTTGTTCAAAGCAATGTTCGGAAACCCCATGTAACGAGGGTGTACCCATGTCTTATATTCCAGTTTGCGGTTGTAATGATATTACTTATCCTAATTGGGAAAGTGCCGAATGTCATGGCATTACACATTACAGAACAGGAGAATGTGAGAATTGAGTAAGGGATTTGCTGAGTTTATCAGCATCATCAAGCCCTTTGATAATAGCCAGAAAAAAGTGTCTGAATTCGGCACAACAATGGGAACAATAAATGTTAGTAACCGTCTGTAATGCCTTTAGATTCCATTACATTTTATTTGTCAATGATTATTTAACCATTTGTTCATATTGATCTCACATTCTCTCGTGATTTCGTTTTTTATCATTGCAGTATGAAAATAGCTTTAATTGCACATGATGGTAAGAAGGCAGATATGGTTGACTTTGTTCTCAAAAGATTGCTGTTTTTTTCTGGTTTAAAATTAGTCGCTACAGGTACAACCGGCTCCATGTTGAAAAAAGCGGGTGTAAAAACGATTAAAACTGTAAATAGCGGACCGCTTGGAGGAGATGCTGAAATTGGAGCGATGGTGTCTCGTGGAGAAATTAATGGAGTGATATTTTTTCGAGACCCTCTAGATAAACATCCACACGATGTTGATATTGCGATGTTAATGAGACTGTGTGATGTTCATAATATACCTCTAGCGACAAATTATAATTCTGCATGTGCAGTAGTGGAATATTTAAATTCTCAGATTAAATAATTAATTTTTTTCGTTAACGAATTCTTCTAAGTACGTTCTTATCAATTCCCTTGTTCTTCGAAATTCCGCCATAATTTCTTCCTCCGTCCCGTTTACTTTTGAAGGATCTGTAAAGTTTATATGATGCCTTAGTGATTGAGATGGAAAAACCGGACAGTTTTCACTGGCTTGGTCACAGACTGTAATCACATGAGAGAAATCAATATCCTTATATTCATCAATATGATTTGACGTTTGTAAGCTAATGTCAATATCAACTTCTGACATTGTTTTAATTGCGCGCTCATTTACACCGTGTGTTTCAATACCTGCACTGAAAACATTTGTTAGCGGCATTAATTTTTTCAGAAATCCTTCAGCAATTTGGCTTCGACATGAGTTTCCTGTACATAAAATAAGGATGTTTTTTTGTGTCAAACCGTTATTGTATGTCTGTTTCATTTTCTAACTGTGTTTATCTGCTAATATAATATTCTAGCACGATCTCACGAATTCTTATTAACAGTACTTTCTTATCTGTTGAGTATTTCGCGTTGAAATTTAACCAACGTTTCCAAATCCTCCTCAAACTTATCAGATTTCCCGCCCTGCCTCTCAACGAAGTGACTATAAGCTCGAGAATTGCGCCCCCACAATTTTGAATTAATGTGAGAGGAGAGCCACCGTTTGTATAGTTTGTAGAACTCAACTTAAAAAGTTTCTAAAAAACACTAAATGTCTTGAGAATCGGATTACTTTTTTATAATTTTGCAAGCTCAAAAGTGCTTCAGGACTATAAAAATATAACAAGCCGTTTTTTCATTGCACTTTGGGCCGTTTCCCAATTCCTTCAATTTGGTCACGAAGCAACCCACCACATTCAAGATGACCCTCACGAAGGATGCCATCATTCTCATCACAATGAAGTCAAAAAGCTTGATAATTCAATTGGCTTTGTCACTTCTTTTGATGACTGTAAAATTTGTGAGTTCGAATGGTTCAATTCTCATGAAATCAGCGCGCCTATATGCCTCGCTAAACATCAGATAACGCTTGCCCCAATTAAGATTGGAAAGAAATCACAGTCATTGGCTGAGAATTGGATTTCTAGTTCGGTCATTCCTAGACCTCCTCCAGTGAAGAGTTAACGCTAACGTTACTATTCTTCATTTCCTAATTTTTTTCATGATCTACCCTAAATCAGCTTGGGTCATGGCTGCACTTGTTGTGCTTGTATCAAATACCATACAAGCTCAGTTTTCAGTTAGCGGTCATGTCTATGTTGCTGACTCTGCGTCCCCTTTGAGTGATGCCCTTGTCCAGGCATGGCCTTGTGGTGCCATTTTTTCTACGGACTCTTATGGAAGATTCAATGCCGAATGTCCCACTGAGCTAGATTCGCTCACGGTTAGTTCTTTTGGGTTTACAACCGTCACAATTGCGTTTGATGGAAAGTCTGTCATTGATATTTCATTGACCGCCTTGCGCGTTGCAATAGATCCAATAAGCATCACAGGCGAATTTGATCAATCCGAGGTTCTCATAGCCCCAACGTCAGATTTGATGCACACCCTAGACCGTACTCCAGGCATAAGGAGTTTAGACCTTGGGGCCGGACTTATCCAGCCTGTTCTGAGAGGTTTAATGGGATCGCGCATTGCAATCTTAGATGGAGGAGTCCCCATCGTTGGGGGCCGTTGGGGTCAGGACCACGGGGTTTTAGTCGACCCAGTCCTCTATGATGGCATCGAATGGGTGCCTGGTGGTGGCCATGTGTGGCTTGGTCCCAATGCAGTAGGAGGAGGTGTAAAATTTGCCTCAATTCATTTGCTGGAAACAAAGGGATCGAGAACTCAATATGGAACTAATTATAGGATAGGAGATAACAGATCAAAGGTGTATGTCTTGAGTCGGTGGAGAAACAAAAACATGCAATTTCACGTAGGTTTTTCCGCGTCGGTATTTGGGGATAGAAACGTTCCCCAAAAGACATTTGAGTATATCAGCAGAACTTACGAAATAGCCGAAGGCCGACTCCCGAATACCGGAGGTACCGCTTATCATGGATTGGCGGGGCTGATATACGCGACCAATGAGTTAGGACAAATATCACTCGACATCAGATGGTCAAATATTCAACAAGGTCTTTTTCCAGGAATTGTGGGGATACCCTCTCAAAGCGACCTCATGGGTGATGGCAATATTTATTCTGTAGAACTGCCTAATCAAAGCGCGAGTCGCTGGCTGCTTTCAAGTAAGTGGATGAAACGAGGGGAATTAGAAAGAACGTTTCTTTTTTCGCTTTCTGGAAACGAAAGAATAGAAAATGCCCCACCTCATGCACATGGATATGGACCTAAACCAATGACCGATTTAAGTCTATCTCTTCATGAATATCACTTATTTGCTGAGAGCAAATGGGAGGGAGACCGTGGTGCGTTTGGCTTCCAAGCAGAGCTTCTTCGTGGGACGACTGATGGGTGGGAATTCTTACTCCCCAACCATTACCGAGACCGAGTTTCTGCAATTGCAGATTACAAATTCACTTCGGGGACTTTCGGCGCGCGAGTAGATATGATCAGCACAGGAAATGATAGCTATTCGGAACCCCTTTACGCCATTAATAATGAAGTGATAGGCGAAGACATCAGAGCCACCGCACTTAACAATGTAACGCCAAGTTGGGCACTCAGTTGGTTTCAGCCAATTGATCTAGAAAAGATTAACATGTCTTTTACTGCTTCAACATACACTAGAGTACCCAGCAATTATGCTCTAGCAGCAAATGGAATTCATCATGGAACTTTTCGATTTGAGCAAGGCAATCCAGACCTCAAACCTGAGACTGCATTTGAGGTTCGCGCAGCCTTAAGTACATCATCTGAAAAGTTTAATATTGACATCCGATCATTTGCTTCACTACACAAAGGATTCATTCACATCACGCCTACTGCAAGCTTTGCGCCAATTGCCCATTCAGGACAAATATATTCCTTCCAAGCGACGGATGCATTTAGAACCGGTTTGGAGGTAAAAATGAATCTACAAATCGGTCGGGGTAAACTTGCGACCACTTCTTCGGTTTTAGGCCAATGGGCCCTAGAAACCGGACTTGGACTGCCTTTTACTTCGCCCGTTGACATCATAAATTCTTACGCCCATCCAATAGACGACAAGCTGTCAATCACTTTGAGTCACAGAGCAATTGCTCCATCGTATTTGGTTGCGAGAAACGAGGACTTCACAAAAGGCGCTTCTCTATTTGGAATGGGATTAACATTTAAGATGAATAAAAGCGCGCTTCGCTTAGAAGCAGACAACCTTTTCAACAAGAATTGGCTTGATCACATAAGCGCCTACCGAACCTTGGGATTAGTAGCTCAAGGCCGGTGGGTGTCATTCTCATGGTCTTACGACCTACAAACATTTAATAAAAACTAAAATGAAAAATTTAACAATTTTATTTGCCATAGCTGCAATGATAACTCTATTCTCATGTGGGACTACAGACACAGACCCACCGACCATATGTACTGAGAACGTTGAAAATGGCATCAGTACCCTTGACGAAGTCGATGCGGATGCTGGAACAACAGTCACCCTTCTTGAATCTTTTTGTGATGATGAAGGTTTGGGAGAATTAAGATGGGATATTCACTCTGCTGAGGGACATTCTCATGAGGGAGAAGAAGAAGAAGGATTCGTCCTTCACTCAGGAACCGATTGGTCAGTCCTTGAAGTTCAGAACTTATCAGGAACCAATGCTGATGGACAAATTTCTTTTGACATTCCTAATACAGCAAGTGGTGTCTGGGATGTTGTGGTGTCGTTTTCAGATGCTGAAGGAAACGCTGCAGCAGATATGGTGACGCCTTTGCATGTAGAAAATGATTTCATCCCTTTATTCACTTTGACAGACGTCAATGGGGTAGATCCTGCGACATGGACTGAGGAACAAGTTTGGAGTGCGGGTTCAACCGTCACTCTAACAGGAACAGTTGAAGATTCTGACGGGATCGCCGATGCAGAAGTTCTTTTAATAAGAGAGTCTGATGAAACTGAAATCTGGTCAACAGAAATTGCAGGTTCTAATGAGACGTCAATTGATTTTTCCATTGAAATGATGGTCCCTTCAGATGCAACTTCAGGAGAATACCATTTAGAAATGGAGGCAGAAGATGGTGCCGGAAACGCAATGCATACTGGATTCCATTTGGAAGTAGAATAACGGAAATTTGATTAGCTCTCTTAAACCCCCTCAAAGTACATTGAGGGGGTTTTTAAGAGAACCCAATCTCATATCCTCCTCAAACTCGTTCGACCTGACTCTCCTCGGCACCAGCGTAGAGATGAAATCGACTTCACAAACTATTTAAAGTTTTTTTAATACCCTCTCTGAGTGGCGTGATTTTTAATTGTAATTCTTCAACAGCTTTGTTTGGACTCACCTCCCAATGGTACTTGAAACGGTGAACCCATTTTGCTGTAATTGCCGGTTTTTTATTCCTAAGTATCGCGAAAAAAGTATTTAAATGTGCATATAGTAATTGTAGGCCAATGCTAGTTTTTATGAGACGATAATCGAGACCTGATTCCTCTTTCAGTATTTTAAAGAATGAGTTGTAACTGTGGTTTTCCCCACCTAAAATGTAGGTTCCTCCCTTCACCCCATTTTCCATTGCGAGTATGTGACCTTTAACAACATCATCAACGAAAACGTAGTTGCCGATTTTTGAACCATCACCTGGAATTATTCTCCACTTACCTTTTGTGTATTTAGAGATTAATTGAGTTATAGAGGCCGGTTCCCCTATTAACACAGGCCCAAAAACTCTAGTTGGAGAGACAATTACAGCATCTAGACCTTTTTCCAGAACATAGCTCTTGATAAGAGACTCACCCATTGCTTTAGATGACTCGTATTCGACTAGAAAATCAAGATTTCTGCATTTCAACTCGGTAACGATGCCACCATATGATGGGCCGAGAACACCAGCAGTAGAGGTGAATACGATTCTCTTTACTTTATTTTCAAGCGCAGCGTCCATAATGTTCCTCGTTCCATCAACATTTATGGTGTAATATTTTGAACGGTCCTTTTCCCATATAGAAGTGTTCCCCGCCACGTGATAGACTTGGTCACAACCCTTCATTGCTTCTTTGATGTTAGCTAAATCACTGAGATCCCCTTTGAAAAGAACAAGCCCCTCTTTTGGAAGTGCTGCAGCTTTTTCAAGATTTCTAACCAAAGCATGAACCGTATGACCGTTCGAGATTAATTCCTTGATAAGGTGAGCGCCGATATATCCGGTACCTCCTGTAATAAAAACATTCATTTTACAAACTTCATTTCAGGGTTGTGGTATATAGAAGAAAAGCTATTCGTTAAAGCGATTATGATATGGACAAAAACAGCAACCCATAGAGTTCCAGTCATTAATGTCATTAAGCACAGCACGACCCCTAAAAATACCGCACTGATCGTTTCATCTAGGCCTTTTGGAATGTGTGTCGCTGAATACATCGCGGTGTTTATCGCTAAAGCAGGCCAAACTCCAATAGCATCCACCAACGGAAACAACAAGATTCCTCTAAAAAGAACTTCATACCCCAACAGATAGGCTACCCATCCCAAGCAGTTTTTTAACATTAAACTCCAAGTCCAGTTCTTCTCTCTGATTTGAGGGTAATTTACATGGTGAGATGGTTTTTTAGCATTCATAAACACTAGAGGCATTGCTACCGCAGCAAGAATCAAGATCGCCACAAGAGAGGTCGTTGTAGATTCAGGTTTGTATGTGAGCCCATAGTCTGCAAGAGCATATTGTGGCATTAGCTGTAGTGCGATTATTGCGGGTAGAATACCCATGGAGCATAGCCCCCAATACTTCGTAAATAGAATATTTTTCACTGAGCCATCATTGATGTTGTTTGCTTGTGAAACAAACCAAAATGTTGCAAATCCAATAAGACACAGAATCATAGGTAAGGCTATGATCATATCGCCTTCCATCCAACTGATATCAATTCCTGTTGAGTTCATCGTTGTTCTTTTGCTTTTTGTATTGGTTAATTGCGATTAATGCGGAGAACCTATGCGGAAGAGCGGATATCAGTTTTCTAATTAACCTGTTTTTTATACCTGTAGTAATAATTATTTTTCCTTTTATTGTTTTGTCAATAGCTATTCTTGCAACCTGATTAGCGCCCATAACAGTAGCTCTTGCTGCATAAGCTCCTTGTTCTATTTGGTTCGAAACAACTTTGTTTGTGGGAGTAGCTCCTGGTAGGAGTACGCTGACAGAAATACCATGTTCTCGAAGTTCATATGCAAGACTTAAACTAAGATTTGTTACATACGTCTTTGTTGCAGCGTATAATGATTTGTACGGTGCAACTAGATTGGAAATAATACTGCTTACGTTTAAAATTCTAGATGGTGAATTTGATTTAAGAAGGGGCAAAAATTTATTCATGACATGGGTAGTAGCCTTGATGTTTAGGTCGATCATTTTATTAATGTACTCTTCCCCCATTTCATCAAATGACATCGTACCACCAAAGCCAGCGTTATTGATTAAGAAGTTTACATTAAATCCATTATCCTCAACCCACTTAATCAAATCATTAATTTCACTAATTTCCGTAAGGTCACATTCGAAATATTTAGCTTTGATCTTGTACTTCGTTGAGATGGAGATTGATTTAGCCTCTAAGTCTTCCTTTGGCAATGAAATAAGCAATAGATTCATACCCTTTTCAGCACAGACTTTAGCCATTTCCAGACCTATGCCGCTGCTTGCCCCAGTGATCAAAGTATATTTTATCATCTTGCAATATATACATATTTATTCACCTGTTAGACTTTCCCTGTTTGAGGTCTTGAAATTTGCGAACAGACGCAACCCATCTTAAATTTAAGCGTCTTATTTTAGGTGCATGAAACGTCCTTTTCTCATACTTGGTTGTATTTTGACAGTCTTTGCTATGCCCAATGCGCAAGCCCAATGGCTGGAATGGGACATCCAAACTGAAAGTCGGATGGAATTATTCACCGTGGCGACCAGTGACGAAGAAGAAAAGGATTTGTGGCCAGCGGACTTGAACAAAGATGGCTGGATGGACGTGATTGTGGTTCGTAAAGAGCCGTTTTCTGCACCCTCAGAACCACCCAAATCCGACCTACTGCTTATCAATCAGCAAGGCGTGCTCGTAGATATGACGCTAGAGCTAGCACCAGAATTCATTTCCAACCCCAGTTTTGCACGTGACGCCTATATTATTGACGTGGATGGCGACACGTGGGATGATGTGGTCATTGTCAATACCTTCAGTCAACAGCCTATGCTGTTCATGAATTTAGGGGAAGATGGCTCGGGTAATTGGTTGGGACTCGCTGACGAAAGCGCTTCGAGGTTTCCGACATTGATCTCGGATGACCCTCTAATTTGCGCTGTGTGGTCGGGTGATTTGACAGGCAACGGTGCGGAAGATTTGTACTTTGTGAACTACCGAGAGAACAGCGGAGGGGGCACCGCCAAAGACTTCTTGTTGATCAATGATGGAACGGGTCATTTCATAGACGATGGTGAGTCCCGAATGGGCAATCTACGTAACAGCGCCTTTGGGACGGCAGGCCAAATCCACGACATGGACGGAGATGGCGATTTGGACTTAGTTAAAAACACAACATTATACGACGTATCGCCTTGGGATTCACGAGGCGTCATCGTCCTGTTCAACGACGGGACAGGCAACTTTAATTCTTGGGATAACATCGTGCCAAGCGCATCTCCGTACATGTTTGAAATCGCGGATTTCAATGGCGATGGACTGCTCGATTTGTACGTAGTGGACGATAATAGCGACAAATTATTGACGGCGACATCTCATACTGCTGATGTAAGTTTGGGCTTCAACACCGTCAACCTCGGGTTTAGCTCTACGAATGGATTTGGGGGTAACGTACATGCCGCCGATTTGGACCTGGATGGAGATTATGATGTGGTGGTTTCCGATGTCGATGTGGACATTCCGCCTTGCAACAGCAGCCGTCGCATCGCCATTTATGAAAACGTCAATGGCAACTTTAATGATCCTTACGATAATACCACTTTCGAATGGGTCACCAACAGCTACGACGTGGCGCTTTTAGACATAAACAATGATGGTCTCACAGACATTCTCAGTGGCAAGTGTAACGGATATGATGTTATTATGTCTAACAATTGCTCACTCGTAGCTACATCCGCAGACTACGACTTGGATGGGATTCCAGATGCGTGCGATGTCTGTCCTACCAACCCCAGTCCCGATTGCTCGGAAGTGGTGGACCACCCCGTTATAAGCATAGACAACAGTATGGCGCGGCAATGGAACGAAATGCTCCTTGAGAGCATCAGAGGCGACTTCGCACGCCCTACGGTGCATGCACGTAATCTCTGGCACAGCTCTATGCTGATGTGGGACGCTTGGGCCGTCATGGAACCCTCCGCTTGCCCCGCATTTCTGGGTCAGGAGTACGAAGGATTCCAAGCGCCGTTTGATGGATTCACCCCTTCCACAGATGTAGTTATTGCGCGGGACGAGGCAATCGCGTTTGGGATGTATAGGTTGCTTCAGCACCGATTTGCCAACGCTCCGCAAGTCGATGACCTCATGACGGGCTATGATTTACACATGGCTACGTTGGGCTATGATGTCAATTTCACTAGTACGGACTATAGTTCAGGAGACGGAAGAGCTCTGGGCAATTACTTGGCCTCGCAATTAATTTCGTTTGGTCTTCAAGACGGATCAAACGAACAAAACGACTATTCCAACACGTCCTACACCCCACTTAACCCGCCTCTCATTGTTGATCTGCCAGGAAACGAGACGGTGCAGGATTTAAACCGTTGGCAGCCGCTCACACTCGACATTTTTATAGATCAAAGTGGTAACACCATCCCTGGCGAAACCCCCGATTTTCTCTCTCCAGAATGGGGGCAGGTAACATCGTGGGCCTTAACCGACGCGGACCTTACATCGTACACGCGTAACGGTTTTGAATATAAGGTGTACCACGATCCTGGCGAACCCGCCTTGCATGCTATGAACGGGTTGGGCACATCTGAAATATATGTTGACGGTCACAGCATGGTGGCACTTTGGTCCGGCATGTTGGATCCTACCGATGGGGTAATGTGGGACATCAGCCCTGCTGCAATTGGAAACCGTGGCACCTTCCCCACAACGTTGGAAACGTACGCCACGTTTTACGATGCTACCAATGGCGGTTCCCCTAGCCCAGGTCATAGCATCAACCCATCTACCGGGTCAGCGTATACACCTAATATAGCTCCTCGAGGCGACTATGCACGTGTACTTGCAGAGTTTTGGGCAGACGGACCCGATTCGGAGACGCCTCCAGGACATTGGTTCACCATTTTGAATTACGTCAGCGATCATCCGCAACTCGTTAAGCAATTTCAAGGAGAAGGCGACGTCTTGGACGATCTTGAATGGGATGTCAAAACTTACCTCGCACTGGGTTCCGCAATGCACGACTGCGCTGTCTCGTCTTGGGGGGCTAAGGGTTGGTACGACTCCTCCCGACCCATCACTGCCATCAGAGGAATGTCAGAACTGGGCCAAAGTACCGACCCCACTGCGGACAATTATCACCCCGGTGGACTGCCTTTGATTCCCGGATCTATTGAAACGGTCGAAGCTGGGGACGATTTGGCTGGAATCCTAGGTGAAAATGAGGGAAAAATAAAACTATGGGCGTGGAAGGGTAGTTCGGTTATCAACAACGTCGATACGGAATTTGCTGGCGTTGGGTGGGTGTTGGCAGAAGTGTGGGAACCATACCAACGGCCTTCGTTTGTAAGTCCTCCATTTGCTGGGTACGTTAGCGGTCACAGCACTTACTCGCGTGCCGCAGCAGAAGTTTTGACTGCCTTTACTGGAGACGCTTATTTCCCAGGAGGGCTGGGCACCTTTCTTGCGCCGGCTAACGAATTCTTGGTTTTTGAAGACGGCCCAAGTGTTGACGTGGAATTGCAGTGGGCCACCTACCGCGATGCTTCAGACGAATGTAGCTTAAGTAGAATATATGGTGGCATACACCCATATTTCGACGATGTGCCTGGCCGTCTGATGGGCATTGAAATCGGGCTAGACGCTTATGAACGTACCGTGTCGTTCTTTGGGGACGGGGCAACGGGATTCAGCTGCGACGCCGATTTAGGCACATGTCCCTCTGACCTTGACAACGACGGCTTCATCGTTATAGGGGACGTACTTATCTTATTGAGTGATTTTGGGTGCACATCTAACTGTGTGGGGGATGTGAACGGAGATGGCGCAGTGACGGTTTCTGATTTACTCGACGGCATCTTGGCGGCCTTTGGCGAGGCCTGCCCTTAAATTATTCTATAGCTCTCTTGTTCGATTTATTTAACTAGCTTGAAAGAGTTTACCTGATGGCTATTTCGAACATGC
>Ga0209425_10001919_pt1 | contig 23842 bp, 21 predicted proteins | sample COG_05_FD_184749 | JGI IMG/M metagenome (GOLD analysis project Ga0209425, IMG submission 184749) | Pelagic Microbial community sample from North Sea - COGITO 998_met_05 (SPAdes) (version 2) | ecosystem: Environmental > Aquatic > Marine > Neritic zone/Coastal water | place: Helgoland, sampling...
ATGCTGGAACATAAGGATCTACTATATCAACAAGATCAAAAGAATATGGACTAGTGAAAAAAGTAATCCCTGCTGCATCGCAAGCATCTTTGAGATGTGCCGTCCAACTCAAATCAACTTCTGCATCCCTATAAACTTCAAAAACTGTTTTCGACCACTTTGCCTGATGAGACTGTTGCTCACCTAAAGCTTTAAATCCAAAATCACTGACAATGCTCTGTGCTTCAAAATGCTGAAATTTAGCCGCATCAGCGCCCGCTTCCGCTGCCAAATGGATAAGGTTTATTGCACGTTGAATATCGCCATTATGATTAGCAGCAATATCAGCTATAAAATAAGTAGGTTTATCATCGCCAATTATTTTATCTGAAATATCTATATAATTTTTAGCCTTCAAATTTATATACACTCGCAATAGATTCAACTTCTTGAATTAAAGTGGGTAATTCAACGTCAAAAACATCTTCAAAAAGAGAAGAGTTCATGCGCATATCTTTAGGTCGATATGCAGTAAACTTAGCATTTTCGGAAGTATTAGAACTCATCGTTTTGGCTGATAACCCTAGAGCTTTGGCAAGTGTAAAGGCAAAATCTGACTTAGTCATTCCACTTTTTGAACCAAGATTATATGTTCCAGAATGACGCTTATTGATTGTCAACTCTATCATTTGAATCAAGCTTTGTATTGACAGAGGAGTAAACGATATATCATTAAAAACAGTAATCTCCTTTTCTTTTCTTAGAGATTCTACTAACCAGTCACTTAAACTTACTCTTCCTGGAGACAGACTTTGACCAAAAAAATTTGTGCGTAATATAGTACTATGCACACTACCGGCTGCTAATTCTCCAGCATATTTCGAAAACCCATAGTAATTAGTCAGTGTTATTTCATCTTCGGTATGTAGCTTAGAACCATCATATACTTGATCTGTAGATATCTGAACTAAGTGACATTCATTCTCGCTTTTTACTATCCATTTTGTAAGGTTTTCAACGATCCTCACGTTAGCTAAATAAGCCTTCTGTGGATTTTTCTCACATTCATCTACATCAGTAAGTGCAGCAAGATTAATAATGACTTCAGGAAAAACTTTCTCTAAAGATATGCATGCTTGTTCGGGTTTAGTCAGATCAGCGCTTACTATATTATGTTCTTCAGTACCTTTAGTACCTTCAGAACGAGCATGACACCAGACATCATAACCGTACTCTCGAAAATAGGGGACCAAAGTCCGACCTAGTAATCCTTGTGCGCCTGTTACTAAAATTTTTTTCAAATGTAATAACCTAAATCACTATAGAATAGCTTCATACTTATACGTATCAAGCTCAGTTCAATCGTTTGAATCCTTCATGACAAATTGGGCCATCGAGCATGGCATCAACTTTTCTGCCTTCCTCACATTCTTTGATCAGCGCGAAAATTGGGTCAAGCGCGGTAAAATACTGATCGACCAAATCTGGAGTATGTTCAGTACAGACATAGATTGTGGATGTAGCAAGAAATTCTTTTTTCAACATCTCTTGAGTGATCAATGTTTTATATTTAATTCTATCAGAAACAGTCATACTGAAAGAGATCATGGATGCAAGACCATTAATGGTGATAGGCAATTCATATTTGTCTGCAAGAACCTGCCAGCGTTCACCAATAGACTGACCCGTTTGTGTGATGCGCTCCCATGATTTTTCACGCTCCATCACGTCAAGCGTTTTCAAAGCAGCAGTAGGACCAATCCGTTCAGTCCAAAAAGTGCTACTAATAAATGTACTCTGTGCGGCTTCCATAATTGCTCGCTTCCCTATTATTGCCGTTATTGCATATCCATTACCTAGAGCCTTACCAAATATAGCCATGTCAGGCTCTATATTATAGATTTTGTGTAAGCCTCCAAAAGTTTGGCGAAAACCAGAGCTACACTCATCAAAGATAAGAACAATATTATTAATGTTTGCAAGCTCACGGACTTTTTCAAGAAAATTATCTTCAGGCTCTAGATTGCGGCAAACCTCCATCATGATCACACCTATCGCATGATTTCGTATGAGATCTTCCAACTCTGAAATATTATTGTAACTAAAAGGTAAAACACTACCATTTAGATTTTTAGGAACACCATTAGGTTCTAGGCCAGGCAATAGATGGTCAGATAAATTCTTTTCATCTTCCAAGTTAGTAGCAAGATACCAGTCATGCCAACCATGATATCCACAGATAGCAACTTTGTCTTTACCTGTTGCTGCACGAGCAATACGGATAGCAATAGCATTTGCCTCTCCACCAGTACGAGCAAAACGTGCCATATCTGCCCAAGGATGCATTTTAATCAAACGTTCAGCTAAGTAAACTTCTTCCGAACAATTGAGTGTAGACATATTCCCGGTAGTAATAGTTTGATAGACAGCTTCATCTACTTCAGGATGGCCATAACCTAAAATATTAGTACCAATACCCATGATAGACATATCAATAAACTCTCGTCCATCAAGATCCCATACTCGACAACCCTTGGCTTTACTAAAGTATGCGGGCCATTGTTCAGGAAGGAACATTTCTGCTCGCTTTGATAACAACATGTTACCACCAGGAATAACACGCTTAGCTCTCTTCCAAAGCTTCTGCCCAGTTCCAAGTTGAGCCCCTTCATTACGAATGAGATGTTGATTTACCATGAACCAATCGGAATGTTCCTTTCTTAGAACTAATACTTCATGCCAACTGAAATCACGACGGGGATGAAAGTACTTAAAAATATTCTGAACCACTTCAAAATCTACTGGTTCGTCGACCGTCCAGCGTTCTTCAGAAAAATCCTTTTCAGATTTAAAATTTTCACATATAAACTGACCAGATTCTTTTATATATGGTGTAACGTGTTCTCTTTCCATTGAATGCTCTGCCAATAACCAAGCTTTTTCTAGGGATTGAAAAGTAAAAACCTCAATATCTAAACCATCTGGGTAGGTAGGGATAATAGTATTTGATAGATAATCCACTTTCTTTTTCTTAGAGAAAAACTCAACGACTTCATCAACTAATTGTGGATCTATCAGTGGACAATCACCAGTAATACGAACAATAGTCTCTGCCTCTACTATACTTGCTGCTTTATAGTAACGATCAAGTACATCTTTATCACTCCCTCGAAAGACAACACAATCAAATTCAGAAGCATACTGAGCCAATATATCATCACTCATGTTTTCTGTTGTAGCTAATACAATCTGATCAATGCTCTTTGCTTTCGAAAGCCTCTCTATCAGTAATCCTATCATTGGGGTACCGCAAATAGGTTGCATGACTTTATCAGGAAAACGAGTTGAACCCATACGAGCCTGAATAATAGTAATAGTTTTCAATGAAAACTCCAGTAAGAGGGATTAATCAAATTATCATCCTCATTCATCAATTCGATAGGTGCTAGATTTAATGCTTGAGCATCAATACCAACAAGAATATCTTTCAACTGATCTAAACTATCAACACCAATCACAAAACGATCTATTTCCGTTTCTGCTTTTACAAAATTCAAGCATGCTTGAAGGGGTGTTTGTTTTTGTTCATTCAACCAAACGTGCCATTGTTGCCAAAGAGATTGCCAATGATTGAAAATTGCAGGGCGATCTTCAACACCCATTAATAATAACCCCTGAAGAAAAATTGAACGGACATGAACTTCCGTTCCAGCTTGATGCAATCGAGATAACCAGCCTGATATTACCAAACGACGGTCAATAATGTTAAATGGAACTTGAACAAGATCTAAATCAAAGAGAGACCAAATGGATTCAAGTTCTTGAGTATTGTAGATAGACACACCGATCTTTTCGAGTACATTCTCTTCCCTAAGATTATCTAGTTCACGATATAGAATTTCACCATGAGGACTGAGAAGTTCTTTAGAACTGTGTATTAGTAATCCATCAAGCTTCGAAATATTTAGCCTTTCTAGTGAGTCTAAGACTGATTTCCTTACCCATCCAGCTATGTCTAAGCAATGTTCTGGAACAATAGGTATTTTTGAAATGACTCGCCATTTATCAATACCAATCCGCCCCAAATTTAGTTCACTATCTCCATAGATAATTGCTGTATCAAGTGTATTAACACCTTTACTCCAAGCATACTCAACAATTGCAGCCATTTCATCGCGACTTACTCGACCACTTTTGTTTGCAACCCCATAAGCCTTTCCCGAAAACTGTGCTGTACCAAGAGCAAGTCGGTTATAGTTAGTTTTCAAGTTTCTGCAATGTGATTAAAGGCGGCAATTTCATCAATAGAAAGGAAATGTTGATTCTTACCAGAGTGAAATTCAAAGCCTTGTTCTACCAGTTGTCCAGACTCACCAAGTTTATTAACGGTGTAATTAACAGAGCCAGTAATTTCTATAGTTGGTTGAATTACAAAGTGGTCATAGAATTCTAATGTAAGGTGGGAATCGTCAGATGGACACATGATCTCATGTAATTTTTCACCAGGTCTGATGCCAATAATTTTATGAGAGACTTCAGGAGCCATAGCAGTTGCTAAATCAACAACTTTGATTGATGGTATTTTAGGTACGAATATCTCACCACCTTGCATACGTTCGAAATTCTTCAACACGAAATCAACACCTTGCTGTAAGGTGATCCAAAAACGTGTCATACGAATATCAGTAATGGGTAGATGATTGCAGCCAACAGCAATTTGTTTCTTGAAAAATGGGACTACTGAGCCACGCGAACCAACAACATTTCCATAGCGCACAACGGCAAATCGAGTCTTATGTAAACCAACTGTATTATTAGCCGCAACAAATAACTTGTCAGAGACCAGCTTGGTCGCACCATACAAGTTGATCGGATTAGCTGCCTTATCAGTAGACAAAGCAATTACCTTTTCAACATTTTGCATCAGTGCAGCATGTATAACATTCTCCGCTCCATGTATGTTTGTCTTAATACATTCCATAGGATTATATTCGGCCGTTGGCACTTGCTTGAGAGCTGCGGCATGAATCACATAATCCACGCCATTCATTGCTGTAACAAGACGTTCTCGATCTCGAACATCCCCTATGAAATAGCGCATACAATCTTGATTGAACTCCTGTTCCATCTCGAACTGCTTGAGCTCATCTCGAGAATATATGATCAACTTTTCAGGATTGTACCGTTCTAAAAGCGTTTTAATATATTGCTTTCCAAAAGAGCCCGTGCCGCCTGTAATTAGTATGCATTTGTCATTAAACATTTATTTATAACCCTGATTTTTTAACTTGAAAGTATTTTCAGTATAATTAGCTCACTATGAAGTCCGCTAATATAGATACGTTCTTCATTTCCTGCTTGACCTTTGCATGATAACCTTCTAAAACATCTATATTACTCTCAGTTAATAAATGCTTTATCAAGTTTGACAAATCAAGAGACTGAGGCTAAATGTATTAATTTTTTGTATCCAAATTAATACACAATAGTAAACAGGCACTAGAGAACATTTTTACATTCCTTCATTATTAAATGAGCTGTAAGGATAGATGAAATGAATACTTTCAATTAGTTGTAATGATGTGTTCATGCTGAGCAGTATACTTTAAACGATATTGAGAAGTATCTAGCCTATAAAAAAAGAGATATGTCAGATCGATTCGATAAATTTCGAGGGATATTTTCTAGAGCTATTTATAAGCGAACAGATGAGTTCTCGGAAGATTCGAAATTCCAAAAATTCCTACAAATTGTACAATCAATACTATTCTAATATTACATCTTCTATTATTGACTTAACAATTGTATTATCTTGATCGTAGATTATTAATGAAGAAAAATTGGTCTTTTCAATTTCTTTTTCCCATTCTTCCTGGGTAACTTCAAATAGATAGTCTAAAATACGAAAGAATTCTTTTGGGTCGGGGTAATTAGTCCAAAAAGCTCCTTTATCTATATAGATTGCTGGCCACCCAAAATTATGACCATCTGAATTAGTAAAATATCCTAGTATACTAAAAAAAGCATTTTTATTTCCACGAGAAACAGTTTCATATCCCAAACTAGTATCTATTGAAACACTTACCTCTGACTCATCCAAATATTCATAAGAGCTAGAAAGATCCCGTTTACTTATAAACTCAACATCAGCCCCTAACATATCAAAATAATAATTTTTTTCGCTATTTTCATCAGATCTTCCAACAATTGCTAAAGGAATACTCTGACGTTTTGAATAAAGTTTTAAGTTTTGTAAAACACACTCCGTAGCTTCTGACAAAATATGATTTTTTGAATTTAAATTTGAAACAAAAGCAATTCTTCTTTTCTTTTCTTTCCTCGCTATCGGGAATTGATTATTTAAAATAGAACCAACAGAAAAATATTCTCCACTTAGATACTTATTATACCATTCCCCCATCACTTCTCCATAAGTACACATTAAATCAACTTTTCCAAATTCAGAATTCAGTGAAAAATCATTGACTATCGAATTCATAGTATCTGCAACTCCACCACGCCATCCATTTTGTATAAACATTGTTTTAATACCAGAGTGTCTGTTAGAAATAGAGTAAAAACGAAATGAATTATCAATATATGTGATAATTAAAGATGGATTAACTGATTTAATATAACAATCTTCATATGCGTCACTAACACTCCCCTTAGTGAACAATGATCTCCATAATATGACTAAATTAAGTTCCTCACCTTCTATATATAAGATTTCTGGTTTCCATGGCTGTAATAATTTTGATAGAGCTATGGCACCAGCTCCATTATAAAAAAGAACTTTTGAACTTCTAGGAGACGAAAATATTATTTTTGATGTGAAAATATATTTAAAATATTTAAACACTTACATTTTCTTTATATATAAAATTGAATGCGGCTGCAATAAGCATAGTCCATTTGTAATCATTCTATTGCCACTTTCATTTTTTACAGTCCAACTCCTAACGGGATCTTCAAGAGGTTCAAGATCGATATTCAAATTAAAGTCGTCGAACCTATATTCTTGAACTTCATGATTATATTTCAACCAATCTGATATTGTTTTTTTTGAGAATATATTCCATCCTGCTTCAAGTTCATTCTTTCCATAATTTTCCGATAAATTATATTTAATATTTACATCGATTGGAAAATCATTGAATAATCCGTGAATAATTATCACCCCTCCTGATTTCGTCCAATAAAGTAAATTATTAATAATATTTTCGAACGTATCAAAAATGGGTAACACACCTAAACATAACGCTACATTTGCATGTTCACGCTTACACATTTCACGATCAATTATGGAACCGACAAAAAAATCAACATTTGGCACTTCTATTTTCGCCTTTTCTATCAACTCATCAAGAACGTCATAACCTTCTATTTTTGCTTTTGGAAAATTCTTTCTCAGAGCATATACAAACTCACCAGCTGCACATCCGAAATCTGATATGATAATATCGTCATTTATATTTTCTTTTGTTTTAATGTTACTAATAATATCCATATGAACTTGCTTAGGCTCTTCATATCTATTTTCTTTTAAATATAAACTATCATGTGTACGAGTAATTTTTTTCAAGCTACTGTCCTTTTGTTAACTTTTTAAACTGCATATGTTTTTTCTTACTAAAGAGATATAAAATTCTTGAGAATACGTAATCCTGCTTCACCACTTTTTTCCGGGTGAAATTGACAACCGTAGACATTATCTTTGCCTATGACAGCAGGTATCCTAATATCACCATACCTGCTATTAGCAATACAATGGCTAGTAGAATTAAGAACTGCCATATATGAATGGACAAAATAAAACGCTTCATTATTACTAATTCCATCAAGCATTTTATTTTTACTATTTACTTCTAATTCATTCCAACCAATATGGGGAATTTTTAATACATTTCCTTGAAATATATTATTCGGAATAGGAACTACTTTACCTGAAATTAACCCTAGTCCCTTTGTCATTCCAAATTCTTCACTTTCTTCTAATAACATTTGCATTCCCAGACAAATACCTAATACAGGCACTCTTGTTAATACAATTTCTTTTATAATTTTATCAAGATTAAAACGACACAATTCAGCCATACCTTGTGAATAAGCGCCTACGCCAGGTAAAACTACTCGTGAAGAGGAGAGTATTGTTTCAATATTTCTTGTTACAGTTACATCGGCACCACAATATTCTAATGCCCTTGATACACTCAGAATGTTACCAATTCCATAATCGATTATACTAACATCTACTTTACTAGACATTTCTTAAATTTATTCCAGAAGAGATCATTTTATCCCTAATCTCATTCATCGTTGATCTTTTGTAATGAAGAATATCAGCCATAGCTACTGCATCTGCTTCTCCGTCATTAACGACTCTAATAACATCTTCTGCTTTTCCCATGCCACCGCTTGCAATAACAGGGACTGTAAGCTCTTTTGTGGCCGCCTTAATCAGTTTTATGTCAAATCCTTTACGTGTACCCTCTTGATCCACGGAGGTTAAAAGTACTTCACCTGCCCCTAATTCAACTGCCTGTTTTATCCATTCGATCACATCTAGTCCAGAGTGCTCACGTCCATTATCAGTATATGCCTCCCAACTATCATTACTTTTTTTCTTTGCTTCAACAGAAAGTACCATGCATTGACTACCAAAACGATTAGCGATATCACTAATTAATTTAGGATTTGACACTGCCGCAGTATTCACTGCCACCTTGTCAGCGCCACACCGTAACAAATGTGCAGCATCATCTACGCTACGAACACCACCCCCAACTATTATAGGCACAAATACATTTAAGGCCGTGTCCTTTACTATATCACTAAGATTATTTCGCCCATATAAACTTGCCACACAATCCATATAGATTAGTTCGTCGGCTCCTTGATGATAATAATCTATTGCATGCTCATTAGGTGACCCAATAACTCGAAGTCCTTCAAGATGGATACCCTTAATTAAATTTTTACCTTTAACATCAAGTCTGGCAATTAAACGTGTTCGCCTCATAAAGAGATAGGTTGCATTGGTTCTTCCCACACTACACGGCGTAATTTCCATTCACCATTAATATATCTCCATAGATGTGGTGATCTGAATCTATCCGTCAAATTCTGAAAGTATGGTTTATCCATAATGGTTTGTTCAAACATCTTTGATGCAATAGGAAATTGTTCTTTTGGAATCGACAAATAATCAAAAATTTCTTTTTCGAATCGATTTGAATATTCACCATCAAAACGTTTTACCAATCTTACCCCTTCCTCACGTTCTAATTCTCCATTCCTTGTTTCTTGAGAAGAATCATACGTCGCTCGTCCAATGCCGAACTTTATAAATGTCGTATAGTAATGAAGATCATCAATCTTATCGTCAATAGAACTATACTTGCTATATGTTCCTGCTGAACGTTCTGGAGATGCTATGAATCCACCATGTTCAACCGCATAGTAATAACATTCTTGAGGGTGCCATGGAATATAATATCCTAAATATTGAACGTTTAAGTTTGCATCTGATACTATTTTTTTTTCTGGAGGCACATATGGATTTAAATCATGATCGCTTAATTTAAAATGCTTTTTTAAATCTTTAATTGAAGTGCCTGCAATATTAATATTTAACTGATCAGCACAAGTAAAGTATTCTTTGTCTTTAGTAGCCTTTCCATTAGCCTTAGAATCATTTCCATATTCTGTTGGATTCTCACCATAAAAAACTAATGGAATATCTAGTTGGGCAGCAATTTTAGGGGGGAAATACATCTGCCCCATCATGAATGGTTGAAAAGGATGAAATAATTGCTCCAATGATAGTCTTGTTAACAACCTATGCACTCTTCCATTTGGTGTAAATAAATAATTGTCAAAACCAGCATGCATCCATGCTTGAAAATTTTTCCATCCCCATTCTGTATATATATGTGGTGCCCATGTTACTGTCAATGGATTCATCCCATATTTGTATTTCAATTTATGTGCAGCGTAAAAACTGTCCTTGCCACCTGAACCCGGAACAAGACAATCATATTGTCCATCATTTCTTCTATACCGATCACATAATTCTTTTAATTCTTCTTCTCGCGATTCCCAATTTACCTCCTTTTTTACTTCGGCTACTTTACAAGCAGAGCAAACTCCATTTTCATCAAAATGTAAGGTTGGTTTTTTACTATTTCTTTTATGTATATATTCTTTCTCAGAGTTAGGCTTTTGATTACTATATGTACAATGACAACAAAACATAATTTTTTCTGGCAAACCATAATATGGTTCAGCATCGGGTAAATCAGAACTATATTGTTTCAAATCAACAGAATCAGGGTAAGGAATAACATTCATTAGATGACCTTTATAAAATCAGATATAACTCTCAGAGTTGTATGATTTATGAGTTTATCGAAAAATATAGCCACTAGATTTTAACCTTACCAACAAGTTAAACCGCCATCGACTATAATATTTTGTCCTGTTACATATGATGATGCATCTGAAGCCAAATAAAGCAATGCACCATCCAATTCATTAATCTTTCCCATTCTTCCCAGTGGAACACGATCGCTATAATTATTTTTGAAATTTTGATTCTGTCCACTTTCAATTCCACCGGGAGTTAGAGCATTTACTCTAATGTTATGTCTTGCCCAGTATGTTGCCATATGTTTGGTAAAACCTATTACTGCGGCCTTTGATGTACTGTATACAGCAGGAGTATTAATACTAACACCAAGGTATTCTGAATCATTATAAATTCGATGGTCAGGTCCTACTACGCCATAGATAGAAGCAGTATTAATAATACTTCCACCACATTCTTGTTCTATCATTTTTTTTCCAACAACCTGTGATGTTAAAAACATACCATCAATATTCACACGCATGACCTCACGCCATGTTTCAATCTTATAATCTTCAAACGACTCAAAAAAAGATTCGTAATCTTCAGTTTTAGTTGCCGCATTATTATGAAGGATATGAACAGCGTTGAATCTATCGATTACTTTTCCAAGCATATTATTTATACTTTCATAATCTGATATATCACAAGCTAAAGGCAATAACTTTTTAGCGGGTATATTTTTTGATATTTTTTCTGCAACTTTTTCAGCCATGTCTAAATCAATATCCACAATCGCAACATTTGCCCCATACTCCGCGAGGAGCTGACAAAAGCCTTGGCCTAAAATTCCTGCACCGCCGGTTATTATTGCTGTTTTTCCATCTAGATCAAATAAGTTCATCATAAATTTAGAAATGTTGCCTCACTTGGGTTAAGTTTTTTTGCTGCATTAATTAATTGCATTGTTCGAATCACCTGATCAGGTGGAATTTGAGGAATACCTGACTTACACATTTCAAAAAATTTACTGAGTGTCTTCTTAAATGCCATAAAATTATCATGTAAATCAACATGTGCATGCCCATTATCACCATAAACGCTTAGATGAAAAGTTTTACTCACTGACCCAAGACAATGTAAATCCATTGTCAAGTTATCTTTAAACGTAATACTAAATGCTCCGTGCTCTGCTGGCATCCTCAATATTTTAATTGCATCAGTAAATCCAAGAGCGTTAACTGCGTCTAACATATGAATACCGTATCGTTCAATATCATTAACAACTACTGCGGAAATATATCGAATATTACCTAGTGAAGGAATTTTTGAACGAAGTTCATCTAATTCATAAGCATAACGCAAACCAGATGTTGTCATTAATGTTCCTGCTACAAGAAATGGTTTAAATATAGCCAGTTCTTCTTCATTTAATGACAAAGGTTTATCAATAAACACACGAACTCCTTGCTCAAGGAATGGTAATGCTAAAGTTAAATGTGTTTCCCAATCATCTCGTGCAATAATCAATATATCAATTTCACCTAGCATCTCTTTAGGACTACTTACCGCATTTTCAATTTTACATGCCGCACAAAGTTTCCGTGTAACATCTGGATATTGCGTCCATGCATGTGTAACACATACGTCGTCGAAACCGAATAATTCTTTAGGCTGTGTTTCTAAATAATCAAAAATAACTGGCCAGCTCGCATTTTTAAAAGCACCAATATCATAGCCATTTATAATTGCTGAAAAAGAAAAAGGATGTCCATTACCTTCACTTAAGCCAATAACACCTACTTGCGTCACCAAATAGTCCATCCTCCATCTACACATATATTCTGTCCTGTCATATATGAGCCAGCATTACTACACAATAGTACAGCTGCACCTTTTAATTCATATGGTTTTCCTATCCGATTTAATGGATTCTTAGCTGCAAGTTTAGAGATAAAATCTGGATTTTCCTTTTGTGTACTTTCATAAGGAAATGGTCCAGGACTAATACAATTAACTCTTATATTATCTGAAGACAAGAAACTAGATAAATACTTAGTGAATTGTATTATTCCAGCCTTTGCTGCACCATAGCTTGGCGGGTTAGATAATTTCTCACTATCATATAACCTATAATCTGGAGCAACGTGACCATACATAGAAGCAATGTTTAATATATTTCCCTCATTCTTTTTAAGTAATGGAACAAAAAGTTTTATCACACGAAACACCCCACTCAAACAAACATCTATATCATTATCCCAATCGTCATTAGATATAGAATCGAATGTATTTTTACGACCTGACCAACCTGAATTAACAAGGATATCCAAACCACCATTAGTTTTTACTTCTACCTCTTTGACTATGTTTTTCATAGAGTCACCATCTGTAATATCAACTTCTAATGCTAAGTGCATACCGTCAGGATAAATTTCATTTAGGTGTTTTACAAATTCCTGACATTTACTAATATCTCGACTTGCTACGATTACATTCGCACCTAATTCAGCAAATGCATTAGATATTTGACTTCCGAGTAATCCTGCACCACCTATTACTAATGCGAACTTATCATTCAGTGAGAATAATTCATTTAAACTAGGTGAATCTTGATAACCGTTTTTATTCATTAACATTTCCTAAGATATATTATTTCATATAATCAAGCATTGAATTAGCGACTATGAAATCTTTTTTTGTGTCTATGTCAACAACTTGGTCTATTTCAATAACTTCAGCGCCCACTTTACCAAACAACATACTTGGCCCATCAGCTGGAAGCGCATCTAAACGAAAAACATAGGCAACACCATTTAGTTCATAAGCTTTTTTTAATTGTTGTCTTGGCTTCCAAGGGATTGAGTCTGAAATAAAAGGTTCAGGCTTACTATTTTCAATACGCCAAAGACGCTCTGGACTCTGTGGAGCTTGATTAAATGTCGCTATTGAATCTAGTTCTTCATCAATAAGTCTTTTTATACAACGTGAAACGATTTCTGGTTTTCTGAAAGGAGACGTCGCTTCTAATAGCACCATTATATCGGCAGGAATATTATTGCTCGCCAAATTAAATTTTAATTCTCTTACAGTATCGATGACAAGTGACATATCCGAAGCTAAATGTGCTGGTCTTTCATGAATTTTCACCTTAAATTTTTTTGCAACACTTGCGATTTTTTCATCATCAGTTGATATAAATATATTATCGACTTCAGGTAAAGAAAGTGATGTGTCTATTGCCCATTCGATCAGTGGTCTACCACCTAATAATTCAATATTTTTGTTTTGAACCGATTTACTACCACCCCTTGCTGGGATCAAAACAATTACATTCTTATCTTGGATCATATGATGAATATTTTGTTAATTTCATGATTTAGGCTTATAAATTCTTAAGTTATATTCACGAATTTTTCTGTGCTTTTTCTAAATCATCAGGGCTTCCCACATCAAGCCATGGCTCATGCATAGGGTAAACGATTGTTTTATCTTCACGCTTGTTTAACCTGTCAAACAAAGTTGGCATATCGCACTTTTCATCTTGCCCAAGCTCATTAAATACAGTCGGTTCTAACACATATATACCTGCATTAATGTGGCTATAACTAATTGGCTTCTCTTCAAAACCGAGAATATCAACCCCATTCGTATGCACTACTCCAAAAGGATTTTGCCATTCTTGTATCCGTACTGCCATTGTTGCTGTGGCATCATGACGCTCGTGAAAATCAAGAAGTTCACCATATTTAATATCAGTTAATACATCACCGTTGGTAACTAAAAATGGCAAATCAGGACGCGGCGATAAAAGACTAATTGCACCTACAGTACCCATTGGTTTTTTTTCCTTCAAATATTCTATTTCAATCTGCCAACGTCCGCCATCTTCAAAGTAGTCCTCAATCATATTACTAAGGTAATTAACTGCTAAAATAAAGTGCTGAAAACCTTCACTAATTGCTCGCTCGATAATATGCTCTAATATGGGCTTCCCTCCCACTGATAGAAGTGGTTTTGGACAGCTCTCTGTATGCGGACGCAACCTCGTTCCTTGTCCACCACACATAATTACCATTAAATTTGAACGATCCTCTGGCATAATTAGTTCATCTAATATGTGCAAGTTAACTATACGTCTAGCATCATCAATTACAGGTAAATGATGAATTCTATTTGCTTTCATTAATTGCAATACTTCATCACGGCCTAAACTTTGTGTAACAACGAGTGGTTCTCGTTTAACAATTTTACTAATTGGGCTATGTATATCTAAACCACGTGATAGCCCCCTTCGAATGTCACCATCAGTGATAGTACCAAGCAATACTTCATCTTTTGAAATAATTAGGGTGATTTGCATAGCAGTCTCATTTAAGTTGCTAATAACTTGCCCAATTGTGGCACTATCAGGAAGTATTGCTTTTCGCCAAAAAATATTTTCTTTATTTTGCTTATTATCTTTCACAGAGAATCTTAAATTTATTTAATTTGTTAAATCACAGAAAGTTTTTTTAAGAATAGAATCAAGTGACTGTTCGCTAATGATCTTAACAATCTTTTCACTTGCACCGCCATCACCATAAGGATTCGTGATATTAACTAATACAGACTGAAATTTTTCAGAATATAATTCACATATTGCATCTGTTATTGACTTTAGATTTGGTTCACAGTCAATTACGCTGCTAGCTTTGGGTCTGCCTTTTTGTCGATCACCAATATTAACTGTGCCTTTATTAAAAGTTGGTACTTCTAATAATCCACTCGATGAGTTTCCAACTACCCCATCTACATGTTTAATACAAGAATAATATCGTAACTGCCCAAGTGAATTATAAAACTTAGCATTTGGATGGTTGTCAACAAATGTATTTATCATAGAGAGCATTTTCCGACTTTCTAGATCTGCATTCGGAGTGGTGAAGATAATATTTGTATCTTTAAGGTTTTCTAGTGCTAATAATAGTTCTGATAACTGCTGAATTGACTCAGCATATTCCAAAGTCACGGGATGAAATGTGACTAATAAGTTTTTTATATTTAATTTAAAATCAATAGATTTTTCAAAATCTTCTCGGTTCAGCAAATTAGTTTTTTTAATACTATCTACACCAAGACCACCAACCGTAAAAACATGCTCTGAACTTTCTCCTAACTGCATAACTCGCGCACGATTTTCATCTGTTGAAACAAAATGTAAATGAGACATTTTTGTAATTGAATGTCGAATCGCATCATCAAAAGCACCTTCAGTAATTTCACCACCATGAATATGTGCAATAGGTATATTTGCTAGCAATGCAGATACTACGGATGATAATATTTCAAACCTATCTCCTAAAACCAATAATAAATCTGGCATAAGTCTATCAAGTGTTTCGCTGATTCCTATCAAACCAAGGCCAACTGATTTTGATAGACCTATTGATGTATCTGAACTAACAAGCATTTCTACTTTAGAATCAATTTTAAATCCATCACTTTCAATTTCACGATATGTCGAACCAAACTCTGGTGACAAATGCATACCAGTGGCAACAATTTGCAGTTCAAGCTTCGGGTTTGATTTTATTCCTTCTAAAACCCACCTTAGCAAACCATATTCAGCACGACTTCCTGTGACAACACAAACTTTACGTTTCACAGTTCAATCATCTCATCTTCGTTAAAATCATGCGGTGCTTGTTTACCAATTACATTATCCCACAACATGGGTGATAACCCTGTTCCCGGACGTTTAACTGTAATGTTACAATCATTAAAATATTCACCTTTTTTAATTGCAATTGCAGCTACTACGGATTTCCTAACAATAGATTTATTTTTCATTTCGCTAGGGCTTGCTTTTTTTACTCCATCACCTAGCACTTTTTCTATATTTCGAATCGCTGATATCATAGACTTTAATTCACGGGGCTGAAGACTAGCTCTGTGATCTGGGCCCGGCAGGTTCCTATCCAAAGTAAAATGTTTTTCAATTACACTTGCGCCAAGAGAAACTGCTGCGTTGGACACTTCAATGCCTTGAGTATGATCTGAATATCCAACTGCAACATTAAAGGTGTCGCGAATAGTCAACATCGCACGCAGATTCACTTCTTTCATTGGAGTTGGATATTCTGTGGTGCAATGCAATATAGTTATACGCTGTCTGGGTGTCCCTGCCGTTTCTAATATCACTAATGCAACTTCAATTTCATCTAAATCGGCCATGCCTGTTGAAAGAATTATAGGCTGTCCATATGAACCTATATGTCGCAATAAAGGCAGGTTAGTAATTTCTCCCGAAGGAATTTTGAATCGATCTTGACCAAGACTTACTAACATATCAATACTTTCGACATCAAAGCCAGTAGAGAAAAAACCAATATCACTTGCCTCACAATGTGCGATAAGTTCTTCGTGCATCTCATAACTAAGTTCAAGTCGGCGAAGCATGTTATATTGAGAATCATTACTGTCTGTTGACTTAACTTGGTAACCAGCTTTTGGAGCAGAACGAACAGCGAGTCGATCCGCATGAAAAGTCTGAAATTTGACAAGATCCGCACCAGATTCAGCAGCCACTTCTATTAATCTTTTGGCAATATTTATGTCTCCGTTATGGTTGACACCAGCTTCAGCTATTATCAACACGCTCAATTTAGTCGATCTCCCACTCGAGGTATTATATTACCTGTCCACTCTATGACCTTTATATAACTATCTGATGTTTTCACGAAAAAAGTATCACACTCAACACTAACTATCGTGCCCGAGATACCGATGTAGACAGGCGCATTTGGCAAATATTGAATTCTATTTATTCTGATTTCTTCGCCATTTAAAAATGTTCTAGCCTGAGGGCCAGGTTCACAAATAGCGCGAACAAAATTAAAAATTGTTCGAGATGTTTGATCCCATTCAAGCCGCTCGTCACCCTCTTTTCGTGACACACAATAAAAGCCTAACGGATGAATTTCGTTTTGAACAGTAACCTTTACATTATCATTCTGAATATCTTTTATAGCATCATAAAGAACATTCGCGCATTCCCCATATGCACACTTCAATAGCGTCCCATAATCGTCTTCGTCGCAAATTGGATAACATCGTTGAGAAATAATGTCTCCAGTATCAATTCCTTCATCAACATAATGAACTGTTATCCCAAACTCTTTTTCATCATTAATAAGTGCCCAGTTTAAAATATTTCGCCCTCGATAAAAAGGCAGCTTCCCGGCATGACAATTTATGATTTTTAGATGTGGTAAATTTATTAGCTCACTTTTAAAAATTTGATTAAATGACATCGATACAAATAGTTCGCAATCATAGTTTCTCATCCTATCCAGAAACTCATTCGAATTTATGTTATTGTGAGTCATAAAATCCACATTTGTATCAGCTGCTTTGGTTTTTAAAACCATATCAGGTGTATCAAAACGTGTGCAGATGAAAGCAATTTCTAATGTTTCGTCTGACGACAATTTAGACAAAGCCTTATGGGACCAAGGACCATCTGCAAAATAACCAATCTTCAACTTCTTCATACTAAACTCGAACTACTTGGTAAATTTATTAAACTTCTTTCTAGAGATTCTGCTACGGTTAAATCCATCATGGGTGACTTTCTATATGGAGGTAGTTTATTGAGCAATGTCCAAGCCGGACGTGTCATTAAATTAGCTTTATGTGTAGCTTCTAATATTTCATCTCGTCGACTAGAAATCGACTCGTTAAGGTACAGGGTTTGTAACCAAAAATTACTTTCACAACCTTTTGGTTCATTCATAACATGCAATTGAGGAATCTTATTAAATGCAGCTTTATACCTCTTATAAAGATTACGTTTAGCTTTTATAAGTATGGGTAATTGTTCAAGTTGAGCACATCCTAACGCCGCATTGATATTGGGCAACCGATAATTAAATCCAATTGTGTCATGCACATAGTTCCATTTATGAGGAGCTTTAGCCGTTGTGGTTAAGTGTTTAGCGTGTTCTGCGAGCTTTTTATCATTAGTAAGTATTGCACCACCACCACCAGTAGTAATAATCTTGTTCCCATTAAAACTCAATATACCTGTTGAACCAAAAGTTCCTGTATGTTGTCCTCCAACTCTGCTGCCAAGTGCCCCAGCTGCATCTTCGATAACATCCAGGTAATAATCATGTGCTACTGCAATAATCCCTTCTATATCTACAGGATGTCCAAACACATGAACTGGAACTATTGCTCGTATTACTTTACCTGTGCGGCGGTTTACGCATTCTCCACTTACTATGCTAGAAATATCTTCTAAGTATTCCCTCAATGCAATTGGGTCCACACCTAATGTTCTCTCTTCACTATCGATGAAATGTGGTGTAGCACCGCAGTAACTTACAGCATTTGCCGTCGCAATAAAGGTAAGTGCAGGCACTAATACTTCATGCCCTTGACTTACTCCGGCCAATCTTAATGCTATGTGTAATGCAGCTGTACCATTTACTACTGCAACAACATACTTAGCTCCAGTAAATGTGCTAAGTTCAGCTTCAAATTGATCAACATACTTACCTACTGATGAAACAAATGTCGAATCAATGCACTCTTTTAAATAAATTAATTCTTTATTTGAAAATGACGGTTCATGTAAAATAGTGGGACCACAATCAACGACTGATTGAATAGCATTAATCACCTCGTCAACAAAAGGTAATTCATGACTATTTGAATTCATAAATTGTAGACATCTGTCTTGTAAACTTTAAGATTTTCATCCTTTTTAAACCAATCGATTGTCTTAGATAATCCTTTTTTAAAACCTTCAATACCAGAATATTGTGGTTGCCAATCTAATAGTCTTTTTGCCTTATCATTTTCTGCCCATAGACGCTCAACTTCACTTCTCACAGGTCTTAAACGTTGCTCATCTGTAATGAGTTCTATCTCAGCTCTCATAATCTCTGCTATTGATTGAGCTGTATCACCAATTGATATTTCATAATTACTTCCAATGTTTACAACTTCTCCTATGCACTTATCAGTATTCAATGTCGATAGGAAACCGGAAACAGTGTCATCTACAAAATTAAAATCTCGTGTTGGATGCAAGGCGCCTAGACTAATCATACTTTTACCAGAAGCAATTTGGGTGATAATTGTGGGTATGATTGCTCGTGCTGATTGCCTTGGTCCATAAGTATTAAAAGGACGAATAATACTAATTGGAATATCAAATGATGAATAAAATGATATCGCTATTTGATCTGCACCAATCTTACTAGCTGAGTAGGGAGATTGCCCCTGAAGAGGGTGTTCTTCAGTAATTGGTACAAATTGAGCAGTACCATACACTTCACTTGTTGACGTATGAATTATTTTTGAAACACTTAGATCACGCGCTGCCTGTAAGACATTAAGCGTTCCCTTAATATTAGTATCGATATACATATCAGGAGAATGATAAGAATAAGGAATTGCAACTAGTGCCGCTAAATGGAATATAGTGTCACAACCTTTCATTGCTGTACGCACTCCATTCGGATCACGAATATCTCCAGAAAAAACTTCAAAGTTGCCTTTTACGTCATCAAAACAACTATCTAACCAACCCCAAGAATTGAATGAATTATAAAAAACAAAGGCACGTACATCATGTCCGTGTCGGACAAGAGATTCTGTAAGATGTGAGCCAATAAACCCATCAGCACCAGTAACTAAGATTTTCATGAATGTGTTTTCATTAAATTTTTATTTAATACATATTTATATAGTTTTTGATATGTTTTTTCATTTTTCTACTCTACGTTTACAGCACGTTGGGTTAATATCAAATTGGGTGCTCCCTCATCGATTACTTTTCCTGCTTTCAAATGGTACAAGTAATCGCAATCTTCAACGGTAGAAAGTCGGTGTGCCACTATCAATATGGTTTTTTTGCCATGCAATTTACGCACAGCATCCATCACCTCTCGCTCTGTATCAGTATCAAGGGAACTTGTTGCTTCATCCAATACTAGTACTGATGGATCATGGTAGAGTGAGCGAGCTATTCCGATACGTTGTTGTTGGCCTCCGGACAATCTCACACCTCGTTCACCAACAACTGTATCAAGCCCCTCCGGAAGACTTTTTACGAATTGATCCAATTGTGCAGCTTTGACAGCACCTAAAACTGAATTTTCATTAATTTTTTCATCATGCAATCCAAAAGCAATATTACGCCTTAAAGTATCATCCGTAAGATAAATTGACTGAGGAACATAACCAATTCGTTCTTGCCATCCTCGGATACTCGTTTCAATATCAACTCCGTCTACTTTTACTTTTCCTGTCTCAGGCGTAAGTAAACCTAGTATTATATCAACCAAAGTGCTTTTGCCCGCACCGCTTTCTCCAATAAAACCGATAGTACTTCCTTTAGGGACTTTAAGATTAATATCTGTCAAAGTTTGAGACTTAGTATTTAAATAGTTAAAATTTACATTGCTTAAACTAAGATTGTCTTCAAATGAGAGCATTCCCCTACTTGGCGATGCTTTTATCTTCTCAAACAATCGTACTTCATCATAAATAGTATTGATCACTGGCAACGTAAACCGTAAGTATTGAACAGCGGTAATTACACGATTAACCGATGGCAGTAAACGAAAAGCTGAGGCAGCAAATAATCCAATTATTGGTAGTAGTGTTTCAATATGATTGCCTTTATAAACTATCACAATAACTAGAGATGCTAATCCAGCAACAGCAAAAAGCTCCAGCATCAGTCGTGGGAAAGCATCAAATGTTGTTTGTCGTTTACTTAAATGAGCACCACGTATATTATGATGGTTGTATTGTTCAATAAAACCGTTTCCTCGACCAAGTAACTTTAAATCTTTTGCAGCACCTAACCCTTGTTGTACATGCTGTATTCTCAAGCCCTCATTAGTTGCTGATTCTTCTCCCCATCGAAGCATGTGTTTTCGTGTAATATAGCTATAGCAACAACCAGACAAACAAAATAGGCTCATTACCATAAAAGCACCTAGAGGCTCAAAATTAATAAGTAAAATCGAAATACCTAATAGCACTAATGCCTCCATCGCTATCAATAAACTTTGATGTATTACACTTGCGATAGTAATGGGAAAATTAATAGTATTTCGAATTAACTGTGCAGAGTTGCGTTGCAGATGAAAGGAATAGGGTTGTCTTAAATATTGAGAGAAAAGCCTATAAGATAATTCCGCATTGACTCCAGAAATATATTTCGCTTGTCTCCAAGCAAAAAAAGCGAGATATAAAGTTTTAATAAAATATACAACCACTAAAGATATCATCGCAATAATCACTATTTGTTCATGATTTGGTGAACCTAACATATCAAATATGGGCAACATAAATGGATATGTTCCTATTAAGTCACTCTCAGTAATTATCGTTAGTACAGGAATAACTAATCCCAGTCCTAAAGTTTCGAGCACCATACCAATAAGCATTAGACAAGCAATAACTATAACCGAGCTACGTTGTTCCGAATCAAGCAAATACCAAACTTTATTCAACATATTATATTTGTATTTATATTATTTTGAGCAGGAAAAACATTCAGATCATAGTGCTCATAATGAGTCAGACTTAATTCTTTCACTATATATTTTTTATGTAACAAGAACCCCATCGTTCACAAATATTTTTTTCATATAAAACAACGCTACCGCCATATGGTGCACTTAAAAGCACAACACATTCAAAAAAGAATCTAGTTGAAATAATTCCTACAGCAACTAATGCAGGGATAATTCCATTTAGTTTGTAATATGTTTGATACCCAGTATTGATGGCACCAATATTTTTTCTTTATCCATATTGTCAACAAGTAATTCATAATATTGATTTGCCTTTACTAGTGACGTTATCAAGCACGCATCAAACTCACCAATATCAACTGTCTTTTTCCATACAGGCAAATGAAGAAACGACTCCTTCTTTGAATCTTGATCCAATGTGCCTGTTATTGTCAGATCAAACTCAAGGGCACGAATAGATGCAATTTCAGTAAGCTCAGAGATACCACAATAGACAACTTTTTTTTGCCCTTTGTTTTCACACTCTGAAAATATTTCAGTCAAAGACTCACATGCAATTCTATAAAAATTAAAAGAATTGCCTAAAAATTCGGTAGTTAGTCGAGTTTTCTCAGTAAATCCTTTTGGAGTGAGATAATAAAAATATCGATTGGCTGGAGCCTGTTGAATTTTCACCAAGCCTTTATGAACACAACGCTTTAAATAAGAATTTGCCAGCCCGAGTGCAACATCAAGTTTGTGTGCAAGATGTCTTTGCGTAACATCTCTTTTACTTTCGATAGCTTGTAGAATTTCTAGCGTTACTGTATCTTCTTTTTTTTGACTGTCGTTCATCATCTGAACAGTATATACCAGAGTGTTCATGGAATGAACTACAAAATATGGCGTATATGATATTTATATCTATAAATTCACTAATAGATTTTACCAGGGATAGGGGACATGGAAACTCCAATTTTCATAACTCATTGTTTCAATGAGAGTTTTAAAATACTGCGATATGATTATTCTGATTTCGATGATTAGAATAGTCATCTATTTCCACATAATCCTTTAATAATCAAATTTTCTCAGTGTTTGAATGATTTTATTGATTACTCATTCATACACGTTGTTTTAATTATTTAATGAATTGATTGACATTTTTTATACATTATCCTACCTGTAGCTTAAGCATGCCGATGAAATAAAACAATGTACTGAAGATGCAACGCTCTCATCATCTGTTAAACCATGAAGATGAACTAAATATGTACGCTTGAATTGTATGAGTTTTGCGTTAAATTTATTTAACGCAGATTTGATCCTTATGATTTTAAATCTTGTGACCTAAGTCTTTTGTTCTGATAAATGAATGCTTGAAAAATAAACTGCCATTAACCACCAAATCATACTGGACCATATTGAACCATAAAATGCCATATGCGCATTGAAAGGAAATATAGCAACGAGTACAGGTAATAAATAAGGAAATTCGTTTTTTAATTTTTTTCTATTTATCGCGTTCTTTATTAGTAAATAACATAGTATAAAATATCCTAGGAAACCAATCCCTCCTGTTTCTGCCATGATTTCAAGTAGAAGTAAATGCGGATGAGTTTGCGTCTCCCAATAATTATTAGGTGACGCGTAATCTTGATAAACATAACGAAATCCTCTTGGGCCAATACCATTAACCGGATTAGCTTTAAAGGCTGAATATGCTGTTTCCCATAATGGTAAGCGCTGCGCTGTCGCTTTGTCGATTAGTTCATGATTGTTACTAAACAAACCTAGCGTTTCTTTAAAACGATCATTAGTCGGTTTATGTAGCATTACAATTGAGCTTAAAACAATGCTGATGATAAGAGTAATCATCCCGATAAATTTGAATATTTGTTTTTTATTTTCAGAATATAGACAAAGATAAATAACAAAGCCAAATGAAGACAAAGCTAACATAATCCATGCTGCTCGACGCCCGCTGACAAAA